>FWPU01001859.1_pt1 | contig 61005 bp, 50 predicted proteins | sample 2228361 | NCBI WGS metagenome assembly FWPU01 (sample SAMEA103939777, study PRJEB20133) | metagenome
GCGCTGCCGTGCCCTGGTTCTTGCAGGGAGGTTTGGTTGGGGCCCGGCGCTGCCGTGCCCTGGTGCTCGCCAGCGGGTTTGGTTGGGGCCCGGCGCTGCCGTGCCCCGCCGGGGCTCGTCTCCAAAGCGCGCACGCCGGATTGCATGTCGGACGCTCACTAACCGCGGTTCAGACGTATCAGAGACGTCCGGACAACCGTCAGATCATGCAGTTACGGCGATGCTGGCGCAGAAGGCGGCTGCTCCGGCGTTGCCGGTTGTGCTGGTTGCACAGATGTCCGCTGCCCCGACGATGGGTTGGGCACGACCGTCGTGCCGGTGGCCATCTGGTTCAGCAGCAGGGTGATATTCGTGTTCGGATCGATGAACCAGATATTGCCGCTCTTCAACATTTCGACCATCAACTCGCGAATGCGCAGTTCGAACAATTCGGGGTTCTCGCGCCAGTAGCGCCCCTGAATTGCGCGCACCTGCGCTTCACGGTTTGCCGCCTCGAGCGCCGCTGCGGTCTGACCCTTCTCGCGAGTCAGCGCGACACGCGCTTCCTGCTCCGCCTGGAACAGATTGTTTGCCTGTTCCGCCTCAATCTGCTGACGACGGCGCTCCTCGGTCTCGATCTTCACTTCCAGGTTCGCTTTTTCGGAGAGAAGACGGGCGTACTCTTCACTGACCTTAATATCGAGCACCTTCACTGCCTCGATGACGACAAAGAGTTGATCGGCTGGACTCTGTTGCCCTGGTCCCGGAGACGACGTCAGATTGGAACGAATGCGCTGGGCAAACCCGCCACGATCCGAGAGAGCCTGGTCTAACGTGAATTGGGTGCTGGCGCTTTTCAACGCATCGGAAGCGAATCCATCGAGTTGCAGGCGCAACAGGTCGTCATTTGGTCCGAGCCGCGCATACATCTGCCGCAGCGACTCAGGGTCTGTTTTGCGGCTGTAATCGATCTGGACATCGATATCGTAGAGTTGCTTATCGCTGCTGGCGACATTCTGCGAGATCTGAAGCGTCTGGCGACGCACATTCACCACCTCGACGCGCGTCAGCGGCGCGAAGGGGCGAAAGAAGATGCCCGGCTCCTGAATACCCTCAACGGCGCCACTGGTCACGATGATGCCCCGTTGTCCTTCATCCACCTGCACGAAGCGCGCGGTTGCCGCTCCCAGTCCAGCGATGATCAGCAGCACAAACACGATGGCAATGGTCCGTCTTGCAACATTCATGCCCTGTCCTCCTTGCAGTAACGATGGCTGGCTCTGACGCTTGCGTTCCGACATACTGTCCTCCGACGCAACACACCGTGCGTATCACGCCCCATTATACGAGCGGGCAACCGGATTGTCACTATGCAGACGCAGTCCTGTCGCACGGTATGCACGACGACGATGTTTGCTGCATATACGACCGCATGGTGAGAGAAGTTGCTGCTTTGCGTATCCCCTCCATATGACCGGGAACATCCGTCAAAGAAAGAGTTTTTCAGACATCAACGTATCTTTATATTGACTTTGAAGATATTTTCCGATATCTTTTTATCGGAAAAGGTCATACACAGTAAGGAGGGACGATGGTTATGGAGGTCCTCATGGCTGGCAACCTGGCGCTCATCGGGTATCTGGCGCCGCTGTCTCTGGCAGTCGTGGCGCTGATGGCCTCACTCAACCTGGTACGGTCGGTGAATCTGACATTCCAGCTCGGGCGCGCTGTCAGTGCAGGTTCATTCGCGCTGATGCTCGCTCTCGGGATTGTGACGCTCACCTCTGGTCCGATGGCGAGTCCGCTCATCGGCATTGACGACGTCGGTATTATGCTGCGCCTCGACGCTTTGAGCGTCATGATGTCGTGGCTGGTGACGTTGCTGGGTCTGTTGCTGATCCAGTTCAGCCGCAACTATCTCGATGGCGACCCGCGCCAGAAACTCTTTTTCATCCGTCTTTACCTGACCGTCAGCGCTGTTCTGTTGATGGTGCTGGCCGGCAATCTCTGGCAGTTGACGCTGGCGTGGATCGGCATGAGCCTGGCGCTGCACGAACTCCTGGTGTTCTATCCTGAGCGTTCACGCGCGATCCGGGCTGCCCGCAAGAAGTTCATCGTCGCTCGTCTGGGCGATGCAGGGCTGATCGTCGCCGCTGTGTTGATCGCGCAGGCTTTTGGGACGACTGATCTGGGGATGATCCGCGAGGCGGCTGCGGCTGCGCTCGCGAGTGGCGACATTCCCGTCAATGCTGCTATCGCAGCGATCCTGATCGTGATCGTCGCTGCGCTGAAATCGGCCATGTTCCCCTTCCACGGCTGGCTGCTCGAGGTGATGGAAACGCCAACGCCGGTATCGGCGCTGCTGCATGCCGGTCTGCTCAACGCAGGCATCTTTCTGGTGGTGCGCTTCGGCGAACTGGTATTTCTGTCGACCCCGGCGCTGATCCTCTTGATCGCGCTTGGCGGTTTTACTGCGATCTTCGCTTCATCTTCGATGATTACGCAGACCAGCGTCAAGGTCTCGCTGGCGTATTCGAGCATGGCGCACATGGGTTTTATGTTGATGCTGTGCGGGTTTGGCGCGCATACGGTCGCGATCATGCACCTTATCGCCCATTCCTGCTACAAGGCGCACGCCTTTTTGTCGTCGGGCAGCATTATCGAGTATGTGCGGAATACCGGCGCGCAGAAACTGGACACCGCGCCGCACCTGCTCAGTCTGCTGGTGAACATGGCGGTTTCGGTGGGGGTCTTTGTGGGAGTTGCCACTGCGCTGGGCATTGATATCACCAAACGACCGGGTGAAACCGCGATGATCACGATCTTTATGATTGCCGTCGCATATCTGCTGGTGAAGGGCAACAGCAACAAAGCGCCCCTTCAGGTGATTGGCCGCACGATGCTGATGGCTACGCTGGTGACGGCTGCCTTTTTTGCCCTGGAGGTGACGGCGGAGGCGTTGCTCGGCGGCGCAGTCGCCGTCTATCCGCCCCTCAATGCGCCAACAATGGTCGCAATTGTGCTGGCAGTTGCCGCTTTTGGCATCGTGATGGCGTTCAGCGCTTTCCTGCCGACGCTGGTGAGCCATCCTGCATGGCAGACGCTCTATGTTCATCTCAAAAATGGTCTGTATGCCAATACGCTGTTCGATCGGTTTATCGACACCTTCCGGCTGGCTCGCTGACCCGTTCATCTGTACTACTTGGAGGAAAGACCAATGGCTCTGCATCTGGCTGACACTCAGACCCGACCTGCACCGATGGTGGTTGCACCGACGCATGTTGTGACCCATGTCGTCACCGTTGATATGGTCACAGCAGCAGTAAAGTGCGCCGAACAACGTATTGCGCCACTATGGCCCTTGCGCAATTTTGTGGCGGTCAATCCGTACCTGGGACTGCTCGATCACTCCTTTGAGTCTGCCGCCCAAATCCTGGCGCGTCGGGCAGGCGCTCGTATGACAGCGCCGCGCGCCTTCTATGCTCAGGCTATTCGGAACGGGCGCATCACCGATACGGATCTCGAAGCGGCATTAACCGAGGGAATTTCGCTTCCTGGCGCTCCTGCAAGCGTTGCGGCGCTCAAGGCGTTTGCACTGAGTGATGAATCGGAACCGGCACTCCCAACGCTGCCCACCGTTGCCGATGTTGCGCGTGAGGTAACCGGCGTCAACTGGGCTGATATTGTGACCGATTCAATCTCAGCGTGGGCAGGCGCATACTTTGATCTGGGTCAATCGTACTGGCGGTCGCCATGGGCCGATCTGCCGGCATATGCCGCCTGGCGCGCTGAGGCGGCGCATGATCGCACACCACAGATCCGCGGCGCGCACGGTTTTCGCCAGGCGCTGCGCGAACTGCCAGACACCGCGATGGGAACGATTGTCGCTGCGCTGGAGCGGTTGAATATCCCTGCCGACGGGATCGAGGCGTATCTCCACCGGCTCCTGCTGACCATTCATGGCTGGGCCGGTTATGCCCGTTACCTGCGCTGGGAAGCCGAACTCTACGGCGGCGAAGACCACACGCTGACCGATCTGCTGGCGATCCGGCTGGTCTGGGAAGTAGCGTTGCTGAACAGTTTCGCGCGCGAGGGAGTGGCTGATGCGTGGCGAATGCGAACCAGCGAACTGGTCAACGATCAGCTCGATGAAGCGAGTCGGCGCACGATTGCCGGTGACATCCTGCTTCAGCGCGCTTTTGAGAAATCCTATCAGCGCCAGTTGTTCCCCCGCCTTGGCGCGCAGACGCCGGCTGCCGCTACAACGCGCAAACGAGTGCAGGCGGCATTCTGCATCGATGTTCGTTCGGAGATCTTCCGGCGCGCCTTTGAGACTGTTGCCGACGATGTTGAGACAATTGGTTTCGCAGGTTTTTTTGGTTTCGCGATCGAGTACGTGCCACTGGCAGAAACCCACGGCGGCGCGCAGTGCCCGGTTTTGCTGACGCCGCAGTTCGTGATTGCCGAGTCGGTTCGCGGCGCGTCTGAGACGGAAATGCCCGCAATCATCGAGAAACGCGCAATGAACCAGCGCGTCGCCAAAGCGTGGCGGATGTTCAAGTTCGGACCGATCTCCTGCTTCGGGTTTGTCGGTCCGGTCGGGCTGGCGTATGTGCGGAAACTGATCCTGGATACGCTGGGGATCACGCGCCCCGTGCCGCATCCGGCGACATTCGGGCTGGATGCGCACACCCGCGAGCGGGTAGCGCCTGCTCTTGAACCACGCATCATCGGCGGACGCGCGACCGGCATACCGCTTGAGCAGCGGGTGAATGTTGCTGAAGGCGCGCTCAAGGCAATGTCGCTAACGAACAACTTTGCCCGCCTCGTGCTGCTTGCCGGACACGGCTCGACAACCGTCAACAATCCGCATGCGACCGGACTCGATTGCGGCGCATGCGGCGGTCATACCGGCGAGGCGAATGTGCGCGTGGCTGTGCAGATTTTGAACGATCCGGCGGTGCGCGCCCGACTGAACGAGCGCAGCATCGTCATTCCCGATGATACCGTGTTCGTGGCCGGTTTGCACGACACCACCACCGACGATGTAACGATCTTCGACAAAGGCGATGTCCCGGCGTCCCATGCTGACGATCTCAGGCGGCTCGAAGCCGATCTGTCCGCCGCCGGACGGCTGGCGCGCGCCGAGCGGTCAACGCTTCTCAGGATCAGTGCAAAGGAGAACATCGACGGCGCAGTACGGCTGCGGAGCAAGGACTGGTCGCAGGTGCGCCCGGAATGGGGACTGGCAGGCTGTGCGGCGTTTATCGTCGCTCCGCGCGATCGTACCGCAGGGGTCGTGATGAACGGACGCTCCTTCCTGCATTCGTATGACTGGCGGCAGGACGACGGCTTTGGCGTGCTCGAACTGATCATGACGGCGCCAATGATTGTTGCGAGCTGGATCAATCTGCAGTACTACGGTTCGACGGTGGACAACCGGGTATTTGGCAGCGGCAACAAAACGCTGCACAATGTCGTTGGCACGCTTGGCGTGCTCGAGGGCAACGCCGGCGATCTGCGGATCGGGCTGCCGTGGCAATCAGTCCACGACGGCGAAACGTATGTCCACGAACCGATGCGCCTGCATGTCATGATCGAAGCGCCGATCGAAGCAATGACTGCGATTATCGCCAGACACGACCAGGTGCGGCAGTTGCTCGACAACGGCTGGCTCTACCTGTTCGCGCTCGATGAGCATGGCAGGGTGACGCATCGGTACGCTGGCGGTCTGCGTTGGGAGACGATGGAGTCATAATGACGATGACGACACCGACACTTGTTATCATCATTACCCATGCCGGACGCGATCCCGGCGCCGCCACCCTGGGTTTTCTGACAGCCAGTGCGGCGCAAGCCGCCGGGAAGCGCACAGCAGTTCTGCTGCGTGGCGAAGGAGTGTTGTGCGCAACACCCGAAGGATGGGCCGCTGGTCTCCAGGCAGCAGGGTACCCGCCATTGCGCGAAGTGCGGGATGCATATCTGGCAGCTGGCGGGGTGCTCTATCTGTCGCAGCCGTGCCTCCGGCGCTACTGGCTCGATGCCGATCACGGTCTCCTGCCGGGTGTGCGTGTAATAGGCATCGAAGACATGGTGGGTCTTTGTGTTGGTGCGACAACGGTGACGTTCTGACGAGGTGCGCGCATGACTCTGGCATGAGAGGAACACGGACTCGCGCAGATGCAACGGAAGCCGGAAATGGAGCGTGATTGATCTGCGCGAGTCTGTCTCCGATCACAGCAATCCGTGTCCTCCGTGCGCCACGTCAACCAGCGCCGCCGAATCCCGCCAATCGATCCTGGCACTCTTCTGACGTCGACATGCTGACATGCCCCCACGAAGTGTGGTATAGTTATTGTCAGCAATGTCGCTCAACGCAGGCGGGCCTATGAACCCCTTCAGCAACCGCAAGCCGGTCATCGATCCCGCATTGTTCATCGGGCGGCGCAATCTCGTCGCAGCCATATGCGAACGCCTGACGGCGATGCCGCCGCAGTGTTGCGCGGTCATCGGCGATGCACGCAGCGGAAAGACCTCACTCCTCTACTACCTGCGCAACGCGACGCTGGCGCAACCGGTCTGCGGCGACGCTACGGCGCGGTTTGTCTTTCCCTATGTCAATGCCGGTCCGTATGCCGATCTGGGGGCTTCCCAGAGCCACGGCGCGCTCTACTTCTGGCGCGATCTGGTGCGTGCGACAGCACAGACGCTGGCGCTGCCCGTCGATCTTTCTGACCTGCCGGATCACGGCATCGCCGACGCAGCCATCGTTGATGTGGTCTACACGCTCAAATGCCGGGTCGAGGACATCATTCGCCAGCACGCAGAGCACACCTTCGTGTTCCTGATCGACAATGTCGAAGGGATTGCCCGTCTGCCGCGCCATACGGCCAGTTTTCTGCGTTCACTGACGCAAGACCCCGACATTGGCGCGCGGGTCGCGTATGTCGTCACAGCGCGCGCACCATTGAGTCGGCTGTACCCGGCGGACGAGTTGCGCGAGCCATCGTCCTTTTGGGGGTTGTTCGCCAGCGAAGTGTTCCTTGGCGGGCTCGATGACTCTGAGATTGCCGAACTGCTTGCGCGCGCATCGGTGTTGAACAACACTGACCGCACCGTAATCCGGCAGCTTGGCGGCGCCAATCTGATGTTGATCCTGATTGCCGCCGCCCATGTGTACGACTGGCGCTCCCTCCCCAGCGGCAGCATCGATGACGTCGAACGCGCCGCCATCGAGGAAGCGCGTCCGCTCTGCCGTTCCTGGTGGCGTGAACTGGTCGAACTGCACACCAGCATACCCGACGCACATCAGGCATTGTCTGACCAGGGGCGCACGCGCTCCGCCGACGAAACCGCACTGTTCGAGGCGCTCCAGGCGCGCGGACTGGCGCAGCGCGACCGACATGGCTGGCGGATCACCTCGACAATGTTCGCACAGGCGCTGCACGATCTGCCTGACGCATCGCCAGTGGATGCGTCGCCCTTGTCTCCCTCCGTTGCCCCGCCGCCAGCGTTCACTCACCTCGAAGGGGAAGTCTACGCCTTTCTGCGCGAACATGCCGGTCGGGTGTGCACCCGCCACGAGGTGAAGCGCGCGATCTGGCCCGTTGCCCCGCCGTCTGACAGCGCGCTGCAGAAGATTATCGAGCGCATCCGCGAAAAGATCGAACCAGACCCCAAACATCCCCGTAAACTCATCGCTGTTCGCGGTCAGGGCTATATGCTGCGCCGCGATGTCGATTAACCCTCCATCTCCACCATCCAGTGGAGCCTGCTCCGTCAAAGGTACAGTCTTTTTGTATCGCACAAATCTTCATATTGACAAGATAACGCAGAGTTGATACATTCCAGAGTGTCGTAGATATCTTTATATATCTTTTTGGAGAAGCTATGGACACGATTGAGATCATCCGCAGCAATCTGCTGTCACCGTTGGTGCTGGCATTTGTTCTGGGCATTGTGGCAACACTGATCAGAAGCGAAGTCGAGATTCCAGAGCCGATCATCAAGGCAATATCGGTCTATCTGCTCTTCTCAATTGGACTGAACGGCGGCGTCGAACTGGCAGGGACGACGATTGGCGAGTTTTTGCTGCCTGCGCTGGTCACCATCGCCCTGGCAATTGCCGTGCCTGCCTGGTGCTACCTGATCCTGCGCGGTCCCGGCAGGTTCGACATCCCGAACGCTGCCGGCATCGCAGCTCACTACGGTTCAGTGTCATCGGTGACCTTCGTGGCGGGTATCTCGTTCGTCGAGCGTCTGCCCGATGGACAGAACACCTTCGAGGCGTTCATTCCGGCGCTGGTGGCATTGATGGAATGGGGGATTGTCGTGGCGCTGTTCATTGGGCGCTGGCGCATGGGGGCGAGTCAGAGTCAGAATACCCCGCTCGGTCGAGTCATTCGCGACACCCTGACCGGACGAAGCGTTGTCTTGTTGCTTGGCGGGCTGCTGATCGGCGTGATTATCGGGGAGCAGGGGTTTGAACGCATCAAACCGCTCTACGGCGATCTCTTCCGCGGCGTGCTGGTCTTCTTCCTGATCGAAATGGGCATGCTTGCCGGCAGACAATTGCGCGACTTTGTCAAGGTCGGGCCGTTTATGGCAGTTTTTGGAACAGTGATGCCGCTGATGAACGGTATCATCGGCACATCGCTCGGTCTGCTGGCAGGGCTTTCCCCTAACGGCGCATTTCTGCTGGGGGCGATCACAGCCAGCGCATCGTACATCGATGCTCCTGCCGCCGTGCGTGCGACGTTCCCGCAGGCGAATCCGAGCATCTACCTCACATCATCGCTCGGAATTACGCTACCGGTGAATCTGATCATTGGCCTGCCGTTGTATTATGAGTATGCACGCTGGCTGGCCGCAGCGCTGGGACGTGTCTGAATACTGCACGATGGCGTGCACGGAAAGGAGTGAGAGCATGAAATTGACAACGGTACATTTGGTGACGATTATTGCCGAACCGGTGCTGAAGGATCGGTTGATCCACGAGATCCACGCACTTGGCGCGCATGGCTACACCATCTCTGAGGTGCATGGCGAGGGAACGCGCGGTATTCACGCCAGTCAGTGGCAGGGCGGCAATGTCAAGATCGAGACGATCGTCTCGCCCGAGGTTGCGGAACGTATCATGGAAGCTGTGGCAGACCAGTATTTTCCGAATTATGCGGTCATTGCCTACGTCATTCCTGTTCAGGTGGTGCGCAGCGAGAAGTTCGCGTAGGCATTTGATCTCTGCGTTGTTCCGTGCTACCATCCCTGGTCTGATCTTGCGTATCGACAAGATGCCATGGCTGCTGACTGGATCGTGGTGCGCGGAGCGCGCGTCCACAATTTGAAGAATGTGACCGTCACCATGCCGCGTAATGCGCTGGTGGTGATCACAGGGCTCTCCGGCTCTGGCAAATCCTCGCTGGCGTTCGACACAATCTTCGCCGAGGGTCAGCGTCGCTATGTCGAGTCGCTTTCTGCATATGCGCGCCAGTTTCTGGGTCAGATCGACAAGCCAGATGTCGATGCTATCGAAGGGCTTTCGCCGGCTATTGCTATCGATCAGAAGGTGGGGGTGCGCAATCCGCGCTCGACGGTTGGCACCGTCACCGAAATCTACGATTATCTGCGCCTGCTGTTTGCCCGGATCGGACGACCGCACTGTGTTCATTGCGGTCGTCCGTTGACCCGTCAGTCGGTGCAACAGATGATCGATACCATCCTCGGGCTGCCTGCCGGTAGCCGCATCCTTCTGATGGCGCCGCTCGTGCGCGACCAGAAGGGCGATCATCAGTCTCTCCTCGACCAGGTGCGGAAACAGGGGTTTGTGCGGGTGCGCATCAACGGTGAAGTGCGCGACCTCGCAGATGATCTGCGCCTGGATCGGCGCCATCCCTGCACGATCGACGTTGTGGTTGACCGGCTGGTCATCCCGCAGGCTGATGCTGCCGCCCATCAGTCGCAGTTTCGCGTGCGCGTCGCCGACTCGGTCGAAACAGCGCTGCGGATTGGCAATGGAGTGGTGCGCATCCAGATCGTCGGCGGCGATGAACTGACCCTGTCGCAGCGGTATGCCTGTCCGGTTCACGGTCCTGCCACGATTGGGGCGCTCGAGCCGCGCGATTTTTCGTTCAACAATCCTTCAGGCGCCTGTCCGATGTGCGACGGTCTTGGGAGTGTGCTGGAGTTCGACCCCGACCTGGTCATTCCTGACCGTTCGCTCGCGCTGTCAGAGGGCGCAATCGAGCCCTGGGCGCACGTCAGCCGCGCCCAGCGCCGCTATTTCGACGATCTGCTGGCATCGCTCGCCGCTCACCTGGGCTTTGCGATGGATACTCCGATCCGCGAACTGCGTCCAGAGGTGGTCGCAACGATCCTGTACGGTTCCAACGGTGATGTGATGCCGCTGCGCTACCGGCTGCGCAACGAGGAGCGCGTCGTCGAGGCGCCGTTCGAAGGGGTGATTCCCGGTTTGCGCCGCCGTCTGGCAGAATGCACCGATGAAAACGAACGCGCGCAGATCGAACAGTTTATGACGCCGCGCGTGTGCCCGGCGTGCAATGGTGCGCGCCTGCGTCCCGAATTGCTCGCCGTCACCGTCGCCGGGTACACGATTGCCCGGGTAGCGGCGCTTCCCATTGATCATGCCTGGGCATGGGCAAAGGCTTTGGTTGCCGATATCAATGCCGTTCTGACCCGTCAGCGCGAAACAGGGGACGGTCATCTTCGTTCGCCCACGTATGCTCTTACCACGCGCGAGTGCCAGATCGCTGCACCGATCCTGAACGACATCTGTGCACGCTTGCGGTTTCTCAACGAGGTCGGGCTGGACTACCTTACCCTCGACCGGCCTGCAACCACCCTGTCCGGCGGTGAGGCGCAGCGCATCCGCCTGGCAACGCAGATCGGGTCTGGTTTGAGTGGTGCGCTCTATGTGCTGGATGAGCCAAGCATCGGGTTACATCCGCGCGACACGACACGTCTGCTTGCGACGTTGCGTCAGCTGCGCGACCTGGGGAACAGTGTGCTGATCGTCGAACACGATGAGGAGATCATCCGTGCAGCCGACTGGATTGTCGATATCGGTCCTGGCGCAGGAGAGCGCGGCGGTGAGGTGATCGTCAGCGGACCGCTGGAGGCGGTGCTGGCGGAACCGCGATCGCTGACTGGACAGTATCTATCCGGCAGGCGCGCGATTGCCGTACCGCGCCGGCGGCGCTCCGGCAGCGGGAAAGTTCTGACGATCAAAGGGGCGCGTGAGCACAATCTGAAGACCATTGATGTCACCATTCCGCTTGGATGCCTGGTGGCCGTCACCGGCGTCAGCGGCTCCGGCAAGTCTACCCTGATCAACGATACGCTCTACCCGCGGCTGGCGCAGGCGCTCCATGGCGCGCGCGCGCGTCCCGGCGCTCACGATGCCATCTATGGCATCGAACACATCGACAAAGTGATCGATATCGACCAATCACCCATCGGTCGCACGCCGCGCTCCAACCCGATCACCTATACCAAAGCCTTCGACCCCATCCGTAAGTTGTTTGCGCAGACGCCAGAAGCGCGCGCGCGCGGCTACGACGCGAGTCGTTTTTCCTTCAACATCCCTGGCGGGCGCTGCGAACACTGTAACGGCGAGGGGTTGATGCAGATTGAGATGCAGTTTCTCCCTGACCTCTACGTGACCTGTGATGAGTGCCATGGGACACGCTATAACCGCGAAACGCTCGACATTCGCTACCGTGGCAAGAATATTGCCCAGGTGCTCGACATGACCGTTGAAGAAGCGGCGACATTCTTCGAGCGCGTTCCTGCCATTGCCGAAAAGTTGCAAACTCTGATCGATGTCGGCCTGGGCTACATCCGCCTCGGTCAGCCTGCCACCACTCTCTCAGGCGGCGAAGCGCAACGGATCAAACTGGCGACCGAACTGAGTCGCCGCGCTACCGGACGAACACTCTACATTCTGGACGAACCAACCACCGGGCTGCATATCGCCGATGTCGATCGGTTGTTGCGGGTGTTACAGCGTCTGGTCGATGCCGGCAACACGGTCCTGGTGATCGAACACAATCTCGATGTCATCAAGTGCGCTGACTGGATCATCGACCTGGGACCCGAAGGGGGCGATCAGGGCGGGTACGTCGTCGCCGCTGGCACTCCCGAACAGGTCGCGCGAATTCCCGAATCGCACACCGGGCAATTCCTGGCGAAAATGTTGGGGTGACGTGGAACGTGGAACGTAGGAACGTGGAACGTGGGAATGTGTGAACGTTGAACGTGGGAATGCGTCAATGTTGAACGTGGGAATGTGTCAACGTTGAACGTGGGAACGTCTTTCAACAGGACGCAGATGATTACGATAAGCCGCTGATAACGTGGGAACGTGCGAACGTTGAACGCAGGAACGTCCCCGACCCCTGAGGTCTCGCGCCGGTGACCAGGCGGCAGCCACTGCCCCACGCTGGCGAAACTGCACCGCATCGTTGTACGCAACAACACGCCCGTCCATGAAAGACCAGGTGGCAGCCACTGATCCTCGCGAGCAGCACAGACCCTGCACCCGGCACGCGCCCGTCCCAACCGCAAGGGTTTTGAGGGTGGAACGTTGAACGTTCCCACGTTGAATGTAACTGTTCATAATTCAGGGGGAAGCTCCCGAGATGAAGGATCGGCAGCGGGATGGCTTTCGCACCTGCCACGAGACGTTGCCCCGCCGACGAAAAAACACCACGACGCCACCTGCCAGTCCTGATCAGCGTATCGTGCCCACTCCCTGGGATCATTGACGCTCATACAACACAACGCCTTTGTTCAAGATCTCTTGCAGGAGGAAGTTGTGCGGTGTTTCCTCTTCGATTTCACGCGGCGTTTTGACAATAATGTCTACGGGAAATAGACGCGGATACAATAGCAGAGAAATCGCTACCACACGCTCACGACGCGGTTTGTCCGTATCCCAGATGACCAGCAAATCGACATCGCTGTCCGGCGTGGGGTTGCCGTAGGCATATGAGCCGAAGAGAATGATCTTTTCCGGATTGACCTCGCGGATGAGTTTCTCGATGGCGGCAGGCAACGTCTCTGCCCCCGGGGGCAGACCACGGGGCGCGACATTGGTTAAAAGCGGCAACGCAATACTCATTGCAGGACTCCTTTCGCCTTCAACCAGCGTCGCGCAAAGGTGCGAATGGTTTTGGCGATTGCAATAGCCTCGTGCGCTTCCTTCAGCGTTGGCTCCAGTCCAGGATAGCGTGCATTGACTGCAAAACCAGAAAGCAGTTCCAGACTCCTCTCTTCGATGTTGATAGGAATGCTATTACTCGTACAGAGATGGCACAACACACTCAGATCATGCGTCTTGGGAAATGCAATCTCTTTGGCAATCAGCAGCGCTTTGAGATATTTTTCAGCACACTGTTGCGCGTGAAAGACTGCCGCATCAGAATGCTTGAGGTTGCCACGGAGCGCGCGTCGCGCCATGTCAAGGTCACTTTCGGCTTTGACAATCCAATCCAGGGGATTACTTTCTCTCATAGAGACAAATCCCCTTCGTGTAAATCTCCTGAAGAAAGGGCGAGAAGGTCTGCAGCGCCTCTTCGACTTCTTCAGGGGTCTTGACAATCAGGTCGAGAGGGAAGAGGCGCGGGCGCAATGCCATTGCCACGCGCAGGTAGCGTTCACGGTACGGTTCATCGGTGCGCACGATGACCAGCAAATCGACATCGCTGTCCGGCGTGGGGTTGCCGTAGGCATATGAGCCGAAGAGAATGATCTTTTCCGGATTGACCTCGCGGATGAGTTTCTCGATGGCGGCAGGCAACGTCTCTGCCACCGGGGGCAGACCACGGGGCGCGACATTGGCAGGGAGTGAAAACGTCACGCTCATTGATGGTCTCCTTCGCTTACAGGCGATCAACGAAATTGTAACAGAAAAGAGTCCATTCTTCGTTCTTTCAGGTGGTAGACTCACACACAGGAGCATCCGCCAGATACGCAATGACATGAGTGCACATACACCGTTAACTGGCGTCACCATTGGCAACTACGAAATCCAGACGCTGATCGGCAGCGGCGGGATGGCAACTGTCTACCGCGGCTTCGACCATAACCTGGGGCGTGCTGTGGCGATCAAAGTGGTCTCAGAAGAGGCGCGCGCCCGTCCTGAATTCATCGATCGCTTCCGCCAGGAGGCGCGTATCATCGCCAGTCTGCGCCATCCACATATTGTGCAGGTATATGATTTCGGCCTCCATAACGGGATGCCGTACATGGTCCAGGAACTGCTGCCAGGACCGACCCTTGAGCAGCGAATGCTGGAAGCGGTGCGCAGCGGTCGTCCTTTGCCGTCTGACGAAATCGTCGCAATAACGCGCCAGCTGGCAGCTGCGCTGGATGCGGCGCACGCAGCCGGGGTCATTCACCGTGACGTGAAACCGGCGAATGCGATGTGGAATGCTGCTGGCTTACTGGTGTTGACCGACTTTGGCATTGCGCGCAATACACTCGCGCCATCCGGTCAGACGCAGGTCGGCCTGGTGCTCGGCACGCCAGGCTACCTTTCGCCCGAACAGGCGCAGGGGCTGCCGGTAACGCCGGCGAGTGACATCTACAGCCTGGGCGTGGTGGTCTTCGAGATGATCGCGGGGCGACTGCCGTTCGATGGCGATACACCGATGAGTATTGCCATCCAGCATATTCAGACGCCACCGCCGCCGCTGCGCACGCTGCGCTCCGATGTTCCTCCGGCAGTCGAGGCGGTTGTGCTGCGGGCGCTTGCCAAAGACCCGACGGCGCGGTTCGAACGGGCGGAGCAGTTCGCTGCAGCCCTGGCGCGCGCGTATCTGACCAGCACACCAGACGCTGCTGCAACCGCCATTCATCAGCAGGCGACGGTGATCTGGCAGGCGGGGGGCGCACCCGTACAACCGGCATCTGCTCCACCTCCTGACGCCGCACATTCGACGCCTGCCGCCGGGGCGTCCGGTAAGGCGAAGGGGGAACGTCGCCTGTCGCTGTTGCCGTTGCTGGGCGGCGCATTTGCTCTTCTTCTGATCGCCGGCGCGGTGCTGGCGATGCGCAGCAGCGCTTCTACGGCAGGGCAGAGCAGCGCTGCGGCGCCAACCATGCCTGTTGCGACAGCGACGCCGGCTGCGGAAAACCCTGCCACTCCGGCGCCAGAGTCGGTCATACCGCCACCCGATACGCCTGTTGCTCCGACAGCCGTCCCACCGCCAACGCCTGTCCCACCTGCCACACCGGAGGCGCCCTCTGCTCCGCCGGCTGCCTCCGGGAATGCGCTCGCTGACCTGCGCGCGTTGCTGACATCGGCAACCACAGATGGGCGTGGTGGGCGGGATGTTCAAAAATGGCTCAAAACGCTCGATGAGTTCGAGCGCGAGATCGGCAGAGGCGATGCCCGGAAAGCGCGCGATAAACTGCGCGAATTGCAGCGCGAGTTGACGCAGGCGGAAAGGACTGGCAAACTACCTGCAGACCTGACGAGACCAGCGCTGCAGCACGTTCAGGCAATTGCAGACGCCTATCGTATCGATCTGGGAAGATAGACATTCACTATGGCGACCATTGCCCGCCTGCGCACGCGCCTCGGAGGGCGCACGCTCGAACTCGAACTGCTGATCACCGCATTCCTCTTCATGACGATCTGTCTGGCGGCATTGATCGCCAGTGCGAGTGGTCGGGTGCGCTGGGTCGATCTGACGATCATCGGCGCCTTTGCTGGTCTGTTCCTCGCGATCAGTCTGGCGCTCGCCTTGCGTGATTGGGGAGAGGACCAGATCATGCTGCCGGTTGCCGCGCTGCTGGCGGGTGTCGGCATGATCATGGCGCGTCGCCTGGAGCCGGATCTCGTGCAGCGCTACGGCGAACTCTACGGCGGTATTGCGCTCAAGCAGGTGATCTGGATATTCGGCGGCGCCACGGCGCTGGCGCTGGTCAGTTTTGTTCCCTGGCGGCTGCAATGGCTTAAGCACTACCGCTATACCTGGCTCATCCTTGGTCTCGCGCTGGTGGGGGTTACGGCAGTGTTCGGCGTCGAGCGCAACGGTGCGCGCCTCTGGCTCAACCTGGGGTTTTTCCAGTTCCAGCCGGTGGAGTTGCTGAAGGTATTGCTGGTCATCTACCTGGCTACCTACCTCGATAATCACCGTGAGTTGATCGGGCGCGGGGTGTACTGGCTCGGTCCGCTGAAACTGCCGCCATTGCCGTACCTGGCGCCGATTGTCATCATGTGGGGGGCGACGATCGGCTTGATCATTGTGCAGAAAGATCTCGGCGCTGCGCTGCTCTTCTTTGTTATCTTTCTGGCAATGCTGTATGTGGTCAGCGGACGGGCGCGGTATGCCGCCGTCGGGTTCGTCGCCTTTGCGCTGGGAGCGGCAGCGCTCTACCCGCTCTTCAGCCATGTGCGTGTACGGCTGAATGCCTGGCTCGATCCGTGGTCCGATCCGTTCGGCATCGGCTTCCAGATGGTGCAGGCACTGCACGCACTGGCAACCGGCGGCTGGGCAGGGACAGGGATCGGCGCGGGGGATCCGACAACCGTTCCCGAAAGTCATACCGATTTCGTGTTCGTCGCTATCGGCGAGGAATTGGGGCTGGCGGGCACACTGGCGCTGACCGCGTGCTATGCGATCGTGGCCCTCCGGGGGTATCTGATTGCTGCACGGGCGCGTGATGGATTTCAGCAGTTGCTGGCTGTCGGACTGACGACTGCTATCGCTGCACAGGCGTTCATCATCATGGCAGGGACAACCCACCTCATTCCGCTGACCGGCATCACCCTGCCGTTCATCAGTTATGGCGGTTCATCGACGCTGATCAACTTTGCGATGGTTGGGTTGCTCCTTCGTATTTCGGCATCACGCAAGCCGGCAACGACGTTGTGAACGTGCAAACGTGGAACGTGGAACGTGCGAACGTGCGAACGTGGAACGTGGGACGTGCGAACGTGGAACGTGGGACGTGCGAACGTGGAGCGTGGAACGTGGAACGTGGGAACGTGGTCACACGATAATCACATAATCGCCGAGTCACGTCATCTCACCATGGCTAAGACGTGAACATGGTTACACAACAATCACGTAATCACCTAATCACCTAATCACCTAATCCCAACGTGCAAACGTGAGAATCAGAGGTTTCCATGCAACGCCGCGCACCTGATCGGGTTCGAGCGCTCATTCACTGGATCGCCGGCAGTCTCGGGATTCTGATCCTGGGCAGCGGTTTACTCATCGCCAGTTCGACCCAATGGCGACTGCACCTGCTCACCGGTCTCTGGCTGATCTCATTCCCGATCCGACGTTTCCTCGGACAGCAGGGAACGATTGCCGATCAGAGTCTGCGCCGGCTGATGCTGGTTGCGCTCTTTGGCTTTTCGGCGATCGGGTTGCAACTGCTGCGCAGCCAGGTCACGCAATCGGAAGCCACATTACGCGCCGTGGCGTCGCTGACGCAGCCGGGTGCGCCAGAACAACCGCGACCGATCTTCCCCGAAACCGATCCCGCTGAACGCACCGCACTGGGAAGCGGACGAGTGTTTCCTGTGACTGTCAGCGCAGGCATACGTGGACGCATCTTCGACCGGCATGGCGCTGTCCTTGCTGAAACCATCGATGGTCGCCGAACATATCCCAACCCTGAACTCGGACATCTGATCGGGTTCCAGAGCCGTCTCTACGGAACGACCGGGCTGGAAGCCCGTTTCGATGCCCGGCTCTCTGGGGTCGCAACCCTGTCGCCAACCGCCATTCTCGAAGCGCGCCTGCTGGGTTCGACGGTAGAACAGGTTCCTGCCGATCTGACGCTGACGCTGGACAGCCGTCTCCAGGCGGCAGCGCAACAGGCGCTCGGTGAACGCGCCGGCGCCGTCGTGCTCCTCGACGTACCGACCGGCGCAATTCTGGCAATGGCAACCTATCCGCGTTTCGATCCCAACCAGCTGACGTTGCCAGAACCGGCGACCCAGGCAGACGTCGATCGCGTGCAGGCAGCGTGGGCAGAACTGAATGCGCGTACTGATGCGCCGTTGCTCAACCGCGCCACCCAGGGGCGCTACCCGCCTGGATCGGTGATCAAAACGCTGACGGCAGCTGCTGCGCTCGACAGCGGCACGCTGGCAGACCCGCTGACGCCTGTCACCTGTCCCAACCTGCTGCCAACCGAAGCAGGCGCGCCGCCAGTGCGGAATGCGGTCGATAATCTCTTCCGGCGCACCGGCGATCCCTCCGATCTCGTGCGTGTCTATGCCTTCTCGTGTAATACCGCATTTGCGCAGATCGGACTGTCACTGGGCGCCGATCGCTTCCTCGACTATGCACGCCGTTTCGGACTGCAAACCGCCGACACACGCACAGGAACCGCTGACCTGCGCGACATTCCGGCTGCGATCGGAACCATCGCAAATGAAGCATCATTCCTCCAGCGTCACGCAGCGCTGGCGGACACCGCATTCGGTCAGGGGCAGGCGCTGGTGACACCGCTCGACATGGCGCAACTGGCGGCTTCGATTGCCAACGAAGGTCGTCTGATGCGCCCATACCTGGTCGCCGAAGCGCGAACCGGCGAGCGTGTGATCTACCAGGCGCAACCCGAACCGCTGCGACAGGTTGTTTCGCCAGACACCGCGCGGCGTATGCTCGACATCATGCGTACATCGGTTGACATCGGATATGCACAACCGATCGCGTTACCAGGGGTCAGCGTCGGTGCGAAGACCGGCACCGCCGAGACGCCACGCGGCATTCCGCATTCGTGGATTATTGCTGTCGCACCGGTGGAGCAACCACGGTACGCGATTGCGGTTATCGTGGAATATGGCGGTGAAGGAAGCCGGTCGGCGCTGCCGGTTGCGCGCCAGGTGCTGGCTGCAGCGCTGGAGGTCACCCCATGAAACTCTGGAGACTCTGGCGCACGTGGTACTGCGCAGCAATCATCACGCCGCTCGTGCTCCTGGCAGCGTGCACCGAACCACTGGTCGAGCCGCGCGCGCCGCGCACGCCGACCGCAGTGATCGACCGTTATAACGCAATTGTGGCGACTGCCGAGGCAGGCGATGATCTGCCGGCGCGCGCCAGAGCCTACTATGATCGCGGCAACATTCGGTTCGAACAGCAAGACTATCCCGGGGCAATCGCCGATTACGACCAGGCGCTGGCGCTCGACCCTTCGCTGTCGCGCGCCTTTCACAACCGTGGTCTGGCATATGCGCTGCTGGGAGAGTACGATGCGGCACTGCGCGATTATGCCCAGGCGATTCGTCTCGACCCCGCCTACCGTCGCGCCTACGAGAACCGGGTACGGCTGCTGGAACAACTCACCGCCAGCTCATCCGACGAAACGCTCCTGCAGCAACTCGCAGACGACTACGGCAGTCTCGCGCAGCTTATCCCCGAAGCAGAAGCGCCCTACCGGTATCGGCAGGGGGTCATCCTGGTGCAGCTTGGAGACCGGACAGCGGCGCGTGAAGCCTTCGACGCCGTGTTGCGCGCCAGACCGCAGGACGTGGATGCCCTGTATGAACGCGCATTACTGCACTATTCCGGTGGTGATCTGAATGCAGCGCTGGCAGACCTCGACGCCGCACTGCGCCTGAGTCCACGCGCTGCCAACGCCTATTACACACGCGGATTGGTGCGCTATGCTCAGGGAAACACCCGCGATGCCATCGCCGATTTTGGGCAGGCGTTGCTGCTTCAGCCAGCCTATCCCGAGGCGCTGATCGCACGCGCTTCAGCATATGTGGAGCAGGGAAACAGAACAGCAGCACAGGCAGACCTTCAGCGCCTCGATGATCTGTCGCTCGATCCGGTGCTCCAGCAGGCGCGCGAGGCGCTGCGCCAGCGCATCAGCGCCCCTTAGAGCCTATCCGAATGATACCATTTTAGATTGTAGATTTTGGATTGGAGATTGCTGCGATAGCGTTGCGATGCGCTCTGATAAGCGTGCGCATGCGGCTTGTTCAATTCCAATTGGTATAACGCAGAATACCGAACAACCGCATCCTGAGCAGCGCGTATCGAAGGAGCGGTTTTTCGGATAGCGCTACAACGAGATTTCTCGTGTACGACAAACGTATGTCTTCAGACAGATCGTAACCATACATGGTGTTTTTGCGTCGGCGGGGCGGCGTCTCGTGGCGTTTGCGAAAGCCTTCCCGCCGCCGATTCGTATCGCGGGGGCTTCCTCCGAAACCTTCGTGAACAGTGACCTGTGAAGGTACAACGGGCCTGGAAAAAGCAAGATCTCTAAGCGCCTATCCGAAAAACCGCATCCTGAGTAGCGCGCAGCGCGTATCGAAGGGGCGGTTTTTCGGTATCCTGCGTTATTCGGATAGGCTCTAAGCGTGGCCTTTGTGGACGTCGTGCCTGTGTGGTGCGATCATCAAACGATGTCGCGTGGTCGTTGTAGAGATGGGTCTCGTCAGGACGCCTGTTGCGGAGGCGGCAGTTCGCCTGTTGCGTCCAGGAGCGACACAACCTCACCCGGGTGTTCGACGATTGCGTCGGGATGGATGTCGGGCGGCAGGGGAAACTCCGGGCTTCGCACCCAGATGGCGCGCATGCCGACCTGTTGTGCGCCGCGAATATCTTCCTTCGGACTGTCGCCGACGAAGACGGCATGCGCCGCGTTCACGCCAAGGTGATCGAGCACATGCAGGAAGACCTGGGGACGGGGCTTCCAGATGCCGAAATCGCCTGAGAAAACCGCGTACTCGATGTACTGCCACAACCCCAGCCCTGCCAGGTCTTCGCGGTGCAGATCGCCGGGCCAGATGGTATTGGAGATCAGTCCGACCCGAACACCGCGTGCGCGCAGTTCTGCCAGTGCCGCCGCCGCCCCCGGCATGGCAGTGACGCCATCGCGCAGCGGGCGGGCATAGTGATGAACCGCCTCAATCAGCGCGCCGTCGGAGAGCGCCAGATCGTGATCGGCAGCGCCTGCGGCAATCCAGTCGACGGCGCGCAGGTTGATGCGTCCGCCGGTCGCCTGTTCCCATCCCTGCGCCAGTCGCTCGAACATACGCGCAACGAACGCTTCTTCCTCGGCGGCGATCGGATGCCCCTGCGCCACCAGATAGCGATACAGTCCACGGATGCCGCGTTCCTCGAATTCGCGCCAGGTGCCGTTGCCAGGACGTAGATATTTGAGCAGTGTTCCTCCCATGTCGAAGATAACGGCCCGAATCATGGCTTCCTCCCCGCCGCCTCGACAATCTGACGCAACCAGTCCTGCCAGGCGCGCCGATTTTCGATCACAATCTGCCGCACCCGCTCGAGGTCGCCGTCCTGAGCCGCCTGGTGCGACAGCGCCAGCGACTCCTGGAACGCGCGCGCCATGTCGGCGACGGCGCGGCGCATGTTGGCATTCAGAGCGCGCTGACGTTCGAGCTCAGATTGCAGATAGGCGATCAGGCGCCGCGCTTCATCGAGTGTCAGGTGGTCTTCTGGTTCCATCGCCTGTTCCTCTATGCTCCTATGCGTCGCTGCCAGAGCGCATACAGCAATGGAATGCGCACACAATCATACGCCGGAAGGTAGCGGGTCGTTACACCGCCAAACCCTTTTTTGAACCGATAGACGCCGTAGAGCGGATCATGCTCCGCCTCCGCTTCGAGGCGCGCGCGCGCGGCGGGGTCGGCGGCTGCGGCTGCCCGCCCGAGAGCATCGGGAATACCCCAGAAATCGTACCGTGCAGCGCCGCGCGCGCGCGCCCACTGGATCGCGCGCCACTGAATGGCATGCTGCGCTCCGCAGTGCAACCCTTCAAGCGTCGAGCCACTGTACAGGTAGATAGCTGTTGATCCCCATGTCGCTGTTATCGTTGTGGCAATCGCCGCACCGTTGCGTTCCGCCAGCCACAGGCGCACCGCATCGCCAAACAGTTCCAGGACGCTCGCATAGTACGCGCGTGCGTGAATGGCGAATCTAGCGCGCGCGCCAGTCTCCTGCAGGATGGCGTAGAAGGCGTCGAGATCGGCGGATGCGTCGCCTTCACGCACTGTTACCCCTTCCCGCGCGGCGCGTTTGATGTCGGCGCGATGTCCTTTGCTCATGCCCGCCAGTAAACGGTCGGGTTCCGGCGTCAGATCAAGATGGATGGTGCTGCGCGGCTGAATCGGCGCCATCGGATGCCTCGCACGTTCGATCAACATTGCATGGAACGCGGCAGTGCGCGGATCATCCTCGGTCAGATTGGGTTCGATGCGCACGAACACCGCTCGCCGCCGCCGCCCCAGGCGCATCAGATCATCGAGCAACAACGCATCGATGTGCGTCTCGCCGCTGAAGAGCGGACCGCGTGGGATGTACAGGGCGCTCAGTCCAAATCGCTGTTTTTCCAGCGCCAGCGCGCCTGCCCGGATGACGCCTCCTGCGACGATCGCCCGCAGGTGCGGTGTCCAGCCAAAGCGCCCTTTCAGTTCCCCCCACCCCGACGATTGCAGTAGATGACCGTCGGGATGCGCCAGAACGAAGGCATCCCACGCTGCTCGATCAGGCGTGACCGCTATCGGTGCAGCGGCGGACGCTGCGCGGTCTGGATGTTGCTCAATCACACGATCCGCCATATGCGTTCGGCATACCCGCCGCGATTCTGCGCCAGCGCTGCATGGTACGCGGTAATAGCCGCTTCCATGGCTGTCGTTCCGCCGAACAGCGCTGCCATCTGGCTGCGATAGGCGGCGATCGCGGCGATTTTCGTTTGCAGCGCCGGTAGATCGAACGGCACGAGGTCTGCAACCAGCGATTTCCCGATCTCCGCCAGACGTTGTTCGACAGCTCCAGGGATCAGCGCATAGTTGATGTCGTCATAGAACGCGATGCGGTTGGGCGGGCAGACGAGAGCCGCCTCGAAGACCGCCAGATGATCGACGTGATGACCGACGCCGAGTGGCACATACATCATGGCATGCGGCGCACGCTCGATCAGCATGGTCAGCAGGTCGCGCACCTGTGGCAGCAATGGATCAGTCGGAACCGGCGGGCGGTAGAGCGTGGCACGACTGCTATATGCCTCTGGAACGCGATAGATGGCATCGAGCCAGCCGGCATAGACATAATCGACGCTCAAGGTCGCCATCGCAGCGGCATCTTCATTCAGCCGCGCACGCAAGACCTCGTCCGGCGCGAGCTCCCACTCGGCGTGAAACTCGATCGCCACCGCGTTGAAGATCGTGTCAGGCGGCGGAGGCGCGGTGCAGAGGGTGACCACCAGCGTCTGCTCTGGCGCCGCAGCAATTGCGCCGCCGCACGACAACGCAGCATCGTCCAGGTGCGGCGAGAGATACACGCGGGAATAGCGCGTCAGATCGGCGTCAAAATCGGTCAGTCGAGCGGCCATTTAGTTATTGCGCCAGTCGCCGCCGGAGAACCATTCTTCGAGCGTCAGTTCGTCGAGCGCTTCGGCAGCGGCCTGACTGCGCGCCTCATCATCGCTGCCGCTGATGCGTTGCAGGGTGCGACGCGCGGTTTCACCGCCGATTTGACCGAGCGCCCAGATCGCCGCCAGCGCCACCTCGATGTCGGCGTCGTTGCAGAGGCGAACGACGCGCGACACCAGCGAACGCGCCAGGTCCGCCATTTCGCCGGCAGCGCGTGCGGCTTCGTAGCGGAGCGCCGGCGACGGACTGTCGAGTTCGCGGTTGACGATCGGGAGCCAGCGAGGAAGCATTGAACGCCCCATCGCTGTCAGAGCGCTTTCGCGCATTAATTGATCAGGACTGGCATATGCCAGTTCGATCTGCTGCTGGACCTCATCGCTCTCTGCAAAATACCCTGCGCTCTCGATCGCGCGACGTCGAACCTCGATCGGTTGCGACGAATCGCGAATAAGCGCCAGTAACGCATCGTGCACCTGTTGCCCATGTGCTGCATCGAACTCTTCGATTTCCGCCATATAGGCGAAGCGCCCGAGCGCCATTGCCGCCGCCGCGCGCACCTGCTCGGCAGGGTCGTGGAGGAGCGCCACCATGCGTCGCAGGATTGCCAGAGCGTCGCACTCCCACAACCCTTCGATCGCACTGGCGCGAACAGTTGCGTCAGCATCGTCGAGCAGCCATTGGAACATCATCGTAAAGTCGAGATCGATATTGTCCTCGGCGAGTTCGACCATTGCATGGGCGATTTCGATGCGTCGTCCAATGGGAATGCGCTGCCACTCCGGCCACACCGCCGCGCGATCGCGCGGATCGAGCCCGGAGAGGGAGCGCAATTCACGCATCGATAGATGCTCACGCGCTGCCAGGGTTCGCAGATGAGCCGCAAGATCCATGGTTGTCGTCCGTCACTCCTCGTCGTCGAAATCCTCTTCGTTCTGATCCTCTTCTTCCTCCGGCGACGGCGGCGGTGTGTAAAACCACCATCCCGGACGCTGTTCATCGGGTGTGAAATCGTCGCCTTCGGTGAGCAAATGGGTCAGATACTCGCGCGATGCCGGACGCAGCACATTCAGGGCAACGAAGAGCGTCTCGAACGAAGCGGCGTACTTCGGTTCCGTGCGCGTCCCGACCGGTGCGCCAATAATCTCGAACACGTGTTCGAGCATCAGGTCGGCTTTCCGCCGCTCATTCATCGGGAACGCCTTGAGGTTGCGCAATCGCCCGTACTGCTGCTGATTGACCAGCATATCGGTATCGACGACGCAGGCGTAGGACATGTTGGCGAAGGTGAATTTCGGTGTTTTCTTGCTCTCATCGAGCACCAGCAGACGATCCTGCATCTCCTCCTGTTCCTCGTAGGTAATGGCGAAGGTGCGCGGATCATCGGTGCGCATCAGCGTAATCAGCGCGCCAGGGACCAGGTAATCGTGGAACAGCGCCTCGAGACCCTGCAACCATCCGCCGCGATTGCCGGTCGGGTAGCGCAGTTCGACGAGCGTGCTCACATAGTGTTGCGGCAGCTCGAAGCGCAACACCGCACTGCGCTGATCGGCGAGCAGCGGTTGCGGCAGAAGCGCGGTCAGCGCGCGCGTCAATGGCAGGATGCCATACTCCCACTCGAAGAACGTCAGGACATGGCTGACCTGTCCGCTCTTGCGGATGGACTCGACGCTCTGCTCTGCCAGGCTATCGTCGAACCCTTCTTCGATGTAACCGGCAAGCTGTCCCATTTCGCTCGCCTTGACCCGCTTGGTGCCAATAGCGGGCAGATTGCGCACCGACCAGAGGCGCGCCCCCTCGACGCCGACGAACTCGAAGTCCTTTTCGCGGCTCAGGCGGTAGTTGAGCGCGAAGCGGAAGACCTCATAATCGCTCTGGCGCGGATTGTGATAGAAGATATCGGCGATGATCTGTGAGTCGAGCAACGGCTCGCCAACTTCTCTAATATAATCGCTGATGCGGCGCAGATCGTTCTTGCCGAAACTGACGAGCGCCGCTTCGGGGAACGCCTGATTGCCGAACAGCACCAGACGGCGCAGCGGGTCGTTCTCAATTGCCGTGCGCAACTGCGACATGAGCGTCGCGTCGTGGTGCGCCATCAATTCTTCGACCGATCGGCGCAGGTCGATCTGCAGCCCGTTGGGCAGCACAATCACCGTGTTCACCTGTGCTGGCTCGGCCGGCGGAGCGACCTGGCGTTCCTCTTCGACCGGTTCGTTCACATCGACCGGTTCCGCCGCTTCCGGCGCCGCAACCACTGGCTCAACCGGCGTCACGACTGTTGGTTCGACGACGATGGGGGTCAGACCGGCCTGCTGCTGCCAGTATTCAGAGATGAACACCGGTTCGACCGTTGTCAGCGCCGGACGTGTGGTGGTCACCACCACGCTGATGTCATCGGTGGGCAGCGGATTTTCCGGTTCGTACAGGCGTTGCTTGAATGTGTGGATGGTATCGACCTGTGGGGGAATGTACCGGCCACGCCGCGATGTGATGAACACGACGTCGCCATTGGTTTCCTGCCGCATAAAAACCTGATCATTCACGCGCAGCGCTTCGTCGATCAGGCGCGCCGCTTCAGCAGGATCCATCTGACGCTGTCGAGCGTAAAAGTCCGCAAGATTCTGAAGTGTCTGACGAATAGGCGCATCGAACGCGAAGAGGCGCCCCTGCGCTGCCATCAACTGATAGATTTCTTCCGCCAGCGCCTGCTGCTCTTCGTTGCCGGTAAACGTTGGACGATCAATTGTGCCTGCTGTCATGCCTGCTCTTCTCCTGTGAGCACCAGCTCGCGCAGAATTTCCAGATAACGCTCGGTCAGGCTCTGGAGGTCCTGCGGCTGACCTGTGGCGCGCACCTGTTGCGCCAGTTTGTCCATCGCCGTTTCCCCGTAGATGATGTTCTTTCCGTCCATTGCGCCGTCACCCTGACTTGACTGAAATTGAAACAGACAATGCGCAGCCCGACTTTTGCGCCGATGCTGCGCTAGATATGTATTATACCACAATCACGAGCAATGCTTCGAATGGTTTGGGGCGTTTGACTTTTGCTCTCCTTTGTGCGACAATGACCACGTCCGGTACACGAACAGTTTCGTTATGACCGCTGGTCGTGCGATAGTCTGTCAAGACAAGAGCCAACCGCAGCGCTTCGGTCTGGAGACGACCGGAAGCGCATTGTGTTGCGTAAGCGTTAGAGTTCAATGCCATCAGAGCGGCCAATCTACCCATTCAGCGCGCTGGTCGGGCAGGAACGCCTCAAGCGCGCCCTGATTTTGAACGCGATCAATCCACGTATCGGCGGTGTGCTGATCCGTGGTGAGAAGGGCACCGCCAAGTCCACGGCAGTGCGCGGGCTTGCCCGGCTGCTGCCGCATATAACGGTCGTCGCCGATTGTCCCTACAGCTGCCCGCCCGACCGCCCAGCCATGATGTGTGAGACATGTGTGGCGCGGCTGCGGCGCGGTGAGGAGTTGCCGATTGTCGAACGACCGACCCGTCTGGTCGAACTGCCGGTTGCTGCATCGGAGGATCGGGTCGTCGGTTCGCTCGATCTCGAGCATGCGCTGACGGAAGGGCAGCGTCGTTTCGAGCCAGGGTTGCTGGCGCAGGCGAATCGCGGGTTGCTCTATGTGGATGAGGTTAATCTGCTCGATGATCATCTGGTTGATGTGTTGCTCGATGCGGCAGCGATGGGGGTCAATACGGTCGAGCGTGAGGGGATCAGCGTTTCGCATCCGGCACGGTTTATTCTGGTCGGCACGATGAACCCGGAAGAGGGTGAATTGCGTCCCCAACTGCTGGATCGCTTCGGTCTGGTCGTCGAGATCAGCGGGTTGACCGATATTACCGGTCGGGTGGACGTCATCGAGCGGCGCCTGGCATACGAGAGTGACCCGGATGCGTTCGTGATGCAGTGGCAGACGGAAGAGGATGCACTGGCGCAACGCATTATTGCGGCGCGCGCACTGTTGCCGGCGGTGACGATTTCACGCGGCGATATGGCGGCAGTGGCAGGGCTGGCGCTTGAGCTGGGCGTTGATGGGCATCGCGCCGATCTTGCCATTCTCGAAACGGCGCGCACCCACGCCGCCTGGGCGGGGCGCACGCGCCTGACGGTGGAAGATATTCGTCTGGCGGCGGAACTGGCGCTGCCGCATCGGATGCGGCGCCAGCCCTTCACCGAGGTCAAACTCGATGAAGCGCGCGTCGGACAGATCCTGGAGCGCGTGAAGGGTGAGATTGGCGATGAAGCGTCACCTTCCGCAGAGCACGTAAAAAAAAAGTTGACGGCGTGACCGCCGGTCAGCCGGATGGTGAACGGCGCAGCAGTACTGACGGCGACGCACCGCCGCCATCGGCGCACGCGGCAACCGAGGCGGACGCGGCTTCCAGCGGCGACAACACGCAGGGCGGTAAAACGTTCATGAGCGACCCGACGTTCCGTCCGCAGAAGATCGAAGGCGCGCGCGACCGGTTGCAGCGCCGGGCGCCAGGCCGGCGCAGTCGCACCCGTACAACGCGCAAGCAGGGGCGCTATATCACCAGTCGTCCGGCGGAACGGATTACCGACCTGGCGCTCGATGCGACGCTGCGCCAGGCGGCGCCGCAGCAGCGCCGACGTCGTGCGGAGCGCGACGATGGAGGAACGGGGCGGCGGGTCATTGTGCGTCGCAGCGATCTGCGCCAGAAGGTGCGGGTGCGCAAAACGCGCAATGCGGTCTGTTTCGTGGTCGATGCCAGCTGGAGTATGGCCGCTGAAGAGCGGATGCGCGCCACCAAAGCGGCAGTGCTATCGCTCTTGCGTGATGCGTATCAGCGCCGCGACCGGGTTGGACTGGTGTCGTTCCAGCGCGATTATGCGACCCTGCTGCTGCCGTTGACCAACAGCGTCGAACTGGCGCAGCGCCAGTTGCAGCAGATGCCGACCGGCGGCAAAACGCCGCTCTCACGCGGTCTGTTGCTGGGGTATGAAGTGCTGGAACGCGCACGACGCCAGGACCCGGAAGTGATGCCGTTGCTGGTGGTGCTGACCGATGGGCAGGCGAATGTGTCGATGAGCGATCTGCCGCCGCAGGCTGAAAGTTATGCGCTGGCCGATTTTATTGCGGCGCAATCGATACCGGCGGTGGTGATCGATACGGAGCACCCGATTTTCGAGCGCGGGCTGGCGCGACTGCTGGCGCATCATCTGAAGGGGAGCTACTACCGGCTCGAAGATGTCCAGGAGCGTGGACTCGCCGATCTGGTACGCGCAGAGTTACGTGACCGCACACGATAGTGTGGGGTTGTGATAGGCAAAAGTACAGGCAACTAAACCAGGAGGACGGTTGGTCATGACCGATCAGGAGCGTCCCGTCGAAGAGCGGAATGAACTGCTGGGCGATCTGGCGCCGACTGCAGGAAATGTTGCAGTGGCGGACGCGGAAATTCAGCAGCAGTCGATAGAGTCTCCCATGGCAGCTGAAGCGCCGGACGTCGCTGAGGCGGGAGCGGCGACAGATGTGAAAAACGCAGGTGCGTCGTCTGATGGCGGTGATCCTGTTGAACTTGTCCACACCGCTGATGAGTCGCCGGCCGCAACGGTCGTCGGTACAGCAGAAACCTCTGCATTTGTTACTGAAACGCCAGTGACCGAGAGCGCCGCCAGCGCGCCGGAAGCGCAGGCGCCGGCTGCTGAAACGCCAGCGACCGAGAGCGCCGCCAGCGCGCCGGAAGCGCAGACGCCTGCTGCCGAGGCTGCAAGTTATCAGGCGCCCGCCGATGAGCCAACCGGACGTCCGCGTCGGCTGAAAGACCTGGCGCCCGGCATGGAACTCGAAGGACGGGTCACCTCGATTGCACTGTATGGTATCTTTGTTGACATCGGGGTTGGACGCGACGGTCTGGTGCATATCTCGGAGATGAGCGACACCCGGATCGAGTCGCCGAGCGATCTGGTCAAGATCGGCGACACGGTGAAGGTGCGGGTGAAGAGTGTGGAACCCGATGGTCGAAGGATCAGCCTGACGATGCGCACCAGGGAGCGCAGCGCTGAACCGCGTGGCAGTCGCGGCAAGAAGAAGCCCGATGTGGATTACGAAAAACTGGCGGCGCTGCGCGTCGGCGATAATGTCGAGGGGACGGTGACCGGTCTGGCGCCGTTTGGTGTGTTCGTCGATATTGGCGTCGGCAAAGATGGCCTGGTGCATGTGTCGGAACTGGCGGAAGGGCGCGTCGATAAAGCCGAGGATGTTGTGCAGGTTGGTCAAACGTACACCTTCAAGGTGCTGGAAGTCGATGCAGAAGGGGCGCGTATCAGCCTGAGCCTGCGCCGGGCGCAGCGCGGACAGAAATTGCAGCAACTGGAGAAGGGGCAGATTCTCGAAGGGACGATCAGCGGTCTGGCGCCGTTCGGCGCGTTCGTCGACATCGGCGTCGGGCGTGATGGTCTGGTGCACATCTCCGAACTATCGAACACGCGCGTGGCGCGCGTCGAAGATGCGGTCAAGGTTGGCGATAAGGTGCAGGTGCGGGTGCTCGACGTCGATCCACAGAGCAAACGGATCAGTTTGAGCCTGCGGCTGGAAGATACGCCGCGTGAGCTGCCGCCGCGCGAGGAGCGACCGCGAGAAGAGCGTGTGCGCGACGAACGACCGCGCGGTGAGCGTGGAGTCCGGAGCGAAGGACGCCCGCCGCGTGAAGAGCGCCCGCCGCGACGTGAACGCGCGAGTGATGCGTATGTTCCGGCGGATGATGATTTCAGCGGGAATGCGACCATCGAAGATTTGATGTCGAAGTTTGGCGGACCGCGTCGCGGTGAACGTCGCCGTCGCCAGGACGACGAAGACGATGCGGAAGATCGGAACCTCCGCCGTCAGCGTGACGCTATCCGGCGCACTCTCCAGCAGTTGGACGACGATTAAGACCAGATTCTTGACACATCGCTTTCAGAACGAGTATAATTGCCAGAACCGGCGCGGCATTGCCGCGCCGGTCGAATGTTGCGCTGCGTTTCGAAGTTTGCGGCGCTCTTCTGGTGGAATTAAAACGCTGGATGCCCATCAGGGTCCGGCATGTGTATGTTGTGAGGTTGGCATCAATGCCTAAGCGAACATGGCAACCCAAGCGTATTCCGCGCCGCCGTAAGCATGGATTTCTGGCGCGTATGGAAACGAAAGACGGTCGCGCCGTATTGCGCCGTCGGCGTCTGCAGGGGCGCTACCGTTTGACTGTCAGTGATGAGCGCCGTCAGATCCGTCGCGGGCATCGGTAGTCCTGTCGATCTGTGGGCGCCGGGCATGAACCCGACTCTCCAAATACTTCGCCCACAGCCTGCGATGAAACGCGCCTATCGCCTTCGCACGCCTGAACAGTATCAGCGGGTACGCCGCGATGGCCGAACCTGGGATGCGGGTATGCTGATGCTTAACGCGGCTCCGAACCGGCGCCGGGTTTCACGGTGCGGCTTTATTGTTGCGCGGCGGTTGGGCAGCGCAGTTGTGCGCAACCGTATCCGCCGCCGTGTGCGCGAGGCGGTGCGTCTCCTGTACCCGCAGATCGCACCGGGGTGGGATATGGTTTTCATTGCGCGCTCTCCGGCGCTGGCAGAGATCGCGTTTCCTCAACTTCAGGCGCTGGTGCAGCAGGCGCTTCAGCGCGCCGGCGTGTTGCAGGCGTCGGTGAGCGGGTCGTCTGAACCTGAATGACGGTGTGCGTTCTTGTGCGGCTGACCTGACAGACGACCAAAAATGCGCTAGAATACACACGCTACGTGTTGTGTGTGACAAGGACATGCCATTATGCCAGTCTGGCTCGCTTTCGTAGAGTTCCTCCAGCAGGTGCTGCTGACATTCTACCGGTGGACGGGGAGCGCCGGTCTTGCGATTATTCTCTTTACGATCGTCGCGCGCCTGTTCATTCTGCCGCTGACGATCAAGTCTCTCCAATCGTCGCGCCGGATGCAGGAACTGCAGCCGCACATGAAGGAACTGCAGCGCAAGTATGGCAAGGACCCGCAGAAACTCCAGGAAGAGACAATGCGTCTCTACCGCGAGTACAAGGTCAATCCGGTCGGCGGGTGTCTGCCGATGCTCCTGCAACTCCCGATCTTCCTCGGCGTCTATCAGGCGGTGATCAACCTGACGCGCGTGTCGCCTGCCGAGCATGCAGGCAGCGCGATGCTGCGCGTGCTCAATGAGCAGGGGATTCCGTTCAGCGCTGCGACAGACACACTCGGGCAGCCGCAACTGGCGGGCAGCTTCCTCTGGCTGCCAGACCTGGGGAAGACCGACCCGTACTACATTCTGCCCATTCTCTCGGTGATTTTTCAGTTAATCGTGCAATTGATGGCGACGCCGCGCATACAGGATCCGCAGCAGAAGGCGATGATGCAGTCGATGCTCATCCTGCCGATTGTGTTCGGGTATATCGGGTTTATCTTCCCGAGCGGCGCGGTGCTGTATTGGGTGGTCGGCAGCATTTTGTCGATCATCCAGCAGTATGTTATCTCTGGATGGGGGTCGCTGGCGAATTACCTCAAGTTTCTGCCGACCGATGGCGGTCTCCTGCCGCCGATCACGCCGCCGCCTGCACAACCGGCGGCATCCGTTGTCAGTGGTGGAAGCGCTGCTTCTTCTGAGGAACCATCGCACAAGGTTGATTTCTGGGACGTGCTCCGGCCGCTGACCGAGTCGCGCAGCGAGCCGGCTGAGTCACAGGTGCAATCGACGGAAAGCGCCACACCGGCAGAAGCGCGGCGCGTGACGTCCCATGTGAATCCGCGGCGCAGGAGGGCGCGCAGGTAGGGGGCGCGATGTCGCAGGCTTCGGCTCTTAACCTCCGCCAGGGCGCATCGTCGCGCGGAAGCCATACTCCAACCGGGGGCTCCATGAAAAGTATTGAGATCAGTGCACGTACAGTAGCGGAAGCAATTCGTCTCGCCCTTGCACAACTTGGAAAAGATCGCGACGAGGTGGCAATCGAGGTCCTCGAACCGGGCAATAATGGCGATGAAGCGCTCGTGCGCGTCACCGTCGTGGACGATGAGGCGGATGAAGCGCCGACGCCGCCTCGTCCAACGGCAACCGGTCCTGTCGAGCAGATTGCACGCCAGATTCTGGAGGATATCCTCGAACGTATGGATATCCACGCCTATGTTACCGCTGTCGTTAGCTCCGTCCCCGATCAGCGCGGCGAACCTGAAGAAACCATCACGCTGCACATCGAAGGCGCCGATGAAGAAGCGATGAGCCTGCTGATTGGACGGCGCGGCGAAACGCTGCGTTCGCTTCAGTTCATGGTTAATCTGCTGGTCAGTCGCCGGGTGCAGAAATGGCCCCAGATCGTCGTCGATGTCGGGAATTATCGCCAGCGTCGCCAGGAGTCGCTCGAGGGACTGGCGCGCCGTATGGCTGAACGGGTGCGCCAGAGCGGGCGTCCGTTGATGCTCGAACCGATGGGCGCCTATGAGCGGCGTATTGTGCATCTGGCGTTGCGCTCTGATCCAACGGTGTATACCGAGAGCAGCGGTGAGGGTGAGAATCGCAAGGTCGTGATCTATCCGGCAAAACGATCATGATGTCTGCACGACGGTAGCAGGGAGGGGCGGCAATCGGCGCTGCGCCGATTGCATTGCTCCGCCTTCTTTTTTAACCCATGACGACGCCTGACTATCTCCTGATTGGCCATGTGACCCGCGATCTGTTGCCTGATGGCGCGTTTGCGCCAGGCGGGACGGCGCTCTACGCTGCGCTGACAGCGCACCGTTTGGGGCGACGGGTGGGGGTCGTGTCGGCATACGCCGCCATTCCACCCGACTGGTCTGCCGATATTGCAGTGGCGTTCGCCCCGGCGATGAATGCGCCGGTCTTCGAGAATCGCTATACCCCTCGGGGACGTGTCCAGTTTCTGCACGCCGACTCCGGGGCGTTGACGCTCGATGATGTTCCGCCGGCCTGGCGGTCGGCGCGCATTGTGCACCTTGCGCCCATCCTGGCGGAAACGCCCGAACGCCTGGTGGACGCTTTCCCCGATGCCCTCCTCGGCATGACGCCGCAGGGTATGATGCGCGCCTGGAAAGGTCCGCTTCCGGCACAGATTGCCTATCGACCCTGGTCCCCGCCGCCGCAGGTGCTGGAACGGATTGGCGTGCTGGTGATGAGCATCGAAGACCTGCAGGGCGATGAAGAACAGGCGCGGGCGTATGCGCGCCACTGCCCGCTGGTGGCGCTGACGCGCGGCGCTGCCGGCGCCACGTTGTTTATCGATGGTCACCCGCACCACATCGATGCCTGCCCGGCCATCGAACGCGATCCGACCGGCGCCGGTGATGTGTTTGCCGCTGCGCTTCTGGTGCGCCTCGACGAAACCGGCGATCCGCTCGAAGCGGCGCATTTTGCCGCCTGCATTGCTGCGCGCAGCGTCGAAGACGTGGGACCGGGGGCGATTCCATATCGGGCAGAGGTGGAATGCTGAACGTGCAAACGTGGAACGTGAAACGTGGAACGTGGGAACGTGGAACGTGAAACGTGGGAACGTGCGAACGTGCGAACGTGCAAACGTCCCCGACCCTTGAGGTCTCACACCGTGGATCGGGGTCTGCGGGGGAACTGCGCTGGCGGGAGGAGCGATGCGCACAGGATGCGCCTGTCGCTGACCTCAAGGGTCTGGGGGGTGCGACCGGGCAAACGTGGAACGTGGAACGTGCGAACGTGGGAACGTGCAAACGTGCAAACGTGGAACGTGCAAACGTGGAACGTGGGAACGTGCAAACGTCCCCGACCCTTGAGGTCTCACGTCGGTGATCGTGTTCTGCCATGTCCCCTGGCTGGCGGAATGGTCGAACCAGCCGGTATGCACGTGTCTCGACCTCAAGGGTCTTGGCGGGTGGAATGAGGAAGCGTGGAACGTGCGAACGTGGGAACGTGCAAACGCGGGAGCAGGCGCGCGAGGGTGGGGACGCCAGAGCATCGAGCGCGACCGCATTCGTTTATTCGTTCTCCATTCGTTGACAGCGAGAATGGTACGGGCACAGGGAACATGGGAACACGCAACCGTGATCCCAATAATCTCGTAATCACGTAATCACGACATCCGAACACGCAACCGTGATCCCAATAATCTCGGAATCACGTAATCACATCTTCCGAACGCGCAAGCGCGATCCCAATAATCTCGGAATCACGTAATCACAATCTCATGCACGGTGAGCGCCAACACGCGCTGTCAGATTCATTGACGAAATCGCGCAGCAATGCTATACTTACCTTCACATCGCGTCATTCCGGCGCGGTTTGTTGTTCTGTACCGTCGTACATCGAAAGGAGCGCTGCAATTAGAGACCGGCTTCGTATCAACAATCGCATTCGCGCCCGCGAAGTGCGCTTGATTGACGAGAATGGCGCACAGGTCGGCGTTGTCCCGATCCGCGATGCCCTGCTGATGGCGGAAGAGCGCGGTCTTGATCTGGTCGAAGTCGCGCCGAACGCCGTCCCGCCCGTCTGTCGCATTCTGGATTACGGCAAGTTCCGCTACGAGCAATCGAAAAAAGAGCGGGAAGCGCGGAAAAACCAGAAGCAGGTTGAAGTCAAGCAGATTCGTCTGGAACCGAAAACCGATGATCACGACCTGGAAGTGAAAGCCAAGCAAGCGCGACGCTTCTTAATGGATGGTGACAAGGTCAAGTTCAATCTGCGGTTCCGCGGTCGCGAAATTTTCCATCAGGAAATCGGGCTGGACATGCTGGAACGCATGGCGGAGGAACTGCGCGATGTATCGGTTATCGAGCAGCGACCAACAATGGAAGGGCGGGTTTTGACGTTGTTGCTTGCGCCAAACCAGAAAGCCAGAACGCAGGCGCAGCGTGAACGCCAGCAACAGGCTTCCCGCGCTTCGACCCAACCGGCGCCAAAGGTTGGTGTGCCTACGTCCAACGCAGCGCCCGACGATCAGGCTGACGAAGAGGAATAAACCCAATGCCCAAGATGAAGACGCATAAAGGAGCGGCAAAACGTTTCACCCTGACGGGAACCGGTAAAATGATCCGCTCCGCCGGTCGTCGCGGTCACTTCCGCCGCCGGATGTCGCTGCGTATTTTGCAGCATCTCGATCGAACGTTCGAAGTGCATAAGACAGTTCAGCGCCGCCTGCGCCGCGCGTTGCCGTATATTGCAAAGCATAGCCGGTAAGGGTTGCGTCTGGTGCATAAAGGAGCAGGTGTTTGGTATGGCCCGCGTGAAACGTGGCACGATGGTGCGCAAGCGCCATAAAAAATTGCTTGAGCAGGCGAAAGGGTATCGCGGCAGCCGCAGCCGACGCATCAAAGTGGCGCGCGAAACGGTGATGAAGGCGCTCTGGTATGCCTATCGCGATCGGCGCAACCGCAAACGCGATTTTCGCCGCCTCTGGATTGTACGTATCAATGCTGCTGCCCGCATGCACGGTTTGTCGTACAGTCGTTTTATGAATGGTCTCAAGCGCGCCGGTATTGACCTCGATCGGAAAATCCTTGCCGATATGGCGGTACGTGACCCGGCGGCATTCGGGCGTGTCGTCGAGCAGGTGCGGCAGGCGATGTGATTACCAGTCCGGCGAACCAGCACGTCAGACGTATCCGCTCGCTGGCTGCCGACCGTCAGGAACGTCGCCGCGAGCGGATGTTCGTGCTCGAAGGGGTTCGCCTTGTCGCCGATGCGCTGGAGAGCGGCGCGACACTGACGCTCGTGCTGTATGCGCCCGAACAGTTGCAACAGACCTCCGCCGGAGCGGATCTGCTGCAACGCCTCCAACACCTGCCCGCCAGCTATGAGGCGACGCCGCAGGTAATCGCCGCCGCTGCCGATACGGCCCATCCGCAGGGTGTCGTGGCGCTCGCTCGCTGGCCCCGTATTCCGCCAGGGAAAACCGGTCTCATCCTGGTGGTCGATACGGTGCAGGACCCCGGTAACCTCGGGACGATCCTGCGCAGCGCCGAGGCGGTGGGAGTGGCGCAAACGCTCTGTAGCGTCGGTACGGTCGATGTGTATGCGCCCAAGGTGGTGCGTGGCGCAATGGGTGCGCACTTTCGCCTGTCCATCGAGCAGGATGTGCGCTGGGACGAGATCGGCGAGCGTCTGGCACAGGTCGATCATGTCTATGCCGCTGATCCAGAGGCGCGTATGCCGTACTATGCCGCCGACTGGCGCCAGCCGTCGGCGCTGCTGGTTGGGAATGAAGCGCACGGATTGAGCGATGCGGCGCGCCGTCTTGCGACCAAACAGATCACCATCCCCATGCGCGGTCGAGCCGAGTCGCTCAATGTCGCAGTGGCGGCGAGCGTGATCCTGTTTGAGGCGCTGCGGCAACGGACGTTGGGACGGAGTTAGCATCTGTATCAGCAGGCTGTGACGAAGCGAGTAAGCGGGAAACGGCGAACAGAGAGCGATGGTCGAAGGGTGTGAGCCGTCGCCGCGATGCCCCGCTGAAGTTCCCTTCCGAGCCGCGACGGGGAAAGGAAGCGCAGACCGTGCAGATCGCCGTCTGTGCAGGCGCCAAGTAGTCGTCGCCGGTCGCCCTCCGCTATCGGGGCTATGAGGGTAGAATCGCCATAAGCGATTCTGCCGAAACAGGGTGGTACCACGGGCCACGCCTCGTCCCTGGCGAGTGCGTGGCTTTGTTGTTGAATGGAGGCAAAAGAGCATGTCGCTGATCGATCAGTTGAACCAGCTTGAACAGGAGGCGCTTGCGGCGCTCGCACAGGCTGCCGATCTGACGGCCCTCGCTGAGTGGAAGAGCGCCTATCTGGGTAAGCAGGGGTCGCTTTCGCGTTTGAGCCGGGGGCTCGGCGCGCTGCCTGCAGAGGAGCGTCCGGCTGCCGGGGCACGCTTCAATGCTGCCCGCACCACGCTCGAACAGGCATTCGAACGCGCCGAAGCGCAGTTGAAACATGCCGCGCGTCAACACGCCTTCGAAGCCGACCAGGTCGATATTACCCTCCCTGGACGTGCGCCGGCTCTCGGACGGTTGCATCCCACGACTCAGATGTTGCGCCAGATTTATGCTGTTCTGGGAGAAATGGGGTTTCAGGTCTGGGAAAGCCCGGAAGTTGAGACCGATGAGTTCAACTTCCAGTTGCTCAACATGCCGCCAGACCATCCGGCGCGCGATATGTGGGATACGTTCTACATCGAAACGACGTCTGGCGACTCAACGCTGCTGTTGCGCACGCACACGTCACCGGGGCAGATCTATGCCATGCGCGCCAGTGCGCCCAGTCCGGTGCGCGCCATCCTGCCCGGCAAGTGCTATCGCTACGAACAGGTGACGGCGCGCCACGAGATGCAGTTCTATCAGGTTGAGGGCATCGCGATCGGGGAGCAGATTTCCTTTGCTGACCTGAAGGGCACGCTGGTGGCGTTTGCTGAACGATTGTACGGCAAAGGGGTCAAGACGCGCTTCCGTCCCAGTTACTTCCCCTTCACCGAGCCAAGCGTGGAGTTCGATATCGAGTGCTTCCTCTGCGGCGGCGCGGGGTGTCGTGTCTGCAAGCATTCCGGGTGGCTCGAAATCCTCGGTGCGGGCATGATCCATCCGACCGTGCTGCGCAATGGCGGGTACGATCCGGAGAAGGTCAGCGGGTTTGCGTTCGGGATGGGACCGGAGCGGATGGCGATGCTGCGCTACGGGATTGACGACATTCGCTGGTTTTTCAGTGGTGATGAGCGGTTTCTGCAACAGTTCTGATGAAAGCTCCATTGCCGCTCATTGCGCTGGTGGCGCTTTTTCTGACGCTCTGCGTTCTGTACAATCTGATGACGCCGCCCGGCGAGGGACCAGACGAACCAGGGCATGCGGCGTATGTGTTCTTCCTGGCGCGCGAAGGGCGATTGCCGGTGCAGTGCCCGCCGCCGTGCGTCAGTGAGGTGCCGGGTTCAGGGCATCACCCGCCGCTCGCCTATTTGCTGGCGACTCCGGCGGTGCTCTGGCTGCCGCAATCAGAGCGCACCTTCGATCTGCCCGGCAATCCGCGCTTTACCTGGGCAGGCGGCGATCAGGTGAATGCAGCTGTGCACGGAAGCCGTGAGCAGTGGCCCTGGGATGGGCAGGTGTGGGCATGGCGTCTGGCACGCGGTGTGTCGAGCCTGGCGGGTGCAGCGACGGTCATCTTTACGTATCTGGTGGTGCGCCGTCGTGTAGGCGATGCGGCTACCGACGATCAGGCAGCGCTGCTGGCGGCGGCGCTGGTTGCGTTCAACCCGCAGTTCATTTTCATCTCGTCGCTGATCAGCAACGATGCGCTGCTGGCGGCGCTCGGCGCCATGTTGCTCTGGCTGGTCGTCAGCAGTTCACGGTCACTGCCGCGCGCCATGCTGATCGGGATGGTGCTGGGGCTGGCGCTGATCACCAAGCAAAGTGCGCTGATCTTCGCGCCACTCGCGCTTGCGTGGTGTGTGACGGGCGAGAAGCGTTTGAGTGCGACAGCGTCGGGAGTGGGCGCGGCGATTGTGGTTGCCGGTGCAGCGCTCGTCAGTGGCTGGTGGTACCTGCGAAACTGGCGATTGTACGGCGATCCGCTCGGTTTGCAGGCGTTTCGGGCGGAATTTGCCACGCAGGCGTTTGAGGCGATCAATCCGGCAGCCTGGGCAGGCGCGTTGATCGCGCTGTATGAATCGTTTTGGGCGCGCTTTGGCTGGATGAATCTGCCGGCGCCGGCGTGGACGATGAGCGTGTATGCAGCGCTGCTGGCGGCGGCAGTCGCTGGATGGGCGCGAATCCTGGTTCGCCCAAACGAAGCGATGTGTCGGTGGTCATGGCAACTGACGGCGCTCCCGTTCCTGGCGCTGGCGTGGGTCGTGAGTTTCGCCTTTACTGCCGGGCTGGTCGCATGGCAGGGGCGGCTCCTCTTTCCGGCACTCGCGGCGATTGCAGCACTCCTGGCATGCGGGTTGAGCGTCTGGCTGCGCCGGCATCTATCGGTGATGGCGCTCATCGTCGGGATGGCGGGCATTGCAGCGTGGCTGCCGGTTGGCGTCATCGGACCGGCGTATCCGGTTCAAACCCTCTCCGTCGCTGCGGCGCGCGCATGGGAGGGACACGAGACGTATGCGCGCTTTGCGCGTTCGACCGAACCGGGTGCGGTGATCCGTCGCTGGCGGATCGAAGGGACGCCGCGCCCTGGCGCAACGGTTGAATTAATACTGCTCTGGAACGCATTGTCGCGCCAGGATCGCGACTGGTGGACATTCGTGCATCTGGTTGACCCTGACCGGCGCATTGTGACGGAAGATAACCGTGAGCCGCGCGATGGCGCATATCCGATGTCGCAGTGGGTGGCAGGAGATTGGGTGGAGGCGCGTTATACGCTTGCCATTCCTGCCGATCTCCCGCCTGGCGACTATGCGCTGTGGGTTGGTCTGTGGGACCCGACAACTGGACGGCGCGCGGCGTTCTTCGATGATGACGATGTGTATGATCCCGATAGCGATCATGTTGTGCTCACCATACTGAACATTTCTGGACAATAAAGGAGTTGATATGCGCGTTCCACTATCCTGGCTGAAGGAGTTCGTTGACATCACCCTGCCGGTCGAAGAACTTGCGGAACGGTTGACCCGCGCAGGGCTGGAATGTGAGGGGATCGAACGGATCGGCGTCGAAGGCGCCGATCTGCCGTGGGATCCGGAGAGGATCGTGATCGGCAGCATCCTGGAAGTGCGGCGGCATCCGAATGCCGACCGTCTGGTGCTTGCGGATGTGGACTATGGTGCAGGTGCGCCGCATACCGTCGTCACCGGCGCCCCCAATCTGTTCCCCTACAAAGACCAGGGGCGGCTGCCGCAGCCGCTCAAGGGGGTCTTTGCGCGTGAAGGCGCTGAATTGTACGACGGTCACGCCGAGGGATGGGTGAAAACGCGCCTGAAGGGACGACCGGTACGCGGCGTCATGTCCGACGCGATGCTCTGCTCGGAGAAGGAACTGGGGCTGTCCGAGGACCACGAAGGTATTCTGATTCTGCCGGATGATGCACCGGTCGGGATGCCGTTGCGCGACTATCTCGGTGATGTGGTGTTGAAGTTCGACGTGTTGCCGAATATGGCGCGCTGTCTGTCGATCCTTGGCGTGGCGCGCGAGATTGCGGCGCTTACCGGCGCCCCACTGCGTATGCCGGAGATGACTGTCGTTGAGAACGGTCCACCGGTCGAAGGACGTGTGCGGGTGACGATTGAGACGCCTGACCTCTGCCCGCGTTTCACGGCCACGCTGATTGAGGGGGTCACGATCGGTCCGTCGCCGCTCTGGATGCAGCGTCGTTTGACGATGGCGGGCATGCGCCCGATCAACAACATCGTGGACATCAGCAACTATGTGATGCTCGAACTTGGCGGACCCAACCATATGTTCGACGCTGATCGGGTAGCGGATCAGCATCTGATCATTCGCCTGGCGCGTCCTGGCGAACGTCTGGTGACGCTCGACAACAAAGAGCACGATCTGGATGCCTCACTCGGCGGCGGGATGCTGCCGCTGCTGGTGTGCGACCCGCAGGGACCACTCAGCCTGGCGGGGGTGATGGGCGGGATATCGAGTGAAGTCAGCGCCACAACGACCCGCGTCCTGCTGGAAGTCGCCGTGTGGGACCCGACGATCATCCGGCGGATGGGAACTGCGCTGCGGGCGCGTTCAGAGGCATCGAAGCGCTTCGAGCGCGGCGTGGATTACGAATCGCCGCCGCTGGTGCAGCGCCGTGCCCTCTCGCTGCTGCAACAGATCGCTGGCGGCAGTGTGGCGCAGGGAATGGTGGACAACTACCCACGTCCGTGGCAACCGGTGACTCTTACACTGACGCCGCGTGAGGTGCGCCGCATTGTCGGCATTACACTCAACGCCGCCGAGATTGCCGACCTGTTGCGTCCATTAGGGTTCACCTGCGATCTGATCGATGACGGTGCAGCGGTGCGTGTCACCGTCCCCAGTTCACGGCGCGATGTAACCATGCTTGCGGATCTGTGCGAAGAAGTGGCGCGCATGTATGGGTATGACCGCATTCCGCTCACCCTCATGGCAGATGCGCTGCCTGAACAGCGCAACAACCCGTCGCTGGAACTGGAACTGCGGGTGCGTGATCTGCTGGCAGGCGCCGGATTGGACGAAGCGATCACCTACTCGCTGACCAGTATGGCAGCAGTTGCAGCGGTCAACCCGGCGGATGCTGATGCGTCACGCTATCTGCGTCTGGCGAACCCGCTGACCCCGGAGCGCGAGCACCTGCGTCGGTCGCTGCTGCCAACGCTGCTGGAGGCGCTGGCGCAGAACCTGCGTGAACGCGAGCGAGTGCTGCTGTTCGAGATCGGGCGTGTCTATCTCAAACGCGCTCCCGGCAGCGACGATCCGCGTCCTGAAGAACCGCGCCGGCTGGCGCTGGCGCTGGCGGGACGGCGGTATGAGCGCTCGTGGCACACGCCGGACGAGACGGTGATGGATGTCTTTGACCTGAAAGGCATTGTGGAGACCTTGCTGGCGCGGTTGAACATCTCCGGTGTGCAGTACATCCCGCTCACCGATGATCCGCGGTTCCATCCCGGGCGCGCGGCGCGGCTCGAGCGCAATGGATGGGTCATCGGCGTCATTGGCGAAGTGCATCCCGACGTCTGCGAACGCCTCGAGATCGCCGCGCCGCGCGCAATGGCCGCCGAACTCGATCTCGATCTGATCGGTTCGCTGGTCGAACCGGTGCGCTACCGTCCTATCTCGCGTTACCCGGCAACGACCCAGGACCTGTCGCTGGTGGTGGCGATTACGGTTCCGGCTGAACGGGTCGCCGCTACTATTCGCAAATATGCTGGCGCACTGCTCGAATCGCTGACTCTCTTCGATGTCTACGAAGGCGAGCAGGTTGGTGCAGGCAGACGCAGTTTCACCTACCGTCTGGTATTCCGCGCGCCAGACCGCACGCTCAATGATGCTGAAATCGCCAAAATTCGCCAGAAGATCGTGCGTGGCCTGGAGCATGACCTTGGCGCGACGATCCGGGGGTAGCTGGTAGGGTCATTGTCCTCCGTTCCCTTTGATTCCCCTGCTTACCGGGGGATCAAAAGGAACGGGGCGCACGGTAACAAGATCATCCCCCCTTGTTCACATCGCAACCTCCATCAATCGGCTGGACTGCTCCGGCAGCCGGTCGTTCTCCTGCGACACGTACACCTGTTCCATCATCGCCAACCGCTACGCCGCGCCCCACTGCAACACCACGCCCCACTGAGACCCCGACGCCTGTGCCAGCATCATCAGCGACGGCGATTGTGTTTAACGGCGGGAATGTGCGGGCAATACCGGATTTGCGCGGCACGGTGCTCGATCAAATCCACGCACACGAAACTGTAGTCTTGCTGGGGCGAAGCGCTGATGGCGTCTGGTTGCGAATCATCAACCCGCGTCAGCGGGAAGGGTGGGTGCATCGGTCGCTGCTCACCATCGACCCGGCGGTTGAAGCGGAACTGCCAGTTCTTACGCCGTAATTCAGTCTGGCATCCCCTGGCTGGCAGGCGCGACCTTTCCATGGTTTTCAGGAAATAATACCGATTGGAATTGAACAAGCCGCATGCGCACGCTCATCAGAGCGCATCACAACGCTATCGCAGCAATCTCCAATCCAAAATCTACAATCTAAAATGGTATAATCCCCTGTAGCCTGCGCAGGCGGGCTTTGCTCTGGTAGCCGAGGGCTTTAGCCCGACGGCATCAGGCGCATACCGGATTCATCTCTCAAAGACCATCACACGGGCGTCGACTGATGGACGTCAACGCGCAATCAAGGTAGAGTTGTCGTGTTAGCAGCATGCACCTGGTTCCGATCAATAACGCCGCGCTTGTGTATGCGCCGTTGTTCGCTGCGACGGCGATAGTATGGGTGCGTGCAACGCTGAAGAGCGCGCGCAATAATTCTATCCGCCGACCAGCCGCAAGAAGTAGTCCGGTTTCTCGTGAATACGCTGCACACGGTAGTGCGCAAAAGCGTGTAGACTGCCATGTGCGACTATCTCCAATCGCACATGGCATTGTGATATAATCCACGCCAGACGTTTCCCGTTGAATGCCAGGAGTCATCATGCTGCCGCTGATCGATGATGTCCATGCGCGCACGTTTCCGGCGGTCAATTGGGTGCTGCTGGCAGCAAATGTAGTAGTCTTTCTCGTGATGGTGGGCGATCAGGCTCTTGCCGAAGCGCTGGTCGCGTCGCTGGCGCTCGTACCCGCCCGTCTGCTGTCCAATCTGTTCAACCCGGCTGAGTATGTGACCGTCTTCACGTCGATGTTCCTTCACGGCGGCTGGGCACACCTGTTCAGTAATATGCTGGCGCTCTACATCTTTGGCGACAATGTCGAAGATCGCATGGGAAGTTGGCGCTACCTGGTTTTCTACCTGGTCTGTGGTGTGGCGGCAGCGGGCGCTCATATCGCCTTCAATCCCGACTCCCCGATCCCGACCGTCGGCGCGAGTGGTGCGATCAGCGGCGTTCTGGCGGCGTATGTGCTCTTTTTCCCTGCAGCCCGTGTCACGACCCTGATCCCAATCTTCTTTCTCCCCTGGTTGGTCGAAATTCCGGCGCTGGTCTATATTGGGCTGTGGTTTCTTTCGCAACTGGCGAACGGTCTTTTTGCCACACTCGCTGGTGTACAGGCGATGGGCGGCGTCGCATGGTGGGCGCATATCGGCGGGTTTGTAGCCGGGCTGGTGCTGGCGCCTTTCTTCCGGCGGCGTTGGTATGCACGGCGCGCCTATCGCGACGAATATTATCCCTGGTAATGAGTTGCAGGAGTGATGCATGGACTTCTTCTCGCTTTTGTGGCTCTTCCTTATCATTTCGTCGTTGCAGCCGGTCATCAGACAGCGCATGCTTGACGCCGATCGCCAGCGACTGCTTGTTCGCCTGGAGCAGAAACGTCAGAGCCGGGTGATTGCGCTTATCCATCGCCAGGAAACGATGAGTCTGCTTGGCTTTCCGCTGGTGCGCTACATTAATATCGAAGACTCGGAGGCGGTGCTGCGCGCGATCAAGATGACTGATCGTGACATTCCGATTGACCTCATTCTGCATACGCCAGGAGGTCTGGTGCTGGCTTCAGAGCAGATTGCGCGCGCGTTGATGAAACATCAGGCGAAGGTGACTGTTTTTGTGCCGCACTATGCTATGTCGGGCGGTACGTTGATTGCACTTGCCGCTGACGAGATTGTGATGGACGAGAATGCGGTGCTTGGTCCGGTCGATCCGCAACTTGGGCAACACCCGGCGGCGTCGATCCTGCGCGTGCTCGAACGCAAGCCGGTGAGCGAAATTGACGACGAGACGTTGATGATGGCAGACATCGCTGAGAAGGCGATCCGGCAGGTGAAGCGCACCGTGTGTGAGTTGCTGAGCGATAAGATGTCGGTGGAACGGGCGGAAGAGGTGGCGCACACGCTGGCGAGCGGCGTCTGGACGCACGATTACCCGATTACGGTGAGTGAGGCGCGTGAACTGGGTCTGCCGATCAACACTGAGATGCCGGACGAAATCTATCAGATGATGGCGCTCTACCCGCAAACTGCGCAGCGTCGTCCGTCGGTTGAGTATATTCCAGCGCCGCGTTCGCGGCAATCGGGAAGCGGATAATTCCGGTTCTGTCTGCGCCTGCGTCCCTGCCAGGCGTCCATCTGTCTGCCATTGCTCGCATTTTTCCTGCAATGCAAGATGTTCCTGCGGTAGACCACAAGTCTGCACGTGAGAGCATACCGCGCCTCGTCACGCACCAAGATGCAGGATGCCCTCATTCGCGCGAGAAGCATCCTGCCATCCCTTTGAATTGACATTGTCGCGCACAGCGTTCTGTCACTTTTCTAATGTCACGCTGTGCGCAGGGCATGGACAATGATATTATTCAAACGTCGGTCCGTGTTTCACCGTCCGCGTCGATTCGGTCCACCTGCCCACGGAGGCGGTCCGTTGAATGAGCAGTCGCGAATCTGGATGGTCGTATCAGGTGTTTCGATTCGGCAGGCATCGAGATCCACACCACCTCGACGCATCCGATCAATCTCGCCAGTAATGACGACCGGGGCGCCTGGTGTAAGCGTGATCTGGCGGAACCACGGCGGACCCGGGTCTACCACGATCTGTCCTGTGCCGTCATCGAGCAGAAACTCGTTATCGTCCACATAGACTCCAGCGGTGCCGCTGATAGTGACAACCCGGTTGAGAAAAGCGTTGGGATTGCTCTGTATCTGACCAATTGTTGGACTGCTGCTGGATTGCGCCTGAGCGACAGGCGCTGTTGTTGTAAAACTGCTGACAAGCATCAGTCCGATGATGAGAGGTACGTAGAAGAATGCTCGCATGCACGTTTCTTCTGATAAGTCTGCGCTCCCTGTAAGATCGTTTTACTCCACACTGACATTGTAATTTGAAGAAACAGAGTATCATAGAGGAAGCGTTCCCTGTTGTTGATGGGAAAATTACATTACTACGGCGGGATGTGCCCGGCTGCGCCGCGCAAGGCTGCCAGCAATTGCTCAACCGGCGTCAGCGCTGCGATCAAGCGGTTGCGTTCCTCAGGGGGGAGAAATGCCGCCTGATCGACAGGTAATGCTTCGATCAGGTGCATTGCGCGTTCGTGCACAATATCAGAGGGTCGTGGCGTCTGCGCCGTGGGCAGACGACGCGCCAGGCGTCGGAGAAATTCTGCCACTCCTGCCCGATCCCCTGGCAGCGGGGGCCAGCGGTCGGCGTCTGCCCAGAATGGCAGATCGCGCCCGGCGAGCGCCAGACGAATCTCGCGCTGTTCACAGGCGGCGGTCAGAACGTCGAGTACCTGTGCTGCGTCGCTGTCGGTCAGCCAGTGGGTGTTGGCCACAACCACAGTCCAGCGCCTTCCGCCAATTGCATTCGCCAGCAGGTCGAGATGCCAGACCAGCAGAACGGTATCGAGTGTTGCCAGATGCCGCCACAGTTCATCGTCGCCTTCCGCCGCAAGCGCTGCTGCCAGTGTTTGCGCCAGGCGCAAACCCGCACGCGGTTCAGCGTCGGATGGGGCAGCGGCATGCCAGATGACTTTCTGCCCGCGGTTGTGCAGGTGTGCGGCAAGCGCGGTTGCAAGCGTGAGCGCTTCGTCCGGATCGCCCCAGATGAGCGCCAGTCCCTCACGCCGCAGCGATGATGCGTAGAGATCGAGTTCGGCTTCGTAGCCGGCAGTCGGCGTGGGTGGCGGCGTATAAAAACTCGCCGGCGGCGCCGGCGGGGGGAGTGCTTCGATGACAGCCGGCAACAGCGCCGCCAGCCGTTCCAGCGCTTCACGTTTCGCCCGGCTGTAGGTGCTCGCACTCAGCGCCAGCGCATCTTGCAGGTCGGCGCGCGCCTCGCCTGCTTCGTATTCGCCGGCAATGATCAGGTAGTGACGCCAGTGTGGATCGTTCAACACCGGACCGGCATCGTCGGCGGGACGTAACTGTTCGATTGCAGCACGCAGCGCCGATTGCAACCGGCGTCCCCGTAGTTGCACATCGGTCGTGTCGGCGAGCAAGAGTCGCGCCAGGTCGCTGCGCCCCAGGGTGAGCGGCGGGTCTTCCGGGAGTGAGCCGAGCGCTTCGCGCAGCAGACGCACGGTGGCGCTGTATGACCCGGCGCCGCTCTCTTCGTCGCGCAGGCGCGCCAGTAACCGATAGAATGTGCTGCGCGGAACATCCGTCACTCCCTCGTCGTGCAGGCGCGCCTGGACTCTGCGCCAGAGCACATTTGCTGAGACACCCGGTTCGGCGGCGAGTTCCTGGCGCAGCATGCGCGCCAGCGGGCTGTTGCGGGCAAGATGACCTCCACCGCGTTTGCGACTCTTCAGCGCTGCGAGACCGCCGCGCCGGAAGGCTTCGCGCAGCCGCCGCAGGCTCTCGCGGCTGACGCCGAAGGTGCGCGCCACTTCTCCTGGTGCACGACCTTCGCGCAGCAGGGCGACCAGCATGCGATACCGCCGCAGCGCCGCTTCGTCGTTGCCGAACCGCTCTGCGAGGTCGGCGCTGGTCAGGCGGGGGAGTTCGAGTTCAGGAGTGGCACTTTTCATGGGATCGTTAGTATCATTTTAGATTTTAGATTTTAGATTTTAGATTTTGGAGCACTACGTCCGATGTTACAAAATGATGGCAATGCGGTATTATGAACAGTTGTGCTCATACACAGGCGTCAGGGTATGAAGGTTCTTTGTGCCTGTCCGAAAAACCGCCCCTTCGATACGCGCTGCGCGCTACTCAGGATGCGGTTTTTCGGCATCCTGCGTTATTCGGATGGGCTCTTTATGGGCAATCGATCAGGCACGCTCCTACCCCCGCCTCACAACCAGTTCCGCATTGCTGTAGAGTGCGTAGATCAATGGCAGCACATTGCGTTTCTCGTGCAGATATTCGCGCCGCATATCGCGCAACAAATCGCCAAGGCGCGTATTGCCTTCAGCAAAGCGGCGCAGCAGCGCCGGCGCGAACTCGGCGGCGAAAAAGGCGGGCATCAACACTTCCGTGCCGATCACGCCGCACGCGCCGCGCCCGATCAGGTACGGTACCAGACCATTGTACAGTTCTGGCGACAGTTCGGCGCTTTCGCAGGCGTTGAGCACTACCAGCGGCGCACTGTCGAACCGGTCGAGGTCAAGACCGGCGTACAGGTTCATTTCATCGAGTGTGACCGTTTCACCATTGATGCTCAGGTAGGAGTCGCCCAACCCATATTCGATGCCGGTGGCGGCGTCCTTTTCGCCTGGCTGACGACTGACTGCGTGCCCGTAAAAGTAGATGATCTGTGGGACGCCCTCAGAACGACTCAGCAGATCGAGGAATTCGTCGCGGGCGCCGTACTCGGTGACAGTAACGCCGTTGATGCCCGGGAGAACCTGTCGCTGTTCGGCGACAATCGGCGCGTTGAACTGGGTGTCGATGGTCTGGTCGAACACAAATCCCAGGTGGAGACGCTCACTGACCTTGATTTCGGGCGCGAATGCGGAGGGCTGGCGCGCACTGAATTGGGGTGTGTACTCGATGATGTGGCGGTAGCCCCAGAGTCCCATCGGATCGACCGGGTCGGATGGTTTGAAGGGCAGGGCATAGACCAGCGACCAGGGGAAGGCGAATCGCTCGGCGATGACGTTGATGCGCAATTCGCGTTCGGCGGTTGCCGCGCGCAGCAGATGTCCCATTTCTTTCCCCAGATCGCCGCTACCGGGAGCGAAGAATAACGTGCGGAAGAGCCGGTCGCCGATCTGACGCAGATCGCGCATTGCTTCCTGGTGGATCGCCTCCGGGATTGTCGTATCCTTCATCTGGTAGGCATAGACGTTGCGCGACGGATCGAGTTTCTTGACGATTTTTTCCAGGAACTCGGCACGCGCCCGGCGGATGGCGTCAACGATCTCTTTCTCGGCCAGGTTCAGACGCGCAACTGTGAACCCGCTTCCCAGTGAGAGAATGAATGTGTAGCCGGTCGTCTCGCGGATAATCACGAGGCTGGCGTCGGTTTCGGCGGGATAGGCGAGCGGACTGTTCATCGTCGCGGCGGCGGCGGCGAGGGTCAGCCCGCTGGCGCGCACACTCCCCGTGACCTCCCCGCTCGCGGGGGCGCCAATCGCCACCTGCGCGACAATCTTCTGGAATGGCTTCTGGTTGAGCGAAAGAATCGCCGTGATTTCGCCAATCCCCTGTTTGAGCGGCTCGATGATGAAACTGGCGATATTCTTCGAGACCCCGCCGCGCGGGAAGATGATCTTTTGCTGGGGAATGCCATACATCTTGAAGAATGCACTGTCGGGAACCAGCCGCACATCGACTTCGATCTGTGCGGCAGCGGTCAGTTCTTCCACCTGCTCGACGCCTCCCGCCTGCACACGAGCGCTGGCAAGCGGCGCTGCAACATTCACATTGACGGCGTACATCCCGCCAACTTCCAGCGCTTCTTCCGGCGGCACAATGCGCGTCAGGGTTCTGCCGCCGCCAGCGATCTCTACTTCTCGTCTCAATCGCTGCTCGATCCACAGGTTGAAGACCCGGTCGTTCTGATCGGGTGCGCCTTCATTGAGCAGCGCTGACGCCGGTGTGCGCTCGATTGTGGAGGATTGCGGGATGTGCCGCGGTACCGTATCCGCGCCAGCGTCGACTGACAGTGGAGCGGAAGGCGGCATGTCAGGCCCGATGTCGTGCATGTCGCTGACATCGCCGACCGCTTCTGCCGCCATCGCGTACTGAAACGGGTCGGAGGCGACAGTGCCTGCCTCGAGCATTTCCTGGAAAATGATGCCATAGATCGCGCCGCTGTCGAGCACAACGATGCGCCTGCCGGGGTGATCGTCGCGGATGGTGCGCGCCTCATGGGTGGTGGTTGTCTGGCGATCCAGCCCCTGCACCGGCGCCAGGCGCTGGATCAGGGTCGCCAGCGGAATCTTTGCCAGTTTGTCGGCGATGTGTTCTGTGGGTTCCACATACTCCGGCGGCAGCGACAGTGCCGCAAGTTCAGGGAGAGTCCAGCTGCGCGCGTCCTGATAGCGCATCAGGCGATGGACGATCTCCTCGACCTCGATCCAGCGCGCGACGATGAATGTCCGATCGGCAAGCGGCACGACAACGAAGCGGTACAGGCGCTCATTGCGTTCCGACGGCAGCATGGCGTAGATTTGCCAGAGCGACGCCGTTTCTTCCGCAATCACGAAAGCGCTGCTCGACGTCAGGGTGAGTTTATTGAAATCGATTGGCATACAGTGTCAGTCCTTCTCACCAGATACCATGCGTTGACCACAAAACGACTGCGCCCACGTCCGATGTTCAGCGTGGAACCCCCTTCCGCCCCTCCGAACTCCCCCGCTCCGCGGGGTCTGGGGGGAGCGGAAGATCGGCAAGGTCGTTCGCTGCATCGGGAGACAGGTCGCTCCAGCGCACGACATTCGACGCTGGAATGCTGTACTGCGCGCGCAGGCGGGCAAGCAGCCAGGAGAGCGCGCGGCGCAACGCTTCGGTATACCCGCTGCGGGGACGCTCCAGCATCACACCGATGCTGCTCCGGTTGATATTTCGGCGCGCGCCCTCCCAGTGCGCCATGCCGCTGTGGAATGCGGCGAACTCGTCATCGACCAGTTGATAGATCGCGCCGTCGGCAGTGACATAGTAATGCGGCACGCGCGACGCGCCAGGGATCGCCATCATTTCGAGCGACTGCAGCGCCGGTCCCTCGTCGCCGTGCAGAACGATCAGGCGAATCTTTGAACCGCTGCGACTGCCATACGCAGTCGGTGAGCGTCCGGCGACGGTGAAGCGCTGGATATGGAAAGCGTCCCATTCTGGCGCAAATGTAGCGCCGGTCGCCAGGCGCGCTGCCGGTGCGGGAGCGGCGAGCAGCGTCTGGCGCGGACCGAAGATCGCGCTGAGGCGCTTCACATCGCTCCAGTTCGGCACGATGTTGTAGATCGTGTCGGTGGCGTAGACCTGGAAATTGTACTGTTTGCCGCCAACGGTGATCGGGTCGGTTTTGCCGAGCGGCGCGCCGAGGTTCCACTGCCGGGCGAGCTGGTGGAATGCCCAGTCTGGCCGGTACTGTTGCCCGGCGGCGGCGTAGGTGGCTTTGAGCAATTCATCGCGCACCTTCGCCTGCGTCGGGTTCGTCGTGTTGGCAAGGGCGCTGAGGCGCTGGATGTTCTGCCATTCTGTGCCGCGGTTAAAAATGGTGTCGGTGGCGAAGACCTGGTAACTATACGTCACCCCGTCCACCACCAGTTTCTTACTCGGTTCCAGCGGCGGACCAAGCGTCTGACCGGCGATGGCGTACTGATGGAATGCCCAATCCGGGCGAAATGGCGATCCGCCGGTGGCGTAGGTGGCGTCCAGGAGGGCGCGTCCCAGCGTGCCGGGGGGCGGAATAGAACCGGCGAGCAACTGCGACAGGCGTTGCACGTCGCCCCAGTTCGGAACTTCACAAAAGAGCGTATCGCGCGCAAACGGCTGATAGGTGTAGGTCTTGCCGCCATGCTGCAACCGCTGACTCCGTGCAGTTGGGAACCCCAGATTGTTCTCGATCGCGAACTGATGGAATGCCCAGCTGCTGTTGTACCCCTCGGCGCGGCGGGCGTAACTCTGGTCGAGCAGCGCCTCGGCGAGTTCTTCGACCTCGGGCGGAGTTGGTCCGATTGGTCCGGGGGGCGGCGGCGGGGGAGGCGTCGTATTGTTCAGCCAGGCATTGACCTCGCCGAACACCCATTCCTTTGTAACTGCCCATCCGGGGCAACTCTTCTTACTGTAGTCACGATGGAAGGTGATCAGGGTTGCTGGTGGAATACCGAGGCGGCGCGACAACCCGCCGAGCACCGCTTTGGTTCCTTCCCACACCGCCCCCGACGGCCGCTCACGGTCGTAGTCGCCGACCATCTCGACGCCTATCGAGTACCAGCCGGCCTTCAGGCTGCCGTTGCCGGGACCGGCGTGGATGCCGATGTCCTTCATCGGCGTAAACAGCCAGATACCATCGGGAGCGACATAAATGTGGGGCGCGGAAGGCCATCCCTTATTCGCATAGTAGCGCTGCATGCCCTGCATCGACGCCAGCCCGCGCCACTGCTGCACTGTTGGGCGCCAGGTATGGTGCAGCACCACTTTCGACGGGGTCAACTGCCCGAACTGGTAACGGGCAACGTAATCGAGCCATTGCGAGATCGTCAGGCAGCGCCCGATCATGGGCGGCGTGCCGGTCGTTGTGTCTTGTGTGGTCAACCGAACACCTCTCTGGCGGAGCGGGGATGATAGCCGAATCCGGAACTGATTGCATCGTAGCACAGAGCAAACCCGTGAGTCAAGGTTTGACAGAGCTTGTATTGCTGTGTATAATTTCGGAGTGGAATGTGCGATCCCCGATAGCTCAACGGTAGAGCGGCTGACTGTTAATCAGTAGGTTCCAGGTTCGAATCCTGGTCGGGGAGCCATCACACACCCGGTACTATGCCGGGTGTTTTTCTTTTCGGCGGGACTGTTGCGGTCATTCGTGCGCATGGCGCGTGGGATTTTGGTACGACAATGAGACATCGCTTGATGATTGCACCACAAAGGCACGGAGTCCACAAAGATCACGCTTAGAGATCGCACTTTTTCGAGCCTATTGCACCTTTGCAGCTACCTGTTCGCGATCAGGGGTTCGGGGAAGTCCCTGAGATTGCGAACTGGCGGCGGGATGGCTTGCGCAAGCGCTGCCAGTACTATTGGCTGCGTATGCGTTGATCACTGGCGCCCGTCGGTCAACGAATGGGCAACGAATAAACGAATACTGTGGCGTCCGGTTGCGGCGGGGCTGGCGTGGGCGCCCGTCGGTCAACGAATGGGCAATGAATAAACGAATACTGTGGCGTCCGGTTGCGGCGGGGCTGGCGTGGGCGCCCGTCGGTCAACGAATGGGCAACGAATAAACGAATGCCGCGGCGTCCGGTTGCGGCGGGGCTGACGCGGGCGCCCGTCGGTCAACGAATGGGTAACGAATAAACGAATGCCGTGGCGCGCGGTTGCGGCGGGGCTGGCGTGGGCGCCCGTCGGTCAACGAATGGGCAACGAATAAACGAATACTGTGGCGTCCGGTTGCGGCGGGGCTGGCGTGGGTGCCCGTCGGTCAACGAATGGGCAACGAATAAACGAATACTGTGGCGTACCGGTGCGGCGGGGCTGGCAGCAGATGACGCCTGTGTGTGCGCCGTGGGGGTTAAAGCCCTCGGCTTCCAGGGCAAAGCCCGCCTGTGCGGGCTAGAGGCGATTGTTTACTGAAACACCATAGGTGGTATGTGCCGGTACGACAGGCTTTATACCGATTGGAATTGAACAAGCCGCATGCGCGCGCTCATCAGAGCGCATCACAACGCCATCGCAGCAATCTCCAATCCAAAATCTACAATCTAAAATGGTATTAGCCTGTCAGGCGACCGCCTGAAGGCGGCGGTACGGTGATGGTACGACAGGCTTCAGCCCGTCCACGACCGCCTGAAGGCGGTGGTACATACGGCTATCGGCTATCGGCTATTCCAGCAATACCGGCACGTCCGCACCCCCCGCGCCGGTGAGCCGCATTCGGTCGCACCCGGCATCATACGCCGCGCGTACCGCGTGACCGGCGGCGATGGCGTCGTAGAACCCCTGCGCAAACGCGCGCGCCGCCTCGCTGCTGATCGCCGCGCGCAGCGCGATTACCGGCGGCATACCGGGTCCCAGCGCCGTCAGACCCGCCGCCGATTCACAGGCGCTCAGGATGACGCAGCGCAACGATCATTGTGACATGCAGCCGGGTGTTATGTGGACATTTGGTCAGCATCCGGGCGCGGTCTGGTTTCTGCTGGTCTGCGATTGACGAGCAGGCTCAGGTCGGTCAATGGCGCATAATAGCCCTGGGCAATCATTGCGCTCAGCCACTCGTTTGCCTGCGCCAGCGGAACCAGACCACGCTCGACTGCAAGGACCAGACAGCCAATCGATCCTGAAAACCGGGCCTGACGTAGCCGCGCTTCCGCGCGCGCAGCCCGGTCATCGCTAAGCATTAACCAGTCACGCCGGATTGCAATAGATAAACAACTGCGTTCACCACGATGCAGTCCTGCTGACAGTGTTGCCGTCAGGCGCAACTCGGTTTCATCCAAACTGATGAGATGCAGCCATCCGTGTTCAACGAGCGGGAAGGTATGCTGTTCGATACCGGCGAAAAGCGTATATCCCTCGCGCTGTGCATCTTCGATCTCGGCAAACACCTCAGCCGGCACAAAGACAACACCAAACAGGTGGCGCAGCACCGCGAGCCGGCCAATACTCGCAAAGTTTGAGAGTACAGTGGTATTGCTGACGACGCTCACGAACGCGCCCTCAACTCCTGATGCAAGGCGTCTACTTCCGCCTGAGCGTCTTCGACTGTCTCAGGACCGAGGCGGAGCGGAATCCCGCGCGCCACCATGATCTCGCGCATCTGCAGCCAGCTGACACCGGCAAGGCTGGCGGCCTGCGCTAAGGAGATCGCCTCATGCTGGTAACGGTGAAGCGCAAGGTTGATGCGGAGATCGGGACGATTGCGCAACAGGTGACGCAGCGCATCAGCGATGACTGCATCAGGGTCAGGGTACAGCCACGCATCAACAAGGTCTTGAACGGTGACCATTCTTTGCTCCTCCTGGTGTGCCTGATGTCATTCCTTGCGTGCCATCCTGGCTCGGGCGTTCGATTCATTGTACCACCCGGCTGATGCTCCTGGAACCCTATCCGCCAAGAAGCGCCGGCACATCCTCGTCCCGCGTTCGCGACAGCCGCATTCGGTCGCACCCGGCATCATACGCCGCGCGTACCGCGTGACCGGCGGCGATGGCGTCGTAGAACCCCTGCGCAAACGCGCGCGCCGCCTCGCTGCTGATCGCCGCGCGCAGCGCGATTACCGGCGGCATACCGGGTCCCAGCGCTGTCAGACCCGCCGCCGATTCACAGGCGCTCAGGATGACGCAGCGCAACGAGCGGGCGCCGGCGATGGTCTGCAGCAGCGCCGCGCGTGGCACCGGCTGCCTGTCGCCGTAACGATCTTCAAAAAGGAGATCGCCCGCGTTCCCATGACTGAGGATATGCAGATAGGCCGGTTTGAGCCGCAGCAGCGCCTGGTGCAGGTCGTCCGGCGTGGCGCGCGGCAGCGGCTCGAAGCGAAAACGTTCCGGGTAGGGCGCGAGGCAGTCGCGCAGCGCGCGCTCTTCGTTCTCCCACGCGAGCGCAGCGACGCCGCGCGGCGCGGCGTATGCCGCCAGCACGATCAGCGGCGCGGCGGGTGCAGCAGACTGCGCGCCGTGGATTGTCTGATGGGTGGCGACGTTGACGGTCCCGGCGCTGATCGGCCCGCTGATGGTCGGGCCAGTCGTTACGTTCTTGTCGCCGGCGACGACATCACCCATCTTGCCGATCACATTGCCGCTGCCGAAGTTAATGCCGCCGGACTGCTGCGTTACGGTGATTGGCCCGTGCACATCGCCGGCAACGGCTGTGCCGACCTGTGCATTGCCGCTGACGGTCTGGGTGTGGCTGCGCGGCGGTTGTGATTGAGTCCGGCGCAGTTCCTCGACGATGGCGCGCAATTCAGCGATGGCGGCGGGATCGTGCTGAAACAGCGCGACGATCTGCTGCGCCACCCGCTCCTGGTTTTCCGGTCGGTCGGGTTCATCTTCCAGAACGGTCAATGCCGCCTCGGCCCTGCGCTGACCCTGGAAGCGGCGCTGCAGCATGCCCCAGGCGCGGCCCAGGACCCGCACAGCAGTGTCGGTGGCGTTCTCGCCGATCTTCGCCAGCGCGCCGCCGGCGATCAGCGGGGCAATGCCTGCCACCAGCAGGCGCGCAGTTTCCAACAGTTGGGTTTGATCCATACGAGCTCCAATAGCCGATAGCCGATAGCCGATAGATCTATATTCGTGTTGATCCGGGAACGATTATACCAATTGGAATTGAACAAGCCGCATGCGCACGCTCATCAGAGCGCATCACAACGCCATCGCAGCAATCTCCAATCCAAAATCTGCAATCTAAAATGGTATTACACCCTGACGCGGCCCAGCGCGGAGACTCGACAGGTTCTCTCCTGGCCTCTCCTGCTGAACGCTGCACCGACGCGTGATAACGATGGTTATCCGGCGTGCGGGTTGGCAAGCGCTGCCGCCCATGCTGCGTCATCCGGCGTGAGTGGCGGCTCAGGCGGACGGTGATAATCAATCGCCAGGTCATAGCCGGCGCGGTCGTACAGGTCGTAGAGCAACTTGTTGAGCGGCAGCAGCGGCTCTGGTTCGCCGGGTCGCAGCGGGATCGGCACATCAGGGATCGGCGCCCGCACGCTGAACAGCAGAACATCCGCCTAGGGGCGTTGTGGCGCCCGGCTGATGACGATGCGATAATCTGATGCGCCTGCATCGGGCGGCAGACGCATCGGCAACGGCGGCCCGGCGCGCAACAGGTCGATCTCCACCAGGTGGGTGGCGCTGGCGAGAATCCGCAACCGCTTGCGTTCATAACTCAGCCGGCCTTCGCTGGTGAGTTTGTTGCTCGGCGACAATAGCTCAATAACGGTCACCACCTCACCGGTGGCTGGATCGCGGATCTCCAGGAAGCGCTCGACCACTTCATCCGGCATGGGGAGTTCCGCGGTAACTGCTACCGATTGCTGCAACGCCGGGGAGGGTAGCGGTAGCGGCGACGAGGGTGGAGCGACGACCGGGACATCCGGCTTCCCGGCAAATGTGTCGGGCTCAAGCAACGCCAGGTAGGTGCGGCGCTCGATGGCCACCCGGTAGCGCGGGCGCAGGAGCGCACCAAGGTGCTGCTGGATGGCGACGATCAGGCCTGCATGTACCTCTTCCCACAGACCGGGACGCTCAAGATAGGGGTCCATGCCTGGAAATGGTGTCGGCATGGCGGCATACTCCTGATCTGACAAAGATTCAGACTGGCGGCGCTGTGACTGGCCACGACTCGAGCGGTAGAACCGGTGTTGCTATTATAGCACCTGCGGCGTACTTGATAGCCGATAGCCGATAGCCGATACGCATAGTCGATAGCCGATAGCCGATACGCATAGTCGATAGCCGATAGCCGATACACATGGTCGATAGCCGATAGCCGATAGCCGATAATGTGGAAACTCACAAGTACTATTACATGTTTATTCTGTGGATATGGATGGCTGACGTAGTTATTTTACAACCCTTGTTGCAGTTTGCGGACGCTGGCGACAAAGATGGCGGTGAGTTCGCCGGTTTCGGTCAGCAACGACTCGAGACGATTCGCGGCAACCAGCTCAGCCTTGATAAGCAAGCGTAGCCAGTATGCGGTTTCTTCAAGTTCCTTAATACAGACCTGCTGTTTGGCGGCTTTATCAGCGAGACTATGATTGCGAATCGCTTCGGCATCGTTCGCGCCAACCGCTGTTCGAGACCGCAGGAATTGCCTGCCAATGACCTGTGCAACCTGATGTCCCGCGGCGGGATAGTCCGGCAACGCGCCATACAGTTTGATAATCCGCAACGCGTAATCCTCCAGTCTTTCCATCAGTTGCTGTTCAGGTGTACTCGCTCTCCAAAACCCCTGCGCCACTCGCCAGGATCAGGTCGATCAGTTGCATCACCTGCGCGTCGGCAATGCGTCGCGCCAGCAAACCGCGCAGCACGACGTGATCCACGCTGGGAAAGAACTGGACAATATCGCCCTGCAAGACATGTCGGAAACGCCGGGCATATTGCTGCGCCCGATCCAGTGCGCGATGGGTTCCTTTCCCGATCCGGCACGCAAAAGAATTGTCAACAAACCGGCATTCGAAGAGAGGTTGTATCACATGACACAGCGCATGGTGAACCACACGATCGCGAAACGGCGCAGCGCTGATCTTGCGCTTTTTCGGTTCGTAGATATAGAAGTGACGATAACCGCCAGGACGGTACGTTCCTGTGCGTAATTCGCGTTCGAGATCGAAGAGATTGCGTTCGAGCGCATACTCAAACGCGGCAACCTCGCCTGTGGCGCGCTTGCCTTTACGCGCCTGGTGGAACGCCTGCCAGAGATTGTCGAACGCGCAGACTCGTTCAAACAGGTTTTTGTGGGTTTTCATCGATCGCCAAAACGAAACTATGATTCGCGCCCTTCGGGCGCGAGCAAGGGGGAAGGCTTTCCCCCTTGCATCCCCCTTCTGGTTCGTCTCCGCTATCAGTGCCCGTACCGGCGACACAGTGCCTCTCACGCCGGCAACACAGGACGCAGAACACCTTAACGTTTTACACGAGGAGGGCGCCGGGCAACACGAAAACCAAGGTAGTCGACACGGGTATCGGGAGGGGGAAGGTAGCGGTAGACCGCGCGCAGGTAGAGCGATGGATTGTCCCACGAGCCGCCGCGGATTGTAAAGGTTTTTTGCGCCGGGTTGCGGCCATCCTCCCGTCCATCATTCGGGTCGTAGGGGTAGGGGCGATATGCGCTCCGGGTCCACTCCCACACATTCCCCGCCATATCCAGCACTCCCTCCGGCGTCGCGCCTCCCGGAAAGCAGCCGACCGCCGTCGCGCCGTTATAGATTTCGTTGAAGTTCGCCCGCTCGCCGTCCGGTTCCGCATCGCCCCAGGGATAGGTGCGGCGCGCGGCGCCGCGCGCGGCGTACTCCCATTCCAGCTCGCTCGGCAGCAGATACACCCATCCGTCCGGGTTGTAGTCGGGATGCCCGGTCAGCCAGCGACAGAACGCCGTCGCCTCGTACCAGCTGATCCCCGCCACCGGATGGTTTGGACGCGCGATGCCGAAACGCTCGTTATCCCAGAACTCCGGCCGGTCTTTGCGGGTGCGGCGTCGCCAGTTATCGAGATCAGGCGTTGCGGCGTCATCGCGCGCCAGCCACGCCCGTGCCGCGTCGTCCCACCAGGGGGCGGACGGGTCATAGCCGTCGTCCTGAATGAAGAGCCGGTACTGCGCATTGGTGATCGGGTAGCGTCCGATGGCAAACGGCGCGATCGTCGCCGGTTGGTCGTTCGCTTCGTCGTCATACGCGGCCTTCCTTTTCGGCTCACCAATCACGAACGTTCCACCGGGCAATTCGACCATTGCCGGCGGCAGGGTGCAGACACCCGGCCGCGGGTCGCCCAGGTCGCCGAGCCAGACCCCGGCGCGCACCCGATCACTGGCGGCGAGGGTTGTTCCTTCAACGACCTCCGCCAGGCTCTGCGCCAGGCGTCGCCAGAGGTCGGCAAGATCGACCGTGGTGACGCCGATCAGCGCCGGTTTGCCGCCCATCTCCTTCAGACACTCGCCGGCAAAGAAAGCTGCTCGCTGTCGTTCCGTCGTGTCTCGCTCCCGTTCGCCGTGCGCCGGCAGCAACAAATGCTGCAACCACGCAGCCGCAGCCTCGCGCCCCTCGCCGCGCACCATCCGCCCCAGCGCCAGGAAGATCACCTCGCGCCAGCGACCGGGGTCTTCCTGCCAGCGCTGGTAGGGGAGCAACGCAAACGGGGTCTGCCGCCCCAGGTAGCAGCCGGCCAGGTATTCCTCGTAACTCAGGTGCGGCAGACCGTAGCGGTCGCCGCCTTCGCTCAGCAGCAGTCCGCTCTCCTGCTCCATGTACTCCAGCGCCAGCGCCGTCTTCTCTGCCGCAGGACCCGGACCGAGCTCAAAAGCGGTGAACAATTTCTCGAAAGCGTCTTTTACCAGGTGGCGATTGAGCAACCCGCGTCCATCGCCGGTCGGCGGTTCCTGATGCGCGCGGTAGGCCAGTTCTTCGAGCGTATTGCGCAGGTGGTATTCCTTCAGCCCGCCCAGTCGTCCATCGGCTTTGAGTTGGTCAAGCAAGGCCGGCGGCGCGCCTGCCTCGCGGCGCTGCTGCGTCCAGCGCGTCAGCAGCAATTGCACCAGGTCTTCGTACAGGTCGGCGCGATCTTCCGGCAGTTTCCCATCGTAGTAGTGCAGCAGCGTCATGATCGTCAACAGCAGCGGCGTCCGCCCCAGATCACGCAGGTTGGGCAGGCGTTCCAGGCGGTCGGTCAGTTCTGCCGTTCGCTGGCGCGCTTCGTCTGCGTCAATCGCCTGGCGCTCAGCGCTGCGCGTGTACCAGGCGGCGACAAAGTGGCGCATCTGGCCGAGGGTGAATGGCGCGAGCGTCACCGGCTCGAACCATCGTTCAAAGGGTCTGGCGACCGCCGCATCAAACGAACGCACCCGGCAGGTCACCGCCAGCATGCCGCCGTGCTCAGCCAGCTCCGCCACTGCGCGCGCGACGGCGACGCGCGTGTCAGGGTCTGCCACCTCATCCAGCCCATCGAGCAGCAGGAGCAGTCCGCCGTTGCGGAAAGCGCGCTGCAGCGGGCGATCGAGTCCGTCCAGACCGTACTCCTGCGCCGTCGTCCGCAGGTAGCGCCACAGCCCGCGCCCATCGAGCGCGTCGCCTGTCTGCCGCGCCCAGGTCGCGAATGCGCCCAGCGAGGCGTAGAGCGGCAGCAGGCGCCCGGCGCTCCAGCCCGGAAGCGCAGGCGCCTGATCGGCAGGGCAACGCGCCAGCGCGACCGCCAGATAACGTAGAAAGGTGCTCTTGCCGCTGCCGGGACCGCCCAGCAGCACTACCTGCTTCCGCCGGCAGAGCGCCTCGGTCAGCAGCAACGGACGCTCCAGGCGAAAACGTGGCTGAGCATCGCCCCGCTTCGGCAGCGCAGCCGGCCCCATATCACGCTGAAGCTCTACCACGCGCCTGGTCTGATCCGGCAGGGTCTGATCAGGATCGCCATCCCGAAGGTCGGCGGCGAAAGCATCAGCGTCCTGCGCTTCGCGCACAGTCTCCCAGGCATCCGCCGCCAGCGTGGTGTAGACATCACTCAGCGTCAGGGTTGCGCCGATGTCCCGCCGTCCGCGCTGCACGGCGCCGGTAACGCGCAGCCGGTCGCAGCGCTGCGCCAGGCGGTCGAGGTACCCGGCAACGAGCTCGCGCTGTTCCTCGGAAGGGTCGATGCCGGCGGCGGCGAAGAAGAAGGTGACAATCTTATCACGGCCGATCAGGTCGCCGGTCTGACCGATCGTCGTCCCAACCCCCAGGTTAACCCCGCCGGACTGCTCAATCCGGATCGTCGCGCCGCCGAACGGCCCGGCGCGACCGAGACGCTGCAGTTCGTCGTGGAGGCGCTGCAGCA
>FWPU01001864.1_pt1 | contig 60990 bp, 52 predicted proteins | sample 2228361 | NCBI WGS metagenome assembly FWPU01 (sample SAMEA103939777, study PRJEB20133) | metagenome
AATTACTACTACGAATATAAAACTTGATAAAAACAAACCAGGGGCTGGGTGAGGGGCGAAAAATATTATTTGCCGTTAAGAACTGAACTTAAAAACATTTCATATACTTATGAGAAAATACGATGCGAAGTAAAATATTATTTGCTCTCATTAATAAAATGGTGGGCATAAATGAGAAGGCATCAAGGGGAAAAGAAGACGGATAAAGATCGCCTCCCCCCTTTTCGCCAAGAAAAAGTAAGCTAAATATTATTATAAATTCGTAGGGCAAGCCCTTGTGGCTTGCCGATACTGGCAAGGGATAAACCCTTGCCCTACGTTTTAAATTTTTAGGGGTAAGCCCTTGCCCTGCAATGCATCATGAGGATTAAGATTATAACTTCACTTCATCGCAGAGAACGGCTGAGACTCGGGGAAGGGGAAGGATAGAGAGAAATAAAAAGAATGGATGGGAAACAAAAAATAGTGATGAGAAATAAATATTTTTGGAAAAATTAAACTATTACATAGAATTTGCCAATTTAATATATAATCAGTCAGAGACGACGATGGCAAAGTCGGGGCAGACGAGGGCACAAAGACCGCACTTCTTGCATTTTTCTATTTGGTTACATTCCGGAGTAAAAAACCCGCGGGAGTTTATTTTTTTAGAAAACTGCAGAACCTTCGTTGGGCAAAATTCTATGCAAATGCCGCAACCTTTGCAATATTTTTCCTCAATATGTAACGTGGGCATAAGTACCTCAATTTCGTTGCCTTAGCGGTAAGAACCAAAGGGTGGGTCTTACCTTTAGGCTTTCTTTTTTCCGTGAAAACGATCAATAATTTTTTGGTAAGTCTCCAGCCATTCTGGCTGATCGCGGTCAATAAATTCACCTACCCAGAATTGTCCTTTGGGAAGTTGCTCTTTTTCTTTATCGGGAAAGTAACGCACGGCTTGGGTGCGAAATTTTTTCATCATTTTTGCTGGCTCTTGTTTCCAGTGCGTAGGGCACTGGGTCATAATTTCAATAAAGGCTAATCCTTTTTTACGCAATCCTTTGGTAATCGCCTGGACGCATTGATGGGGGTGGGCTGTGGTCCAGCGGGCTACATAGCTTGCTCCTGAGGTAATAGCCATTTGGCAGAGATCAAAAGCATTTTCCACGTTGCCGTATGGAGAGGTAGTAGAAGGTATTCCCCGGGCCGTAGTAGGCGCCGATTGTCCGCCGGTCATGCCATAGAGTCCATTATTCATACAGATCAACGTCATATCCAGATTGCGCCGACAGACGTGAATGAAATGATTACCGCCAATGGCTGATACATCACCATCTCCGGTAAAGAGGACGGCCTTTAACTCTGGATTGGCCAGCAAAGCCCCTGTGGCCACAGCAGGTGCTCGGCCATGCAGGGACCAAATGGCATCGAAGTCAAGATAATGAGACGTTATCCGTGCCGAACAACCAATGCCAGATATAAAAACAAAATTTTTTTGGGGAATTTTATCTTCATTTATAAGCCGATCGACAGCATGCAAGGTATAGTTTAACACCTGGCCAATACCGCATCCGGGGCAGAATATAGTTGGGAAACGGTCTCCGCAAGGACCTGTTTCTTTTAAATATTTAAGCATAGGATGTTTCATGCCATCACTTCCTTTGAACAAAATGGATTTAAACAAATTTAATGCCTTTGGCCTGACCATAGGAGATAGCCATAGGTCTTTTTATGGTCGTGGTTATTCATCTTTGGCCAAGATGGCCTTGATAATTAGGTCAGGGGAAGGCAGTTGTCCTAAACAGGGAATAGAGATAAATTCCTTTACCTTATCCCGCAGAGCCTCTTTTAAAGGATGCAGCATATAACCTAAGTTCATTTCCGGAAAATAAACCTTTTTAATCTGGCCGATCAGCGCACGGATTTTATTCTCCGGAAATGGCCAAAGAGTCTTCAGCCGCAGGAAGCCAATATCTTTCCGGCCGAGGGAATGCAACTCTTGCAAGGCTTCGCGGGCGGAACGGGCTGGCGTGCCATAAGCGACGATTAAATTCTGGCATCCCTCCAGAAAAAAACCTTCTACTTGGGCTATTTCGTCTACATTATGCTCAATCTTGTGGTGCAGGCGGGCCACACAGGCCATATGCATTTCGGGAGTATATTTAGTAATATTGCCATCTGGGTGATGGACTAAACCAACGACATTTACTTTATATCCTTCTCCCCAAGCAGGCATGGGGGGGACTAAACCCTCGTAGGGTTCATAAGGAAGAAACGATGCCGGGGGTATCTGCAAGTCTTGGGGCTTGAGGCGATTAATTACTTTAATCTGCTCGTGGGGGGGCACACAGAGTTTCTCCCGCATATGAGCTAAGGTTTCATCCGTAAGAAGAACTACTGGAACCCGCCATTTTTCGGCATAATTAAAAGCCTGGATAGTAAAATCAAACATCTCTTGGACAGAAGAAGGGGCTAAAGCGATCAAAGGACCGCCTCCGTGGTGCCCCCAGCGCGCCTGCATCACATCTTCTTGGGAAGAAGTGATATACCCTTGACCAGGCCCGGGGCGTTGGACATTAACTATGAGGAAGGGCGTTTCGGACATGATGGCAAAAGAGACTGCTTCCATCATCAAAGAGAACCCGGGACCAGAGGTAGCAGTCATGGCCTTAACTCCCGCCCAAGAGGCGCCAATAAGCGAGCAGGCCGAAGCTATTTCATCTTCCATTTGGATAAATCTGCCCCCTACTTGCGGGAGACGCTGAGCTGCCCTTTCCATAATTTCTGAGGCCGGGGTTATGGGATAACCAGCATAATAACGGCAACCAGCCAAGATGGCCCCCTCCACGCAAGCATCGCTGCCAAATAGATAATAAGCTCCTGGAGGAAGGGGACCACGGAGGGTTTTCTTAATTTCCTCTTCGCTAAGTAAAGGCTCAAAAGATAAATGATCATCCACCGACATACTCTAAACCTTTCTCAAAAGCAGCTAAATTTTGAGCGAGCGTGCGCTTAGGAACGCTCTCTGCTATGGCTTTTCTGAGGGCTTCTGGAGAAAGTACCTTGGTTAAGGCACATAAGGCGCCTAAGGCGACCATATTTTGATATTTCTTATCGCCCACAGATAGGGCAAGTTCGGCTGTAGGCACTTTGACTAAACGGATATCTGACCGAGAAGTTTCTTGGATAACCGTGAGCGGATCAATTATTAAGAGTCCGCCCGCTTTTAACTCGGGAAGATAAACATCGTGGGCTGTTTGGGAAAGAGCGACAAGCACATCTGCCCACCGCACCTTCGGGTAATGGATTTCTTCGTCCGCCAGAACTATTTCTGCCTTACAAGCTCCTCCTCGGGATTCTGGGCCATAAGATTGGGTTTGCACGGCATTTTTTTTGTCAAAAAGGGCCGCGGCCAGACCAAGAATCTTGCCGGCCGTGACTACCCCTTGTCCCCCAAATCCAGCAAGGCGAATTTCATAGCGTTTCATAATCTCTCTTCCCTTCCTTTAACGCCATTTTTTTCCTCTTTCATCTGCTTCCATGATCGCCTCCAATAATTTTTCTTCGCGCACTGGGAAGGGCATATTATGGGCAGAACTTCCAGGGGCACACGTCCTTTTTAATCCTTCCCAAAATAGAGGGTCTTCCACATTCGATAATCCCAATTCCTTTAGTGTTAGAGGTAATCCCAATTGCCCCAAAAAAGGTCCAATATTTTGCAACTCTGCCTCGTTTTTTTCTAAACACAACTGCACCACAATGCCAAAAGCCACCATCTCTCCGTGCAAATTCTGATGTACTTGGGGAAGGACGGTGAGGCCATATAAAAGAGCATGAGCCACTGCAATGCGGAATTTTGAACCACCCAAGCCCCCGATGAGACCAGTCAGGAGGATATTATTTTCGATAATTCTTTCTACCTCCGGTGCCTTCTGTCTTTGGGTTACCCTCTCATGGGCAGACAACCCTAAAGCAAAAATAGTTTCTTTTACTTGGGTAGCCAAATTCATCGCCGCTTGGGTAGCCGCATCATTGGCCGAGGCTCGTTCATAGCTCGGTTTCCCCTCATACCATTTAGCCAGAGCATCTCCCATCCCCGCCGCTAAGAGCCTGACCGGCGCTTGCGCAATAATCGAGGAGTCCACCAAAACCAAATCCGCTCCTTTCCCATTTACAGTAGCCTGCCGCACTCCTTTTTCATAAAGGACCGCCACGGCCGAGGCGGCCGAACAGGTAGCCGCGCTAGTGGGGATGGTGATTAATGGTAGTTTAAGCTTTTCGGCAACCACACGAGCTGTATCGATGGCCCTCCCGCCACCTGTGCCGACGATGCAATCCAATTTTTCTTGCTGGGCTATGTGCATTAGCCTGAGGACTTCTTTTTGACTGCATTCTTCGCCAAAGAGAACAAAGAGAGGAGTTAAGCCTAATTTGGCGAGCTGGGGTTCTAATTCGGGGCGGATGAGCCCTAAGACTAAATTATCTCCTAAGATCAATGGCCGTCGACTAAAAGGTGCCAAATAAGCTCCTGCTTCTTTGATAATTCCAGGCCGCTGAATGTATTGTTTGGGCCCCAAAAAAATGTCGAGCATTAAATGTCTCCTTTACGGATCGTTGCCTGGACTTGCAAAGGCGGAAGATCTCCCTTGGGGTCAAAGTTAAATGGCAGAGGACCGGCAATGATCTCTAAGTCTGGGCGGTTTTTTAATTCAGGTAAGTAAGCTGCCGAAACCTCAACTTCATCGAGTTGCAATGTATTTTTAATCCGAACGATTTTACTCTGGTCGAAGGGGATTAAGCCAATTGATCCCAGAGCAACTTTAATAGCCTCTTGGTCGGTTTCAAAGTACATAGGAATGGCCGCTTTCTCCAGACTTATGCCCGTAATGCAATTCATATAGGTGGCCTGATAATTAATTTTCTCTACTAATCTTTTAGTGGTCAGGTCAGCGAGACCAATACCCGTAGCATTACCATTAGAATGGGCGGTGAGATCGCGGACAAATAGCCTCTTTACTTGGGTGGGATGTGGAAAGACTCCCAAAAGATCTCTATTTCGGCCAGTAATATTGGGGTCTATTCCGGTGCCGCTTATATCTTTGCCCATTTCATCGACTATTAGAAGGTCAATGTCATTAAAAGGAAGGCGGGGCATCATGCGCTTGGCCAAATCTAACAATTCCTTTTCTTTGACCTCAATCTCATTCGGTGGCAGGGCGACGATTTTAGCTGTTTCGTCATAGCCATTTTCCACTATGCCTACACCACACAACACCGGCGCTTTCTTAATTACTTCTCGTCCAGCATCGACAATGATCTTGGGGAAAGTAAAATGAATGGCCGCCTTGTGATAATATTCGGCCCCTCTTTGTTTCCCCATACCAATGGCCATCATCTTCATCAACCCACTTTCTATCTGGGCTTTAAATTTAGTATGGGGTTTAATACGGTTGACCACTACAATCCAGTGGGCCTGGGAAGCATTTCGGTCTATGAAGACAGGAACTTCATCTTCAGTTTTGCTTATCTCCGCAACTTCCATGGAGGATATTATGGGTGCCCCGGTGAATGCTTCGGTGACGTTGTAATGGGCTAAGAGGGTCGCTTGTCCTTCAGCCGTAGCTCCTCCATGACTGCCCATCGCCGGGAAGATAAAGGGTTTAAGGCCCAGGGATTTCAAAAAATCAACGATGCTCTTAAGAATTAAGGCGACATTAGCTACTCCACGACTGCCGGCCGTAATAGCTACGCGCTGTCCGGGTTTAACAATTTTATCTAAAGCAAGTTTCTGTAATTCGGTCTGGACTGTGGTCGGGATATCATTTACCTTGGTGCGATCAAAAGTTTGCTTAATCCGATACATTTGAGGAAAGTTCATTTTTATTACCTCCTTTTAGAAATGCGTAAGGGATGAGGGCGCAAAGCGCTCGCCCATTTACATTAAGTTTTATAAACTTCAATAGCCATATCAGGACATATCCGGCCGCAGAAAGTGCAAGCCGTGCAATCTTCCTTATCCTCAAATATAGCAAAATGGTAGCCTTTTTCGTTAAAATCTTCCGCGAGCCGAATAGCCTTCTTCGGGCAGGTAATTATGCACAATTGACAGCCTTTACATCTTTCTTTATCTATTTTAATTTTCCCCATTTTTTTCTTAAATCGGAAGTTACCGCCTGTTAAAATTATCTAATTTAAAAAGCCAACCTCAGAGAAAGTTATTATACGCATGAATAATGCAGGGCAGGGGTTTATCCCTTGCCTTCACCGCCAACCTCCAAGAGGTTGCCTTCCGTAATACCTAATCTATATCGTCGACTACAAATTGACTCTTCCCTCCGGGAGAGGGATGAGAGAGGGCATACTCAGCCCCTTGTCTTAAAGCTTTCTCATTTATGGGCAATAATTCCTGGCGATGAGCGGGAATCATTTTGGCCAGAGCGGAAATAGCCGTTTCTAAAGAGACAATATTTTTCGTTATAATATAAGCACCCAAGGCGGCCATATTGGTTACTTGGAGACTGCCAATTTCTTCAGCAATCTTGTTCGCCGGAACTCTAACCACCTGCAGATCAAAGCGAAAGGAATCCTTAGCTACTAAAGAGGAGTTTACGATTAAAAGCCCTCCAGGTGTGACCGCTGGCTCGAATCTGTCGATAGATGGTTTATTCATGGCTATAAGAGAGGAAGGATGACGTGTTACCGGTGAACCAACGCGCTCCGAAGAAAGGATCACCGTACAATTAGCCGTCCCGCCGCGCATTTCGGGTCCATAAGAGGGCATCCAAGTCACGTGCAAACCCTCCCGCATCCCGGCATAACTTAGAAGCTGGCCCATGAGCAGGATTCCTTGCCCCCCATAACCTGAGATAATCACCGATTCATACATAACAAATCCATTTTTTTCTCGCCGAGATCGCTAAGGGCGCTGAGCAAAAATTTAAGAATCAATTATTTTTAAAAACTCGGCGTTCTCGGCGCTCCCTGCGGTTATATATTTTATCGAGGAGTCGAAAACTCGCCTAAAGGATAGTAAGGAATCATTTTCTCCTCAATATATTTTAAAGCCTCTACCGGGCTAAGTTTCCATTGCGTAGGACACATGGAAAGACATTCCACAAGAGCAAAGCCTTGATCATGCATCTGCACTTCAAAAGCTCGGCGAATTGCTTTACCTGCCTGCAGGATATGTTTAACATCGTGCAAAGAGACACGGACAATATAAGATTCGGGCGAAACGAGTGCTAATAATTCGGCCATGCGCAAGGGATAGCCTCCCGTGCGCGGATCGCGACCAGTAGGAAAGCTGGTAGTCTTTTGGCCCAAAAGAGTTGTTGGCGCCTGTTGACCTCCGGTAGCGCCAAAGACGGCGTTATTAACGTAGATGACCGTGATCCTTTCACACCTGGCGGCGGCGTGCACAATTTCTCCGGTGCCGATAGCGGCTAAATCACCGTCTCCTTGGTAAGTAAAAACAATGCATTCCGGCGCCGTACGTTTTAAACCGGTGGCCACGGCTGGTCCCCGGCCATGAAGTCCCATCGTCATATCGCAGGCAAACTGCTTCCAATTTCTCACAGAACAGCCCGCTGAAGTGATTCCGATAGCCCGATCAACTATGCCTAAATCATCCATGGCTTCGCCGATTAAACGCTGGACAATTCCGTGACCGCATCCTGGGCAATAAGGATAAGGAAATTCAGTCAAAGATTCTGGTTTACCAAAGATTTTCTTCATCGAGGGAAATTCCCCCCGTTCAGGGTCCATATTTTTTAGTTTTTCTTTTCAGAAAAGTTTTGGCCGGGAGCTTTCTAAGAAATACTCGCGCGGATTGTTTGTTTATATTTGGTTGATTAATTTTTTAATTTCGTCATATACTTCATCAGGGTAAATAATCTTTCCTCCGCCTTGACCTAAGTGATAAAGAGGAATTTCTGGTCCCATTACGCGAGCAATATCTTCTTGCATCTGGCCAGCATTCATTTCTACATCTAAAACAGCTTTAATTTTTGGTCGCATTTGGCAAAAAATCTTTTCGGGAAAAGGCCAAAGAGTAATAGGGCGAATTAAACCCACCGCCAGACCCTCAGCGCGTGCTTTTAATACTGCATCTAAAGAAACCCGCGCGGAGCTTCCAAAGGCAGCGATTACTAATTGCGCCTGCTCAAGAAATAACCCTTCCCAGCGCTGTTCTCTTTCGGCAATAGTGCGGTACTTTTCTTCTAATTCTTTATTGAGCTGAATGAGTCCGGGATCATCAAAGGGGGCCGCGCAGATTACCTTTCTTTCACCTTGACCTTTCCCGCGCAAAGCCCAGGGCTTGGCGGGGGTAGGCCAGATTTTAACCAGATCAAAGTTTACCGGTTCCATCATTTGTCCCAGCATGCCATCCATTAAAATTATCACGGGATTACGGTAAAGGTCAGCCAGGTAAAAAGCCCAAGAGGCTAATTCCGCCATCTCCTGTGCCGAGGCTGGAGCTAAGACGATGGCATGATAATCTCCATGGCCACCACCTTTAGTAACTTGGCGATAATCTGATTGCGCCGGAGCAATTCTGCCTAAGCCAGGTCCGGCTCTGGTGACATCGACAACTACACAGGGAAGTTGGCCAGCAGCCAGGGTAGTTAACCCCTCGGACATAAGGCTAATTCCAGGGCCCGAAGAAGAAGTCATGGCCCGCGTCCCAGTGCACGCAGCTCCCCAAATCATATTAATGCCGGCCACCTCACTCTCACACTGGAGAAAAATTCCGCCTACCTCAGGCAGGCGGCGGGCCATATATTCAAAAAGTTCATTCTGCGGAGTAATTGGATAACCTGCATAAAAGCGGCATCCAGCGCGAATAGCCCCTTCGGCAATAGCTTCATTACCCCGCATCAGCTCCCAGCTCATCGGCCAAAGACCTCCACTTAAATCACCACTTTTTCGGATCGAGGATTTTTTTGATTTCTTCCACTGAGGAACCGGCCTCGATAGCTTCAATAAGTCTACTTTCTTTTTGCAAAATATTTATGGCTTCCTGGATGACCTTGTTTACGAATCTTTGAGGGACGATGACCACTCCGGAATCATCGGCGACCACTAAATCACCGGGCGTTACTGGAACACCGGCGCAGGTGACTCGTCCATTTATTTCTAAAGCAGCGAATCTAAATTTTCCCGAAATAGGAGTTAGACCTCTGGACCATACTGGATAATCAAGATTTCTTATGTCTTGAATATCGCGCACGCCGCAGTCGACGATGTTTCCAGCAAGGCCATACTTTTTGGCGATGAGGGTTGATAAACCTCCCATAGCCGAAACTTCCCCTCTTCCTCCGCCGTCAATAACTACTACATCTCCTGGCTCAGTTAAAGCATAAGCATCGCGGTCAGCTAATTTAGCTTGAGCCTGCTCGTGAAAAGATTGAACAGGAATTAGTTCCTCAGGAACATATTTTAAAGTAATGGCCGGGCCCGCTATTTTTTTCCCGGGAATCACAGGCTTAAGAAGCGAGGCCGGAATAGCTCCATTAATTCCCAAAGAATCAAGGATGTCAGATATTGTTGGGGTTAAGCCATCGTAGCTCAGCAATTCTTGAACGAAAGCCTTGGGCGGGCGGGGAATTTTCCAGGTTCTTATCTTTTCTAAAGGGATTAATCCCATAAGCCTTTTTTTGTATTTATCTGGTATGCCCATATCTACTCCTTTTTATTATTTAACTTGCTAAGGCTTGGTTTGTCAAAAGAAAAAAAGAAATTTCCTTCATCATCCTATCTCCACCGGCGCCAGATGGCCGAAAAAAATTTCTCTTTAACTTGACAAAATAAAAAAATCTTTCCTATTATGGACGAGAAAGGAAAACTAAAAGCTTAGAAAATTGCTGAAAGCCCATTTATCATCGCCTAAATTTAAGCTTATCCCTATAAACATTCCGATGGTGGATTAGCGGCGGGAAAGTGATAAGCTTGGATAAGTAATTTTAAAGAAAGGGAGAAAAGAATATATATGCCCAAAGTTTTAATCATGACCAAAAAATTTGCGGAAGTCTCGCGGGAACCGATAGCCGCTCTTCAAGGAGCAGGTTTTGAAGTGGAAGAGAAAGATTATGATCGTGTTTCCCTGGCCCAAGAAGATGAAATTTGTCGAGAGATCCAAGGAGCAGATGCAATCGTGGTTACAGCTATGTTCCCTGCTACCCGGAAGATTATAGAAAGGGCTGATCGACTCAAGATGATTGCTATTCGTAGTGCCGGGTTTGAAGGAACTGATTTGCAAGCCGCTACGGCCAAAGGAGTGTTAGTTACTCATAACCCGGGAGCTAATGCCCATTCTGTAGCTGATATGACTATCGGATTAATGCTCGCTGTCTGCCGGCAAATTGCTAAGAAAGATCGCGAGATGAGGCAGGGTGCTTATAATCGCGGTGGAGGTGTAGATCTTTTTCGCAAGACGGTAGGCATTATCGGTTTAGGCAATATAGGGAAGAAAGTGGCGCAGAGGCTCCAGGGTTTCGAGGTAAAATTAATTGCCAATGATATTGTAGATTATCCAGAATTTCGGCAAAGGTATAACATCCCTTATTATTCTAAAGAAGAGCTACTGCAAATGGCCGATTTTGTATCGCTGCATGTTCCCCTTGATGATTCAACCCGTTTGATGATTGGGGAAGAACGGTTGAAATTAATGAAATCTTCAGCTTTTCTAATTAACACTGCGCGCGGAGAAGTGGTTAATGAGCAAGCTTTGTATAAAGCCCTCACCCAGGGATGGATAGCGGGAGCGGGTTTGGATGTATATAAGGAGGAACCTCCCCAATTCAAAGCGCTCATTGAATTGGATAATGTAGTTTGCACTCCCCATAGTGCCGGCTTGAGCAGGGAAGCCTCTCTGGCCATGGCCATGGAGACAGTTAAGAAAATTATCACCTATTTTTCGGGGAAGATTCCGGAAAACATTTTGAACCCTGAAGTATTAGAAAAGAATATCTGAACTGAAATTAAAATTTAAATGATGGATTATTACCCGCCGCCTAACTTAGGACAAAGCACTGACAGCATCCATTTTCTACTTTTGCCTGGAGCATACTGGAAACAAAAATTAAAACTGGCAGAAGGTCAGGCAAAAATCTTTTCCACCTTTACTTTTCAAAAAGAATAGGGATTTTAAAAGATTAATTGCCAGAACTTTACAAAGAGGCCAGGGGGTGAATGAGGGAGCATCGGCGGGAGAAGAAGGAGTAAAAACTGAAAGCCGGCTTTCCGCCAAGCGTTGGCGGACATAAGAAACAAGCTAACTTTTTGAGCCGAAGCGAGCCCGAGCTAAATAGGGTAAAAGTGCCTTATGATCCCGAAGGAACCCCTGGTTCATTCCCTGGCCTTCTTTGCGGCCTAAGATTTAGCCACCATAGTGAAAGGTGGGCAAGGGCAAAAATTTATTGCCATTTATAGTTCAAACAGGTAAATTAAATTAGATGTTAGGTAAATTAATCTGGAAAAGGAGGAAATTTCAATGAAGGTTCTGGCTGGTATTTTTTGTATCTTATCAGTTATGGGTCTGGGAAGTTTGGGTAGCGCGCAGATGAGCTCAACCCCGGCGCCCAAAGTTTATTTGGAATTTAATCCGGTAGTAGGAGGTTGGTCCGAGTACCAGATAGCTTCCAAGGGTGAAAGGCCTATAAAAATGAAGATGGCCATTGTCGGCAAAGAAGGGAGAGCCTATTGGTTTGAAACAGTAACGGAAGGAGGAAGAGAAGGTAGAGTTATAAGCAAGATACTCGTCTCAGGGAACCCTAACGATCAAAAAAATGTGCAAAGGATGATCTTTAAGCACGGAAATGAACCAGCGATGGAGATGCCTATAGCCATGATGCCTATGGCACAGCCAGGGCCAGAGCAATCGAAAGGGAAACTGGTGAAAAAGGGCCTAGAGACAGTTAAAGTCCCGGCCGGGACCTTTAAGGCGGAACATTGGCAATACCACGATGCCGAAGGCATAGTTGATTTCTGGGTGAACAAGGGAGTCTCGCCCTATGGTACAGTAAAGTACAAATCAGAGGGTTTTGAGATGGTTCTTGTGGGTTATGGTAAAGGAGCTAAGTCTCTAATTACGGAAACGCCCCAAAAATTCGAGATGCCCCAGCTTCCCGAAAGAAGACCCAGAAAGAGATAATTACCAGGAAAATTTTCTTTCCCCTATCTCGCTAAGGAGCCACCTCTTGAGCAGTGAATATTTTTAATTTTTCTCTCCCGCATGGCGCTGGCGGAAGGGGAGAGGAACTCTTTCCTTTCCGCCTAAATTGCCTTAATTGACAAGTCCCGAGCATCCGTGCTAAAAGAATATTAGGTGATGGAGTTCACCTTATAACTGCCCTAAGGGCTGATAACTCCTGTTGGGAGACAATCCTGGCAGGAGTTTTTAATTTATGGGCTATTGGCGATAAGGTGAAGGAGTTTTTACATGGAGGCGATTGCCGAAAAGATAAATCCGCAGTTGTCTTTCTCCGGCTTATCTAACCTTTTGCATAGAATCCAAGAAGTTTGCCAGCAGCTGCAAATCACTTCTTTAAATCGGCAGATGCAAGCATGTTTTCATATCCTCAAACAGAAAAGGTACATTGATGTGGCTATATTCGGTCAATTCAAAGCGGGCAAGAGCTCTTTTTTGAATAGTCTAATCGGCAAGAATGTCCTGCCTGTAGGGGTCATTCCTGTGACCACAGCTATAACTAGGTTACAGTATGGAGAGAAAGAGCGAGTGGTCGTTCATTATTATGACGGTAACGAAGAAGAAATCCCTCTGGAAAGGATTGAGGAGTATACTTCTGAAGCGCGCAATCCTTCTAACCGGAAGAATGTGGAAATAGTAGATGTAAAATTGCCCTATTTAGAAGATTTTTCTGGGCTCCGGTTGGTAGATACTCCGGGGTTAGGCAGCATCTTTAAATATCATCGGGAGACATCAGCTAACTGGCTACCCGAGGCCGGCGCAGCTATAGTGGCCATCAGTGCTGATCGTCCTTTGGCGGAGAATGATTTAGCATTAATCCGAGACCTCCGCGAGCACACTCCGCGAGTAGTGCTCCTGCTTACCAAAGTTGATCTATTAGATAATGGGCAGCAAAAAGAGATAATCCATTTCTTCCAGCAGACTCTGCGGAAAGAACTGGATACCGATCTGGAGATCTTTCCTTTTTCCACGCGTCTTACTCCTCATCTATGGAAAGAAAAGTTGCAGGCCGATTTATTTTCTAAGATTTCGGTAAACTGGGAAAAAGAATACCGCAAGATTTTACGCCACAAGATGATCTCTTTATTGAAGAATTGTTTAAATTATTTGGAGATAGCTTGGCAAAGTTCTCTGCAAGATGAAAAAGATCGGGAGGCCCTGCGGCAATTAATTTTGGATGATAAAGTAAATTTCAGAGCTATGGAGAAAGAAATTACCTGGATTGCCCGTGAAAATGCCGAGCAGACACGCCTGCTCATCGGCCAACGTTTAGAAAGGTTAGAAGAGGGGCCCCTCAAGAGAAAGTTAACGGAGAAATTGAAGCAAAAGATGCCTTCCTGGAGAGGGAATCTCTGGAAATTGACGCGCCGCTATGAAGATTGGTTGATTGAGAACATGCGGGAAGAAATAACCCGTATTTCCCAGACTGAACATCGCCATTTCTTCGGCCCATTACAGAAGGCGCATGCTGGCCTGTCCCGAAGCTTAGATATTTTTCGCGCTCTCCTGGCTAATAATGTGGAGAAGGTGTTAGGCCTAAAACTGACCGAGGTGGAATGGAAGATAGATATAACGCCTCCTCCGCAACCCGACATTAAAATCAACCGCATTTACGATTATCACCTTGACTTACTTTGGTTTCTTATTCCTATGTTCATTTTCCGGCCCCTCTTTGAACGACATTTTTTGCGCCTGATCCCAGGAGAAGTTTTCGTGAATCTTTCTCGGTTAGCGGCTCAGTGGGAAGAGCGCATCAATAAAGCCATTGAAGCAATGAAGAGGCAAGCGCTTAGTTATGTCCAAGAAGAAATAGCCACTATTGAATCCTTGCTTTCTAAAACTCAGGGGCGTGCCGAGGAGATCAAAAATATGAAAGAGGAACTAAGCGGGCAATTAAGCAATCTAACCAGTTAAAATATTTTTTAGTTTCCTATTGGTTGGCCAAGAATCCAGACTATTATGCTGGCGGCTGTAGGCAAGGGAAAAGGCCGAAGAAAGCGCGCCGGCGGAAAAAGGTTAAAGCGGCCTTTGGCCATGGATATATGCCTGGTCATGCATTTCTCTAGGAAGACATTAGATGGATTAAAATATCTCTCTTATTTTAAGCTTGGCGAAGCTCTTCGCCTGTCTGGCTGTCCCATTTGCACTCTGGTGGAAAAAGATAGTTTTCGCTACTTGGACGCTTTGCTCTATGAACGGGTAAATGATGTAGGGACGAGAGGAAAGTTGCGTAAGTCCCTGGGCTTTTGTAGTTGGCATGCTTGGAAGTCCACAGAGATAAGCAACTGCACCTTGGGCTTGGCCATAATATATGAAGACATTTTGGGAGCCATAGGGGAGAAGTTGCGGAAGATGGCAAGTAACTTCCCGCCTTCTGCCGCCAACTCTTTCTGGTCTAAATTTTTTTCTAAGAAAGAGAAAAAAATCACTGGAAATTTTCCCGAAGCATTGGCCTCTTGCCCTGTATGCCAACACGTGCGGATTTTTGAGGAACATTATTTAGCCATACTATTGGATTATTTTCAGGAGCGCGACTTCGCGCAAGTTTTTGCTGAATCAGGGGGAATTTGTTTTAATCATCTGCAAGAGGTAATAAAAAATTTCCCTGATCATAAAAATCTTCCTTTGCTTATAACCAGACAAATGGAGATTTATAAAGTTCTTCGTAAGGAGCTTGCCGAATTTATTCGCAAACAAGATTATCAGCATCGACATGAGCCAGCAGGGAGAGAAATTGATTCATGGAAGCGCGCAATAGAAATGGTCATCGGTAAGAAAGAAGTTTTTCCTAATCAAATACGCACCGGCCGCTATAAGAATAAAAAATAATCGTCTAGCTTAAATGTATTCCTTGTTGCGATTTTATATATTGAAAAGTATTCGATGGATCATTGCGTATTTAATCTTTTTTGGCTGAACGGCGATTTTCAATGGGGCCCTCCCACTTTTATCTCTCATCGCTAAAACTGTGGCCCAATATCATTGTGCAGGAGCGCAGCGACTGAAGGTTGATGCGATCCTCGCTTCCCTTGGTCGCTGACAATGACGAAAAATGAATGGCGACCCAGTCTCACGGGGAGATGGGAAGAGTGAGGGGAAAAATAATTTTTCCAACAAAGAAATTCTGCACCTTGTAATTACAGATTAAGTGCAAATAAGATAATAAGTTGCCAAAAGGTATTTTTTTTATTATAATGCAAACGTTTTAAGATAGGCGCGATTAAAAATCCCGTTCGGGAGGACAAAATATGAAGAGAAAATGTGCTCTCCTAACGAGATTATTTTTATTTTTAATTTTTAGTGGAACGAGCTTTAGCTATGCAGAATTATTTTATACTGTAAAACAAGGGGATTCTCTGTATACGATCGCCAAAAAATTTAAGGTAAAAGTGAGTGAACTGCAAGAGATTAATCAATTACCTGACAGCAAAATTAAACCCGGACAGCGGCTTATAATCCCTGATTTAGGAGCTAACCAATCAACTGTTGCGGAAAGGAAGAAAGAAAAAATTCCCACGCGAAAAGAAAATCCGAAGGACTTGGACATACCCGAAACCCACACGGTCAAGAAAGGAGAGACTTTAAGCCAAATTGCTCGGCGGTACCGAATATCTGTGTTAAATTTAATCGAGGCTAATGAGCTTTATGGAGAAAAGATCAAGGCAGGCCAAGTGCTTTATTTGCGGCAAAGGTATCAAGCGGAAGAAGATAAGGAAAATGAAGAAAAACAGGTAAAAATAAAAAGGGCGAAGGGGCTTGGTTTTTTGGTCACGGAGAAAGATCGAGAACTGCTGGTACGTGTGGCGAAAAGCTTTTTAGGTTTGCGCTATACACGCGGGGGAACGAGCATTAACGGTCTGGACTGTTCAGCTTTTGTGCAGCGAGTTTTCAAAGTTTTTGGTATTGAATTGCCTCGGACAACGCGGGAACAGTTTCAAGTGGGGTATGCGGTTTCGAGGCATGACTTACGTCGCGGGGACTTAGTATTTTTTAAAAGAGGGCAGATCAGTCAGCCTGGACATGTGGGTATTTATCTTGGAAATGGTCAATTTATCCACACCTCCCTGAAGAGGGGTCGAATTGTCATAGATAATTTGGAGAACCGGTATTATTCTTGCCATTTTATAGGGGCAAGAAGAATTGAGGAAGAAGTAGCAGAAGAAGAAAAAGAGAATATTGTTCATGTCCACATTAGTAATCCACGGGAATGAAGCTTGCGTGCGGGCAGCCATCATGGCTGGCTGTCGTTTTTTTGCCGGCTATCCCATCACCCCGGCTTCAGAAATAACAGAACTTATGGCTCGCCTGCTTCCCCGGGTGGGCGGAATCTTCTTACAGATGGAAGATGAGATGGCTTCCATCTGTGCAGCTTTGGGAGCTGTGTGGGGCGGTTTTAAGGCTTGTACAGCAACCTCTGGCCCCGGATTTACTTTGAAGCAAGAAGGAATTGGTTGGGCAGCCGAGACCGAGACTCCGCTAGTAATTATCGATGTCATGAGGGGCGGACCGGCCACGGGCCAGCCTACCCTACCTTCTCAACAAGATGTCATGCAGGCTAAATATGGATCTCACGGAGACTACGAAATAATCGCCCTTACGCCGGCCAGCGTCCAGGAAGCTTTCGACTTGACGATAAAGGCTTTTAACTTAGCCGAAATTTACCGCAACCCGGTAGTAATTCTTTCCGATGAGATTGTAGGTCATACGCGCGAAAAAATAATCATTCCGGAAGAGATCGCAATAGTTCCCCGAACCAAACCCGCGCAGCCTCCGGGAGAGTATCTCCCTTTTCGGCCACGGGCTGATGGTCTATTAGATGGCCTGCCCGCCTTTAATCAGGGATATGCATTATTAGTGGATGGTCAACTGCATGATGAACTTGGTCTGCGAGCCGGACATAAGGCCGATATCTCTGCCCAACTTGTGGAAAGAATTTGCCGAAAAATCACTGACCATGCGCGGGAATTAGTTGATGTGCAAAAATATATGTTAGAGGATGCTGAAGTAGCTATCTTAGCTTATGGCAGCCCTTTTCGATCTGCATTGCGGGCAGCTAAAGATGCCCGTTTGAGGGGTTGGAAAGTTGGCTGTCTACAGTTGCGCATAATTTGGCCATTCCCGGAGCAAGTCATTGCCCAAGTTTGTAAGCAGGTAAAGAAAGTTATTGTTCCTGAGATGAACATAGGCAAGGTTTTTAAAGAAGTTCAGAGAGTAGCGGCGGGGAAAGTGGAAGTAATTTCTTGCCCCAAATTGGGGGGTGAGATGCCTACGCCGCAGGAAATTTTGCAATTTATAATCTAACCGCCCAGAGCGTCAAGTAAGCGGAGGCAAATAATTAAGGAAAATTTTTTTAGCAAAGATTAGCGCTTTAGATTATTAAGCTAAGCGTTCTATGCACGAGTGGCGGTGAATTAACATATGCACCCTTTAGCGGAAAAATTTATTAGAAAAGAGGCTTTACCTTTAATCTTCTGTCCGGGCTGCGGCGATGGTACTGTTTTAAATGTCTTTCTGCGGGCTGTGGAGGAGATGGGTATCTTCCAGGATCTGGCCTTAGTAGGCGGAATCGGCTGTTCGGGGTGGCTACCGACTTACCTCAAGGCCGATGTTTTACATGTCCTCCATGGACGAGCTATTCCTTTTGCGATAGGATTAAAATTAACGAACCCTAAGCGCAAAGTGGTGGTCTTTACAGGTGACGGTGATGGGGTAGGCATTGGCGGGAATCACTTTATCCATGGAGCACGGCGTAATATTGACTTGACGGTGATTATCTTGAATAACGGAATCTATGGCATGACTGGTGGGCAACTAGCGCCTACTACCCCCTGGCAGGGGAAAACGCAAACGTCCCCTTATGGCAATATTGAATACCCCTTCGACATTTGTGAGTTAGCCCGCGGGGCAGGAGCGACCTATATAGCCCGTTGGACAACTGCTCATCCGTATCAGCTATTAAGGGCCATTAAAGAGGGAATTAGCCATGAAGGCTTTGCGGTTATAGAAGTTCTCAGTCAATGTCCCACTCAAGCAGGTAGATATATAGAGGGCACTAACGACCCAGGTGAGTTATTAGCGTTATTCAAGAAGAGGACAGTTTCTGTGGAACGGGCTAAAAAGATGAATCCAGGAGATTGGCAAGAGAAGATAATTATCGGTCAAATTTTTAAGACCACAGAAAAGAGAGAGTTCAGCAAAACACTCTATGAGTCCATATCCTCCGTCCCCAAAGCGAATTAGAATATTAATTGATGAAGAATTTTGTAAAGGCTGTCAGCTCTGTATCCAGGTCTGTGCCCGGCAAGTTATGGTTTCAGGGAGAAAGCGGAATCGGGCCGGTTATTTAATTCCCGAGATTAAGGAAGAAAGTAACTGTTCAGGGTGTCTTTTATGTGAACTTACTTGCCCGGATTTGGCTCTGACCATAGAGAAAGGAAGAGAATGAGGAGAGAGATACGCATCGCCGGATTTGGGGGGCAAGGAGTAGTGACCATGGGGGCCCTCTTGGCTGTCGCCGCAGGAGTGCATGAGAATTTGGAAGTAGCCCAGACCCAGAGTTATGGACCGGAGGCTCGGGGAGGTGCCTGCCGCGCGGATGTAATTATCAGTGATGAGACCATCGATTACCCCAAACCTCTTAGCTTAGATTTATTTATCGCCCTTTCTCCGGCAGCCCTAAAGCAGTATTGGGTCGAGGTCCAGGAAGGGAAGACTTTGGTGTTAGTGGATAAAACCCTGGTCAGTGATCTTCCGCCCCATTCTCCACCTGTTCTGGGAATAGAAGCAACGCGGATCGCCGAAGAAGAATTTAAGAGCCGTTTGGTAGCCAATTTAATCATGTTAGGAGCTATGGTCGCCTTGACTGGATGGATTAGCTTGGCAGCGTTAGAAAAGACCATCGCGGAGAGGATGTCTGCTCAAAATCTGGAAAAGAGTCAGCAAGCATTAAGCAAAGGGTATGCTTTGGGGATGAGAGTCTTATCTGACTCCTCTTAGTCAACATAATGTTTGCTAATTAGTGTATGGGCATATCCATCTTCTTCTCCGGCCGAGGATTACTCATTCAACCCCCTCGACTAATTACGAACCAGCCCCTTTTTAATCCTCTTCGGAAAAAAAATTTTGATAATATCAAAATAATTTTATTAAGACAAAAATTAGCTTGACAGGGGAATGAGGGTATACTAATTTAGAAGAAGACTTTTCGGCGGGAATTGAGCATCCGCTAAAGAAAAGGATATATTTTGGATATAGAAGCGGAAGTCCAAAAATTAAAGCTGGGGGAAAAAATTAAAACCCTGCGGCTGCAAAAACATTTGACTCTCCGTCAGGTGGCGGACAAAACAAGCCTTTCCATTCCCCTTCTCTCGCAAGTGGAAAATAATGCCGTCTCCCCTCCGGTAGCCACGCTGCTGAAAATAGCTAAAGCTTTGGAAGTGAGCATTGGTTATTTTTTTCGGGAAGAGGAGGCCACAGACAAAGTGGCGGTAGTACGCAAAGATGAGCGGCAGAGAGTTTTTCGCCCCCTGCATAAGAAGCATGGGGGAGGGGGTTATAATTATGAAGCCCTTGCTTATACGCGCAATGCTAAACATATGGAGCCTTTCTTCGTTGAATTTGAGCCGCGAAAAAAAGAGGAGCTAACCTTTTTAAATCATCGGGGTGAAGAGTTTGTTTTTCTCTTCAAAGGGAAATTAGCTTTTTATGCGCAGGGAAGAGAAATTATCCTCAATCCAGGAGATAGTCTCTATTTCGATGCTGATTTGCCTCATGCTTTTCGCGCTCTACAGGGTAAAAAAGCGCAAGCCATTGTGGTCGTCTATGGAGAAGAATAAAGAGCGTATGCCTTTATTAAACCTAAACCGCCGAGATAAAGGATAAGTAAAAGAGCCAATTTGAACCCCAATTAAAGGGATTGATTAAGCCAGAAAAGGGGCAGGGAGAGCGTAAATGGTAGAGATAAGATTTCACGGTCGGGGTGGGCAGGGCGCAGTAATTGCTTCGGAGGTTTTGGCTTCCGCTTTTTTTCGCGAGGGAAAATTTGTCCAGGCTTTTCCGGCCTTTGGCGTAGAGCGGCGCGGGGCCCCGATAATGGCCTTTACGCGGGTGGATGATCAACCGATTAGAATACGCCAATTCATTTACGAGCCGGACCATGTCATTATCCTTGATCCCACCTTAATTGAAAGTACCCAGGTTGATTCTGGTCTAAAAGAGAATGGTTGGCTGGTGATTAATACCGATCGTCCCCCCCAATCTTTTGTCAAATTTACCCGCTTTCGGATAGCCGTCGTTGATGCCAGTGGTATTGCCCTGGAATATAAACTGGGTTCGCCTACGGCTCCCATAGTCAATACAGCTATTCTGGGCGCTTTTGCCAAAGCAACAGGTATGGTCTCCATAGATTCCATAATCGAAGCCATGAAAGAATTTGTCCCTACCAATAAAGCAGGGAATGCGGCAGCCATCAAAGAAGCCTTTGCCAAAACAATTACCTTCAGCAATTGGTCCGCTATGGCCACCATATCCCCTTAAACATATCTGAGCTGGTAGAGGAGCTAAATATGTTGCCCCAGATAATTTTTAAAGACGTAGATGATATGCCTTTCCTATCGATTTCCTTAGGGTCCATGGATTGGAACAAAACAGGAACCTGGCGGTATCTACGGCCCCGTTTCGAAAATAAAATCGCACCGTGTATTGAGGGCTGCCCCGCCGGCCAAGATATCGAACAGGCCATGGTGCTCTTAGGGAAAGGCAAATATTTAGAAGCTTGGGAGCTATTTACCGAAGAGAATCCCTTAGTGGGCGTATGCGGGCGCGTTTGTTTTCATCCTTGTGAGTCAGCTTGTAACCGGAAAGAGTTCGATGAGCCGGTCTCGATCAATGCGCTGGAGCGTTTTATAGCTGATATAGCTGCTAAACAGGGTTGGCGGATAAAGGATAAGATACGCCCAACGAAGATGGAGAAGAAAATAGCAGTCGTAGGTTCTGGGCCTAGTGGTCTTACATGTGCTTACCATCTGGCTCGCCTGGGGTATGAGGTGACGATTTTTGAAGCTTTGCCGGTATTGGGGGGGATGTTGCGGGTTGGCATTCCTGAATATCGCCTGCCCAAGAAGGTTTTGGAAGATGAGATAGATCAGATTTTGGAATTGGGCGTGAAAGTGGAAGTAAATTGCCGTTTGGGGGGCAATCTAACCTGGAAAGATTTGCAAAGCTACGAAGCCATCTTCCTGGCTATGGGGAATCTGAAAAGCAAGAAGTTAGATATTCCGGGAGAAGATTTAGCTGGAGTAGTTAGTGGATTAGATTTTTTAAGGGACATCAATCTGGGGAAGAAGACGATCATAGGGAAAAGGATAGCCATCATTGGGGGAGGTAATACCGCTATTGATGCGGCCCGTTCCGCTTTGCGCTTAGGAGCTAAGCCGATTGTTCTCTACCGCCGAACCGCCGAGGAGATGCCGGCCTTGGCCAGCGAAGTCCAGGAAGCAGAAGAAGAAGGAGTAGAGATCTCTTATTTGATTTCGCCCGTGCGCATTGAGGGTGAGAATGGGAAAGTCAATAAAATAGATTGTGTCAAGAATCGCCTTGGTCCGCCTGACGAAGACGGTCGCCGCCGACCCATAGAAATTAAAGGTTCCAACTTCTCCTTAGAAGTTGACCAAGTAATCCGGGCGATTGGCGAAGAAGCTGACCTGCAGGGACTACCTAAGAACCTGGGCTTTAAAGAGGGAATGATTATCACCGATGAAAGAGGCGGGACTAAACTAAAAAAAGTTTTTGCGGGGGGAGATATTACGATGCAGCCACGCACCGTGGTGCATGCTATTGGCGCAGGCAAGCGAGCGGCTATTTTTATTGATTGTTTTTTGCAAAAGAGAAAAGGGGAAGGTCTAATTGACGAGCTGCGCCTGGGAGAAAAAGGGAGTTTGTCGATGAAGCGCTATAGGCAAGATGTAAAGGATCGGCAACCTTTAAGCCAGCAGACTGTGCGTTTGCGAGATTTAAACCTTGATTATTTTACTTTTAAAAAACGTAGCAAGGTGCCCAAACTTAAAGTCCAACAGCGCCTTAATTCTTTTGCCGAAGTAAATTTAGGCTTTCCTGAAGAGGTTGCTCTTAGTGAAGCCCAAAGATGTTTTAATTGTGGCGTATGTAATTTATGCGATAATTGTTATATCTTTTGTCCAGATGTGGCCATCCGGAAGGACCCGCAGAGTGGCCAGAATATAATAGACTACGATTATTGCAAAGGCTGCGGCATCTGTGTTGCTGAATGCCCGCGCCATGCCCTGGTCATGGAGGAAGAAGGAAGATGAAGAAAATCATGGTCGGGAACCATGCTGTTTCCTGGGGAGTGATGTTAGCCCGGGCGGAAGTAATTTCTGCTTATCCCATTACTCCCCAAACGACGATCGTCGAAGAACTTTCTGTTCTTTGCGCCGATGGTCGCCTGAACGCCAAATTCATTCCTGTGGAGTCTGAACACTCCGCTATGGCCTGTTGTATCGGGGCGGCAGCTACCGGGGTGCGGACCTTTACGGCCACTTCTTCCCAGGGATTGGCCTTGATGCATGAAATGCTACACTGGGCTAGCGGGGCCAGGTTACCTATTGTCATGGCTAATGTGAGTCGGGCTTTGGGATGCCCATTCAATATCTGGGGCGAACAAAGTGATAGTTTAGCCCAAAGGGATACAGGTTGGTTGCAGATTTATTGCGAAAGTAATCAAGAAGTTTTGGATACGGTTATCCAAGCTTTTAAGATTGCGGAAAAGGTTTATTTGCCGGTTATGCTGGTGCTCGACGCTTTCATTCTTTCCCATACGGCAGAACCCGTTGATATTCCGCCCCAAGAGGTAATAGATGCCTTCTTACCTTCCTATCGACCTCAATGGCGTTTAGATCCAAAAGAGCCACGTACTTTTGGCTGTGTGGCTTCTCCAGATTATTTTATGGAATTCCGATATAAATTGCATCAGGCCATGTTAGCGAGTAAAGAAGTTTGCCGCCAAGTAGATGAAGAATTTGGCCGCCTGCTCCATCGCCAATACGGATTGATAGAACCCTACTATTGTGAGGATGCGCAAGTAATCTTGGTTACTGCTGGTTCGGTAACAAGTACGGCACGCGTAGCTATCGATGAAGCGCGCCGGGGCGGTGAGAAAGTTGGCCTCTTAAAAATTCGGCTCTTCCGTCCATTGCCTAAAGACGAGATCAAGGAAGTGGTAAAAAACGCCCAAAAATTAGCCGTCCTTGACCGCAACCTTTCCGCGGGGATAGGAGGAATTTTGGCCCAAGAAATCCGCGCTGCTTTGGCTAATTGGCCAAACCATCCTCCAGTGTACAGTTACATTGCTGGCTTAGGAGGAAGAGACGTAACTTTAGACGCCATTAAAGAAGTCATCCATCATGCTCAAAAGCTTTCCCAGCCTTCGCCCGAGAGTCTTTGGGTAGGATTACGAGGGAAAGGAGTTATTTATGAGTGAAGAAAAGGAATTGATGTATTCCGGTCATTTGGCTTGTGACGGGTGTGGCGCCACTTTGGCCATGCGCTATACTTTAAAAGCTTTAGAGGAAAATACCATTCTGATCTTGCCCGCCTGTTGTTGGTCAATAATCGCTGGAGGCTTTCCTTACGCCGCTGTGAAAGTTCCTATGATTCACACGGCTTTTGAGACCGGAGCCTCTACAGCCTCAGGAGTTAAAGCTGGATTGGAGATGAGAGGTGATAAAGAGACCACTGTGGCGGCTTGGGTGGGGGATGGGGGGACTTTTGATATTGGCATCCAGGCTTTATCTGGAGCAGCAGAAAGGAATGACGATATTATTTATTTTTGCTATGATAATGAAGCGTATATGAATACGGGGATTCAAAGAAGCTCGGCAACTCCTTGGGGGACCTGGACGACTACTACGCCAGCGAATCATCCCAAAGGACAACCCAAAAAAAATATCATGGAGATTATGGCTGCCCACCGCATTCCTTATGCGGCCACTTGCTCGGTAGCATTTCCCGAAGATATGATGAGCAAGATTCGCAAAGCTAAATCCATTCGGGGGACAAAGTTCATTCATATTTTTTCTCCTTGTCCCACAGGGTGGAAAGCACCTTCATCTTTCGCTATCAAGATCGCGCGCTTAGCTGTCCATACAAAAGTATTTCCCCTTTACGAAGTAGAAAATGGGGAAAAGTATAATATAAATGTTGATCCTAAAAGCCTGCCGGTAGATGAATACCTGCGGTTACAGGGTCGCTTCGCTCACCTTACAGACGATGAAGTGCACACCATTCAGGAGACTGTAGATCGGGAATGGGCGCGCTTGATTAAAAAGGCTTTGGATTAACCTTAGAAGGCATTAGAGGAGGGTGATTAAATGGAGGCTGGAGATGTTAGAAGGCGTACCGGGGTGGCGAGATTTGAGGAGAGAAAGCATCCACGATTCCTGCTTAATTTGCCGGTAGAATATTATCGGTTAAAGGAGGATTCTCAACAAGCCGGATATACCATCAACGCCAGTGAGGGTGGCCTTATGGTAACCCTTTCCGAAAAGTTGGAGGTAGGAGAGTTATTGAAGATTAAACTTTTTTTCTCTTTCGGACCCGAAATGAATGCTATTGAGAGCCTTTCCCGTGTGGTCTGGACGAATAGAGGCGAGAAGGATGAAGAATATCGGACCGGCGTCCAATTCCTGGAAATTTCTCCTGAAGATCAAAATAGATTGTCCTCATTTTTGAGGAAAATGGCTAATTAATTGCTTAAAAATAAGCTTTTCAGCCCCTTTAATTTAAATTTATTTAGCCTGCCCTAAATTTTTTTGAACATGAAATCATTACTTCTTCACTTCTTCATTTGCGACTTTTTCATCTGAGACTTTGTAGTAATTAGACGAGAAGGCCAGAGGCAGGCCTTCATGCGGAATAAAGATTTAAAACGTAGGGCAAGGGTTTATCCCTTGCCGTATTCGGCAAGCCATAAGGGCTTGCCCTACGAATTTATAGGAATATTTGACTTGCTTTATCTCGGCGGAGGCTCGGTGGCCATCTTTGTCCTTCTTCTTCTCTCGATGATGCTTCCTCTTCCATTCTTGCCTTTGGCCCCCTTACCCAAATATGATCATAATCTAATTATGACCCAGTCTCTCCGGGGAGAGGCGAGAAAATCCGACCAATGGTGAAAACATGGCCTCACTTAGGCGAGGAGCCAGGATAAAAAATAAAGAAATTTAAGAAATTATTGAATTTTGTCGATAAAATTTTTGGTTTTGATAGGTTGTTAAACAGCTGACCCGGGGGAGAAAACGATCCAATCTGAAGATAAAGCAAGTTATTTAAAAAATAGCAGAAGGGGCAGAGCTTTTTAAACAATTATTTCTTTGCTGAGTAAATGGATAAATTTCAAGAAAAACTGGAAAAGTTAGCTCGCGAACATGAGATAATGGCCCAGATTGGTCAGGTTATTACTTCTACGTTAGATATAGAAGAAGTTTATGAGCGATTTGTAGAATTAGTACGCTTCTTAATTAATTTTGACCGATTAGCTATTAATGTTATTGATCCTGAGCAGCAAACTTTTTTTATTCCCTATGTTTGGGGAGCAATTATACCAGAGCGTTCCCCCCAAAGGGTCATCCCTCTGGCTGGAACAGCCACTTTACAGATCTTCCTTAATAAATCCCCTATATTAGTCAATGAAAGAAATCGAGAAGGAATTTCCCGGCGCTTTCCTGGTCTGGCCCCGGCATTTGCGGCGGGAATTAAATCTTTAATAATGATTCCCCTTTTCTCCAAAAACGAAGTGATAGGAGTTTTGAACATTCAATCCTTTAAGGCCAATGCCTACTCCGAAGAAGACCTGAAAGTAGCCCAAAGGGTTGGTAACCAGATAGCTGGGGCCATCGCCAATGCCCTCCTTTTTAAGAGGCATGAAGAAGCCGAAACTAAAATTAAAGAACAATTAAGTTTTTTAAGGGTTTTATTAGACACTATTCCCAGCCCCATCTTCTATAAGAACAAAGAAGGGAGATACATAGGGTGCAATCAGGCCTGGAGCCGTTTTCATGGTTTACGCTTGGAGGAAATCGTTGGCAAAACAGTATATGATCTAGCCCCCAGGCATTTAGCTGATCTTTATCGGCAGAAAGACGAAGAGTTATTGGCCAATGGGGGTACGCAAGTTTATGAGGCCAAAATAATAAGAGCTGACGGCCAAGCAAGGGATGTGGTCTTCAACAAAGCAGTATTTTATAAGGCTGATAATTCTGTAGGCGGAATAGTTGGCATTACTACGGACATCACTGAAAGAAAACAGACCGAGGCCGATTTGAAGAAAAGAGAAGAGGAAGTGCGCCTATTAGCCCGGGAAAATAACTTCTTAGCCGAAATCGGACGGATCATAAGTTCTACCTTAGAAATAGAAGATGTCTACGAGCATTTTGCCAGGGAGACACAAAAACTCATTTCTTTTGATGGATTAATAGTTTCCCTTATCAGGGCCAAAGAGAATAAAGTACATTTCAGGTATAGTTGGGGCATTCAAATTCCTGGGCGTAAGGTAGGAGATTCTTTGCCGATTACGGAGGGAACAGCTGCGGCTTACCTTTGGCAAAAGCGAGCTACCCTTTCTCTGCAAGGAGATGATCTGGCGGAAATGCCCCAGCGGTTTCCAGCCCTCGCCCCGTTTAAAGAGGCCGGTATCCAATCTTTAATCTTAGTGCCCTTAATTTCTCAGGATAAGATCATAGGCATCTTAGGATTTTTTACGAAAAGAGCCCAAGCTTACTCGTCCAATGAAATAAGATTGGCTGAGAGAGTGGGCAATCAGATTGCCGGGGCGATTGCTAATTCGGAGCTTTTTGCTGATTTAAAAAAATCTCAAGAAGCTCTGTGCGAATCAGAGGAGCGTTACCGGAGCATTTTGGCCAATATTGAAGATGGATATTACGAAGTAGATTTGGCTGGCAATTTTATCTTTTTTAATGACGCGCTATCTCAGATCTTGGGCTATAGTAAGGCTGAGATATTTGGCTTAAATAACCGGCAATATATGGATCAGGAAAATGCGCGAAAAATCTATCAGATTTTTAACAACGTTTATAGATCAGGTCTGTCAGCCAAACAATTAGAAACAGAAATCATTAGAAGAGATGGCACTAAAAGAAGTGTGGAAATTTCTGTTTCTTTGATAAAAAATAATTCCGGAGAACCTTCCGGTTTTCGCGGAATTGTGCGTGACATAAGCGAACGGAAAAAGGCCGAGCGAGAGATGATCGAGCTGCAAGAACAGTTGCGGCAAGCGCAAAAGATGGAAGCTATTGGCCAGCTGGCCGGGGGCATCGCCCATGATTTCAATAATGCTTTGACCCTCATTAGAACGTGCAGCCAATTAGCTTTATTAGATTTAAAAGAAGATGATCATTTGCGGGAAAAATTTGAGATGATTAATAGAACTACTGAACAATCAGCAAATTTGACGCGCCAGCTTCTGGCCTTTAGCCGGCGACAAGTGATGGAGATGAAAGTGGTCGATTTAAATAATCTCATCAGAGAGATGGACAAAATGCTCCGGCGGGTTATTGGGGAGGATATAGAACTTATAAATAATCTGGCCGAAGGCTTAGGAAGGGTGCGCGTCGACCCGGGTCAAATGGAACAGGTCATAATTAACTTAGCTGTAAATGCACGAGATGCTATGCCCCAGGGTGGACGGTTGACTATCGAAACAGCTAATGTACATCTGGATAAAGAATATGCTAATGGCCATGTGGGGGTAAGTCCAGGTGAGTATGTGCGTTTAATTGTAAGTGATACAGGCGTAGGGATGACTCCCGAGGTAAAACGGAGGATCTTTGAGCCATTCTTTACCACCAAAGAAAAAGGGAAGGGTACGGGATTGGGACTATCCACCGTATATGGAATAGTAAAACAGAGCGGGGGTCATATTTATGTCTATAGTGAACCCGAGATGGGGGCTACCTTTAAAATTTATCTTCCGCGAGTAGATGGAGATTTAGAAAAAGAAAATTCTATCTCCTTAGAACTACCGCCCGGCCAGGAGACCATTCTGGTGGTCGAGGATGAAAAGGACGTACGCAGCTTAATAGTGCAGATATTGCGCAAACAGGGATATAAAGTTATTGCAGCGGAGAATGGCGAAGAAGCTTTAACCGCCTGCACCAATCATAAAGAGAAAATAAATCTCTTGCTTACCGATGTAGTCATGCCCGGCATGAGTGGTCGAGAATTAGCCGAAAGACTTTTATGTTGGCAGCCGGAGATGAAGGTCTTATATATGTCGGGTTATACCGATGATGCTATGCTGCGGTACGGAGTTCTGGAAGAGGGTATGAATTTTATGCAAAAACCTTTTTCCATGGAAGCTCTAGCCCAAAAAGTGCGGCAGGTGCTTGACCAATAGCAACTTTATTTAAACCTGCTCGAGCGATATAGAGCAGAAAGAGCCTTTAAAGCTTTTTCCGGAGAAGGGAAAAACGGCAGGCCTTGCTCTTCCAGCCAAGTCAAAGATTCTGAACTTCCTGGGTAAACACCGGCCATCCATAAAACAACTGGTTTCTGTCTTTGGAAAGCTTGAATAATTTTTTGAAAATGTTCCCGAGGCATGACATTTACCCGCGGGGGAAGTTGGAGGGCGATAGCATCCACATTTCTGTCAGTTAAGAAGGCTTCTAACAAAGTGGCATAGACTTTTAAAGGGTCGTGAAATTGCAAAGTCACCCCTAAATCAAAAGGATTGCCAGAAATCTCCCAAGGAGGAAAGATAGCTTTTAATTTTTCTTGAGTCTCCTTTGCTAAAGGAGCCAGGGTAAAGCCTTCCATCTGGCAAATATCCGTAACTATTACGGCCTCACCTCCAGGAAGCGTACCAATAGCCAAGCGGTTTCCTTTTAACCAAAGAGGACCAAAACGTTCCAGGGCTTTAACGAGATCGAAAAATTCTTCAATGTTTTGGGCACGTATTGCTCCCGCTTGACGCAAAGCAGCATCAAAGACATAATCGTTTCCCTGCACGATAACCCCTGTATGAGAGGCTGCAGCTTGGGCGCCCGCCTCGGTCCGTCCAGACTTTAAGACAACTATATGCTTATTTTTCGCCCCTTCTTGCAAAAGATGCCAGAATTCTCGGCCATTGCCTTCGATGCTTTCCAGATGGATGCCGATTACCTTAGTCGTGGGGTCTTGAATTAAGTAAGCTAAAACCTCCACTTCGTTTACATCCATTTTGTTACCCAAGTCGATCAGTTTATTAAGGTACAGATTAAAGTCTCCAAAGAGCCAATCAAGGCGCGGTTCATAAAGTCCCGATTGGAAGATTAAAGAGAGGGCTCCTTTTTTCATCACTTTAATAGGATGGAAACTTATCGCGAAGTTAATGGCCGTATTGATGGGGCTCAAAGCATTCGGTCCAATAGCCCGCGCTCCGTTATTCTTAATCAGATGAGCCATTTCTATCTGCACTTTTCGGCCTTCGGCACCTGTTTCGGAAAATCCGCCGGCTACCACGGTTACTCTTTTAATACCTTTGGCCAAAGCCTCTTTAAGGATGGGTAGAGTAAGATTGTGGGAGACAGCAATTACGACCAGATCAATAGGAGCGGCAATGTCTTTTAAAGAGGGGTAGGAGGTAAGTCCCAAAATTTCTTTAGCCTCGGGGTTAACCGGATAAATTTTCCCCTGGTAGCCAAGATTGATTAAATTGGCAACGAGATGATAATTAATGCGCCATGGATTGCGCGAGGCTCCGACAATAGCCACACTTTCAGGAAACAGAAATTTTTCCAAAAAATGATGGTCTCCTTTGGACATATATTTCTATATTCTCCTTAGCTGAGCAATGATTAAATCGTTTTAATAAACTTGGCAATTTTTAAAATTACTAAATTAAAACTGATTTGGCAAGATTTTTTGATAAAAAAGGTTTCCCTGAAATTGAGTGCAGCTGTGAATATAACAGAAAAGGAAGCGTTCTAATTCACTGGCCATTTTTTTCTCACCTTTTAAATTTCCCCTGCGCAATTGAGCCCTAGTCGTTTAGCCCCGTTTTTGATTTTGTTTTCGCCAGGGCTGTGTTATGCTAAATAAAAAATGGGCTGGCATCGAAATGGATGGGCTAAATTATTTTGAAATGTTTTACATCAACCAGGAGGGGAAAAGGCCAAAATAACCTACTCACGTGCGCGAAATGAGTAAAAAATAAGAGAGAGGAAAGGATTATGGCCACAGAAGTTGAGAAAGAAGAACAAAGTTTTGCTGAACTCTTAGCGCAAAGTCAAATAGGGAAGGAGCGTAAGCTTTCCCCCGGAGAAGTAGTAAGCGGCGTAATCATCAAAATTAGTAAAGACTTGGTATTTGTAGATTTGGGAGAAAAGAGCGAGGGGTTAGTTGACCTGGCTGAATTCCGGGATGAGAATGGCCAGATCAATATCAAAGAAGGAGATAAGGTAGAATTGCGAGTAGCCTCGCTCAAGGGAGGAATTTATTTAAGTAGAGGACTCAAAGTTCACGGTGCCCAGGCGTGGGAATTACTGCGCGATGCCCAACGGAATAAAATTCCGGTGGAGGGAAGAGTAGCAGCTTTAACTAAAGGTGGTTTTGAAGTGGAAATATCAGGCTTACGTGCTTTTTGTCCGCTTAGCCAGATTGATCTAAAATATGCGGAGAAGCCGGAAGAGCATATTGGAGCCCGCTATAGATTTCACATCATAGACATGAAAGGCAAGGGAAAGAATATATTGCTTTCACGGCGCAGCCTCCTTCAAGAGGAGTATGAAAAAAGAGCTCAGGAAATTATTGCTTCTCTTCAACCCGGTATGGAGGTGGAGGGTAAAATTATTAAATTAGCTAATTTCGGAGCCTTCGTGGATCTGGGTGGCGTGGAGGGGTTGATCCATATTTCTGAGATAAACCACGCGCGAATTAAAGACCCGGGCGAAATTTTAGAAGTGGGCCAAGTGGTCAAAGCAAAAGTCCTTAAGGTAGAGAAAGATAAAAGCGGCCAGACTAAAATATCTCTTTCGCGGAAAGCTTTGGAGCCAGAAATATGGGAAAAAGGATTAAATTTTAAAGAAGGGGATGTAATTTCCGGCAAGGTATCTCGCCTGACCGATTTCGGCGCCTTTGTTGAACTTGCTCCTGGATTAGAGGGTTTGGTGCATATCTCCGAGATAAGCTATCAAAAGGTAACTCATCCCAATAAAATACTTAAAGAAGGTGACCAAGTTAAGGTCTTAATTTTAAAGATTGAAGAAGAGAAGCGCCGCGTATCTCTTTCTCTGCGCGAGGCCGCCTTCCGCGATCAAGCTCTGCTAAAAGAAGAGCCGCGCCTTGAAGTGGGGCAGTTCTTAGTGGGTATTATCGAGGAAGCCCAACGAAACGGCGTATATGTTTGGTTGCCCCAGTTGGGCAGAGGGATAAAAGGATTTCTCCCTTGGGAGGAGATTGCGGAAAAGGAACGAAGTGAGCTCAAAAAGAAATATGCTTCAGGTAAAGAAATCCAAGTGGAGATAAGAGAGATAGACGAGGAGAAAAAAATTTATCTTTCGCAGAAGTCCATTATGGAAAAAGCAGCGCGGGAAGAATATCAAAAATTTCTTAGTTCAGAAAAATCGGGCTCTTTAGGCACTTTAGCTGATATTTTTAAGAAGATAAAATCTTGAAATAGCTTATTGGATTTGGGGGAGGGTGGCAATTTAATTTTTAGGCGAGCGAAATAATCCGGCGCACTTTTCTTGGTCCAGCCAACCAAAGTGCTAAACAAGCAATAAAGAAGAGCACGATAGCTACTATGAAGGCCGCCAGATAATTGCCCGTAAATTCAAAGAGCCATCCCCCTAACCACGGCCCAATTGCTCCACCGAAGGCGAATCCTAACCAGATGGCTCCGATAGTGGAACCAACTCTGGGGCCTTGAAAAATGTCCGTTATGGAAGCGGCAATAGTGGGCCCGCTGAGCCCATTAGCTATACCCATAGTAATGGCGTAATAATATAACATCCAAGGGTAAGCATAAGTATTCATCAGGGCCAAAACAATAATTCCTGAAATGCCAATAATGGTCGCCACGGTTATAGTTAACTCTCGGCCAATGCGATCAGAAATCAAACCGGCCATTGATCCGAAAGCGTAAACTAAACCTGATAAAGATAATATTGAAGAAGCGTAAATTTTGGAGAAACCTATGTCAATGGCAAAAGCGATTTGATGGGCGATAAGAATATGCTGCATAATTCCCCAAAGGGAAAAGGTGGTTAAGGCTAAGAGCCAGAAGCGCTTGGTTTTGACTGCTTGGGCGAGGGTCCAATCTTTAGCCGCCCAATCAGCATCGACAACAAACATTCTGCTTCGGGGAGATGATGAGTTTGGCGCGCCTGAGGAGCCATCTTGGATGAGACCCAAATCCTGAGGATGATAACGCACGACGAATATAATTAGGGGAGTCATTATGCTCGCCAAAAAAATTCCTTCGATGAGAAAGGTGTGGCGCCAGCCCATACGTTCGATCAACCAAGCAATTAGCGGATAGCAAGCAAAAGCGCCTCCCGAACCGGCAAAGATTAGAGAAAGAGCTAAACCTCTTTTCTTTTCAAACCAATTACGGATTACTGTGGTAAAAGGAACCGAACCCATCAGGCAAAGACCCAAACCTGAGAGAAGGCCGAAGCTAATCCAGAAATGCCATAATTCCCTCCCCCAACAAGAGAGAATTAAACCAAGGGCCAAGAGAGAAACGCCAGCAGCCATAGTTTTGCGAGGACCAGTGCGATCTACTAGATAGCCAGTGAGCGGTGCCGTGAGGCCATAGACAAGAATATGAATGGAAAGCATGGAAGCTGTCATGTCTCGTGGCCATTTAAATTCTTGTAAAAGAGACGGAAAAATAACCGAAAAAGAGTAGCGAGCTCCGTATCCCAAAGCATAGGCGGTCGTGCCCACTAAGGCGATATACCAGCCATAAAAAAATGGCGTGCGCATTGAGTTTTTTTTGGACATAAGTGTGTTAAATTTTTTAAAATATAATAACATAAATTAAAGAGGTAAGTAGATATTAAAGCGATTTTTACTATTTACAGATCTTTAGCGCTTGCGGATTCGCCAAGTTTATTATTAAAATGATCTCGTAACCAGTAAAGCCTAAAAGAGGAGATTTTTGCCCCGTAATTTTAAAGAGAGGAAGAGCAAAAGAAAATGTTCCCTCAGATCAAAATAGCCGGGGACAAAGCTATTTTAGTAGAATTCGAAGAACGAATTGATCCCCTAATAAATGCCCAGGTTCGCTCCTTGGCTTTAGCCATAGAGTCTGCCAATTTAGCTGGAGTCCAGGAGATTCTGCCTGCTTATCGCAGTTTAATGATTATCTATGATCCATTGGCCTTAGAATATGAAACAATATTAGGAAAAATTGAGAATTGTCTAAAAGAAGCCCAAAGTTTACAATCACCTTTTGGCAAATTATTTCACTTACCCACGGTCTATGGAGGAGAATTTGGTCCTGACTTAGCCCGCGTTGCTCAGATTACAGGCCTTACTTCTGAGGAAGTCATCAAAATTTTTTCGGCAACCCAATTCTACGTCTATTTCATTGGTTTCATTTGCGGTTTGGCTTATCTGGGTGGGCTTCCTGAAATTCTTCACGTTCCGCGTTTAGCCACCCCGCGCACCTTAGTTCCGGGAGGTTCAGTAGGTCTGGCGGGGGGGCAGGCGAATGCTATTGCTACTGACCAACCCTCAGGGTTTAATTATATTGGGCGAACTTTTGTGCGGCTCTATGATCCTAATCTTTTTCCACCTGTACCCTTTGCGGCCGGTGATAGAATCCAGTTTGTCTCTGTGGCTGCCGAAGAAGCTCTCCAGGCTCGAGGAAAGTGGGCTACGGAGTTCCTATGAAAGCATTTCAGGTATTGCATCCAGGAGTCTTGACCACTATTCAGGATTTGGGCAGATGGGGCTATATGAAGTATGGTATTCCTCCATCGGGAGCTGCGGACAGGTTCTCAGCTCAGGTGGCCAATTGGTTGGTGGACAATGCCGAGGGAGCTGCTCTTTTAGAAGTGACTTTATATCGCTTAGAGCTTTTAGCCTTGAATGATCTGGAGATAGCCATCACGGGAGCCGATTTGCTGCCTCATTTAAATGGGCGACCAATTTCCATGTGGGAAAATATATGTATCAAAGAAGGTGATCGATTGGTATTCAAAGGAAGGAGAAGTGGACTGCGCGCCTACTTGGCCGTGCGGGGAGGCTTTAGCGGCCCTGAGTTTTTAGGAAGTCGTTCGGTTTTTCCTCGCGGACTTATGGGTCAACCACTCCGAACAGGCGATATTTTAGAAATAGCCGAAATAAAAGATTTCCAAAGGAATAAAAAAAATTTACCAGCAAATTTTATTCCCCATTACGGTTCCCCGGAATTTGTGCGCATCATTCTGGGCCCCCAAGCAGACCGTTTTACGCCGGCCGGGATAGAGATCTTTCTTTCCTCCTCCTACCGCGTGAGTGCCCAATCTGACCGCATGGGCTATCGTCTCGAAGGTCCCCGAATAGAACATTCTCGCGGGGCTGATATAATTTCCGAACCAATTGCCCGAGGGGCTGTCCAGGTCCCGGGTGATGGCTTGCCTATCATCCTCCTTTGGGATGCTCAAGTCTCGGGAGGTTATCCTAAGATTGCCAGCGTGATCTCTGCTGACCTCAATTATCTGGCCCAAATCATGCCTGGGGATAGCATAAAATTCAAAGAAGTGAGCTTAGCCGAAGCTCATGAGGAATTGAAAAAAGAAAATTCTCTTCGGCAAGAGCTAAAGATGATTCTTCAGTTTTAGCCTTATTACTTTATTCCCATTACTGGTCCCCAGCTTAAATGATCAATTTGCCGATGCTCCCTTCATCAACCCTGCTTCTTCCCCTGATCTTTTTATAAAATTCTGGCAACTAATCGTTTAAAATTATTATTATGAAAAACGAAGGAGGATTAGGTATAAAATTCTTGCCCACCTGCACTTTTCAAAAACAATAGTGATTTTAAAAGATTTATTGCCGTAACTTTATTAAGAGGCCAGGGGGTGAATGAGGGAGCATCGGTGGGAGAAGAAGGAGTAAAAACTGAAAGCCAGATTTCCGCAGAGCTTAGGCGGATTTAAGAAACAAGCTAATTTTTTCAGCCGAAGCGAGCGCGGGGTAAAGAGGGTAAAAGTGCCTTATGATCCCGAATGAATCCCCTGGCCTCTTATACGGCCTAAGATTTGGCCACCAAAGGGAAGGTGGGCAAGGTGTAAAATTCTATTGACAAGAATTTGTTGTTTTGTTATTTAATCATTTGTTTTAATATTGAAACAAATACTCTTCACCCCGTGCCCAACTTAGTTAAGCGAATAGAGGGCGGAGTGTAAATTATGAAAGAACGTTATCAGATTAATTCTATCTTAAGGGCGGGAAATATTTTGAAGTGCCTGGCTAAGGGGAAGGGCACATATAAAATCAGTGAGCTCGCCACCCTCCTAAAATTGGACCGTTCTACAACTTACCGGATCCTCCTTTCCTTAGAAAAATGCCAACTTGTGGAAAAAGACCAGCGCACCGGCGAATACTCCTTAGGAGTGGGAACATTAGAATTAGGCAGCGCTTATTTAGGAAGAGTCAATTTGATTCAAATTGCTAGACCCATTATGGCTGAATTGGCCCAGAAAGCGCAAGAGACTGTTCATTTAGCCATTCTTAGTGATACGGAAATTTTATATATTGACAAAGTTGATTCTCCCCGCAGCTTAGGCGTAATGTCCAAGGTAGGCCAAAGAAATCCCGTGTATTGCACTGCTTTAGGAAAAGTCTTGCTCGCCTTTCAGAGTCCAGAGGAACAAGCCCGGATTATAAAAAAAATTGAGCTCAAGCCCTTTACTGCCCGCACAATTACGAACAGAAAAGCCTTAAGAAAAGAATTGCAATGGGTGCGTCTTAAAGAGTATGCCTTAGACCGGCGGGAAATTGAAGATGATGTGGAATGTATCGCCGCACCTATTCGCGATCATTTAGGCCATGCCGTGGCTGCTTTAAGCATCTCTGGCCCCCAAAAGAAAATCAATACTCCTCAAGAAAAGATATTTGTTAAACAAGTATTGGAAGCAGCTAAATTGATCTCGGCAAAGCTTGGTTATTTCTAGAAATGATTAAGGAAAGGAGGTGATTGGCGAGAAGGAAAATGGCTGTGTACATTTAAGGTAATAAAAAAGAAACCAAGAAAGGAGGAGTTTAATCATGAAGAAAATTGCTTGGGCTTTAATTTTGGCTTTTATCATTTTAGCCATATTTCCGCAAGGTGGGCTGGCCCAGAAATTTCCGGCTAAGGATATTACTCTAATTGTTCCTTGGGCGGCGGGGGGCGGCACGGATACTATCGCCCGCGCCTTAGTTAAGAATGCTAAAAAATATTTTGGTGTAAATGTAAATGTAGTCAATAAAACAGGCGGCATGGGGGCTGTGGGCATGGGTGCCGTAGCCACAGCTGCTCCAGATGGTTACACAGTTGGGGTAATAACTTTCCAGCTAAGTACATACCGCCTCATGGGGTTAGCTGACCTTTCTTACCGTGATTTTGCCCTAATTCAGTTGCTCAATAGAAGTCCGGCTGCTATTTCGGTCGCGGCCGATTCCAAATTCAAGACCTTGAAAGACTTAATGGAATATGCCCGGCAGAATCCTGGCGTAGTTACGGCCGGACATAGTGGAGCAGGCGGTGGTTGGCATCTGGCCCTGGCTTCCATTGCGGTGCGCGAGAAAATTAAATTCAATTTTGTGCCCTTTGACGGAGCCGCACCTACGCGGACAGCTGTTGTTGGCGGACATATTGCTGTGGCTACAACTGGGATAGATGAAATGCTCCAGCTTTATAAGGCGAAGCAAGTTAGGATTTTAGCTGTAAATGACACCAAACGCCATTGGCTCTTTCCCGATGTGCCCACCATTGCTGAGGCCGGCTATCCTAATCCCAATATAATTTATGACTGGCGGGGATTAGGGGCCCCTAAAGCTGTTCCTGCTGACCGGATGAAAGTGTTGATCGAAGGTTTCAAGAAATGTTTTGAGGATGAGGAGTTTAAAAAATTGGCTTATGATCTTGGTTTACCTTTAGATTATAAGGATCCCAAAGGGTTTGAAGAGTTCTTGAAGGAGATGGAAGACACGCTTCGTCCGGCATTAGAGAGTGTGGGCCTCCTGAAAGAGAAGAAATAAATCTTCCAAGAAGGGGCAGAGTTTATTTCTGCCCCTGGTCAAAGGGAAAGATAAAAATTGAAAAAGGTTGACATAGGCACAGGTATTGGTTTAATGGCCATGAGCATCTGGCTCTATTGGTATGTTGGCCAGTACAAACCCAAAGAGATCTATATTTATGGGCCGGATTTTTTCCCTCGGGTTTTGGCCATCGTCATGATTTTGCTCAGCATTTGCATGATTATAAATGCCTGGCGGGGAAAATCTTTACCACTGAGTGAGCGGATAGATGCCAAGGGGTTTGGCCGTTTGCTTATTTCTATTGGGTTCTGCCTGGGCTATCTTCATCTCATAAAGACTTTAGGGTTTGCTTCGGCCACTTTTATATTTCTTTTCGCGCTGATGAGTCTTTTAAGACAAAAAGGGTTAGCTAAGCGCATTTTTAGCGCCCTTTTAACCTCCATTTTGGCATGGGCTATTATGCGCTACTTCCTGATCATTCCAATACCTGAAGGAATTCTTTTTTAGGAGTAATGAAGGGATGCCCTATGATCTGCTCTTAGAGGCGTTTGCCAAAGTTATCCTCAACCCTATAAATTTCTTCTTTGTCTTTATCGGGGTGGTTGCGGGAATTATTGTGGGGGCCTTGCCGGGCCTGACGGCGACCATGGGAGTGGCCCTGCTCATTCCCTTTACTTTCGGCTTAGATCCGGTACATGGTTTAATCATGTTAGTTGGTCTTTTTTCGTTGTTCTTATATGGCGGTTCCATTTCCGCCATTTTGATTGGTGTACCCGGGACACCTTCAGCTGCGGCTACTGCACTTGACGGCTTTGTTATGGGCAAAAAGGGGTTAGGGGGGAAAGCTATAGGTATGGCCACCATCGCCTCGTTTGTGGGAGGAACAACTGGAGCGCTGATTATGACCTTTTGCTCTCCTCAGTTAGCCAAAATAGCCTTGAAATTTGGTCCGCCGGAATTTTTCGCTCTCGCTTTTTTCGGCCTGGGAATTATCATTACCATTTCGGGGAAATCTATCCTGAAGGGTTTAATTTCTGGCATATTCGGTTTAATGATTACTATGATAGGCTTTGATCCACTTTCCGGAGTTCCCCGACTAACTTTTGGCTCCACAGAACTTTTAGGCGGAATTACCTTCATTCCTGCTTTGATCGGCCTCTTTGGATATTCGCAAGTATTTCAAAATATCGAAAAGATTTTAACTTTGCCAACGGTAAAATCAGAGATTAAAAATGTTCTTCCCAATTTCAAAGAAATCAAGAGTGTTTTAAAAACGATGATTAAATCAGCTTTTATTGGCACCTTCATTGGGGCAGTTCCAGGAACCGGGTGTGATGTAGCCGCCTTTGTATCGTATGGAGAAGCGCGACGGTCTTCCAAAAATCCCGAAAAATTTGGCACAGGAATCCTGGAAGGAGTAGCCGCCCCAGAGTCTGGCAATAATGGAGCGACTGGGGGAGCAATGATTCCCATGTTAACTTTAGGGGTTCCTGGCGATGCGGTTACGGCGGTGTTAATGGGTGCTTTAACTATTCACGGGTTTCAACCTGGGCCCCTTCTTTTTCGCGATCATCCGGAAGTAGTTTATCCCGTTTTTGCTGGAATGATTTTAGCCCAATTTGTAATGCTGATGGTCGGATTGGCCGGGGCCAGATTTATTGCCAGCTTAATTAATATTGACCGACGGATCTTAACCCCCATTATCTTTTTCCTTTGTGTAGTAGGATCTTATGTGATGCGTTTTAGCTTCTTTGATGTAGGTGTATCTTTGATTATTGGGATCATTGCTTATTTTATGAATTATTATGGCTTCCCTGGCTCGCCCATCCTTTTGGCTTTAATTTTAGGGCCTATGGTAGAGCAGAATCTTCGTCGGTCCCTCTTAATTTCCCACGGCGATCCCCTCATCTTCTTCACCCGCCCCATTAGTGCGGCCTTTATTATCGTTGGCTTACTAATAATTGTAACTTCCTATTACCGGATTAAGAGAGCTATGGAGAGAGAAGAGCGCGCCTTAAAATAAATAAATCAGGAGGTAAATATGCCTAAAAATAAATCCAAATATTTTTTTACCGTAAAGGATCTTCCTTTGGTTATGTTGACGGAAAAGTCTAAAAGCCACATGGTTCTGGGGCAGAATGTGTTAATCAGTTTTATTGAGAACCCCCCTGGTTGTGTCTTTCCGCTGCATAGCCATGAGTCTGAGCAGATTCTCATTATGTTAGAAGGGGAGGAAGATCATATTTGCGGTGAGGAGAGGTTCTTGATGAAGGCCGGAGACATCTGCATCCATCCACCGAATGTTTTGCACGGAGGCGAGACGAAAACAGGGTTCAAGGGAATCGATATTTTCGTACCTCCGCGGCAAGATCATGTGGAGAAGCTAAAACAAGCCCTCCGCGAGAGGGGCGAAGAAATTTAAAAAAGAAAGGAGGAAACAAAAATGAGATCAAAAATTTTTTCTATGATGATCGCTGGTCTAGTAGGAGCTTTCTTTGTAGGATTTTGTCTAAACCAAGCTGATGCCCAACTAACTCTTCGTTTTGGCCATTACGCGGAGGAAACACACCCTGGACATTTAGCAGCGAAGCAGTTTGCCGCCAAAGTAGAAGAGAGAACTAAAGGGCAGGTCAAAATTACCATTTATCCCGCTAACGTGCTGGGATCTCCCCCTGAGCAATGCGAACAAGTGCGTTTGGGCGCCCTGGACATGAACTTGCCCACTCAGGGAGCCTTAGATAAATATATTAAGGCCTTTTCCGTGGTTATGTTGCCTTTTATCTATGATGATTATGATCATGTCCATCGCGTCCTGGATGGTCCTTCTTTCCAGTGGTTGGCTCCATTGGCCGAGAAAGAAGGTTTTATTGTCTTGGCCAATTGGGAATGGGGATTCCGCAACCTGACCAATAATAAGAGACCCATTAATAAGCCTGAAGACGTTAAGGGCTTAAAAATCCGCACTCCTCCGGAAATTCAGCTCCAGGCTGCAATGGAAGCCTTGGGTGCTGTAGTTACTAAAATTGCGTTTCCCGAGGTGTATATGGCTTTGGCCCAGGGAGTAGTAGATGGCCAAGAGAATCCTGTTCCTGTCATTTATCATAACAAATTTTATGAAGTGCAGAAGTACTTAGCCTTAACCCGTCACGTCTATAACAACATGGTCCATGTGGTAAGTACTAAAACGTGGACCAAACTTACTCCCGAGCAGAGACAAATTTTCCGGGAAGAAAGTAAAAAGGCTGGAGATTTCATGCGCAAAGCCATCATGTCCGAAGAAGAGTCTTTAATTGCCAAAATGGAAAGGGCGGGATTAAAAGTGACCCGGCCTGATTTAGCTCCCTTCCGAGCGGCCATGAAACCAGCCTATGAACGGATTAGCAAGTATGCCGGCGAAGAAAATGTGAAGATTTTTATGAAATATGTAGAGGAGGCCAGAAAAAAATAAAATTAACAAAGATTCGAGCTGAAAGTGGGGTTTGCCCCCTTTCAGCTCCCTTTAGCAAAAAAGAGAAGAGATCCGAAGAAAAGACAAAACCATGATGACGTTGGCTATCTTTGTGGTGCTAATTGGCCTGATTTTGCTTGGTCTGCCCATTGCCGTCTCAATGGGGCTAACGGCGGTGATATTCTTCTTGATTTTGGGCGAGATTGATACTTTAACTATGATTCCTGCCCGCATGTACTCCAGCACAACTGGTTTCCCCCTTTTAGCCATTCCCTTTTTCATTTTAGTGGGCGTCTTGATGAATACCGGAGGAATGACCCAGCGTATATTTCGCTTAGCCCAGTGTTTGGTTGGACACATTAAAGGCGGATTGGGCCACGTCAATGTCGTTAATAGTATGATTTTCGCGGGCATGTCCGGCGCAGCCGTAGCCGATGCGGCGGGAATTGGCATGGTCGAATTAGACGCTATGACGAAAGCCGGCTTCCCCCGCCGCTTTAGTGCTGCCGTAACCGCGGCATCTTCCACTATAGGTCCAATAATCCCACCGAGTATACCTTTTGTAATCTTCGGTAGTCTAACGGGAACTTCAGTCGGGCGCCTTTTCTTAGGCGGTTTTATTCCGGGCTTAATTATGGGTGTAGCCATGATGATTACTGTTTATATTATTTCCAGCCGTCGAGGTTATCCCCGGGAAAAAAAAGCTACTTTCCGTGAGCTTATGGATAGTGCCCTGAAGGCTTGGTCGGCTATAATAACGCCAGTAATTATTATTGGAGGAATTTTATTAGGTATATTTACCCCTACTGAAGCTTCAGTGGTGGCCGCGATTTACGCTCTAATTTTGACTATCGGGATTTACCAAGAGCTTTCCCTTAATGATTTGCCGTGCCTTTTTTGGGTAACTCTGCAGCATAGTGTGCGGGTGTTATTTATTATCTCGGCGGCGGGCATTTTTGGATGGTTACTTATCCACCAAAAAGTTCCTGAGCTGGTTATAAAGAATTTGATGGCTCTGAGTCATAATCCCTGGGTAATCTTGGCTATTCTAAACGTCGTTTTGTTAATTTTGGGCTGCTTCATGGAGGGAATCTCTATCATGCTTTTGACCATCCCCATTTTTATGCCCCTAATTAATCAAATAGGAATTGATCCAGTTCATTTTGGCGTGATGATGACTTTAAATTTAATGGTCGGCTTAATCACTCCTCCAGTAGGTATGGTTTTATATGCAGTGGCCAGTGTTGGCAATGTACCTATAGGGGAATTGGCAGCCGAACTCAAATGGTATATTGTGGCCTTAATCATTTCTTTGGCACTCATTACTTTTATTCCTGGGTTGGTAACTTTTGTTCCTAACCTGGTTATGGGTCCGGGAAAATAAAGACTGTAAAAAATGATGGTGAAATTTTTAAGCGGTATTGATCGGTTAATAAAAAATTTTTTGCGCTGGGGATCAATAATTTGTTTAATATGCCTCTTCGTATTAGTGACGGGCAATGTCCTTTTCCGATTTATTCCTGTTCTTTCTATGGGGTGGGCCGATGAGATTATCGAGTTCTTTTTTGCTTGGATGATCTTTTTATGTGCTGCTAATTTATGGCGAGAGCGGAGCCATTTCCGCGTGGAGTTGGTACCCAACCGACTTGCGGCTAAAAGAAGCGGCCGAAATTTAGAGATTGTCCTTTGCGCTTTGGCTTTATTCTTCTTTTTTGTCTTCACCTATTATGGGGGAATACTATCAGCCAAAGCTACTGACCGTTCGCCAATTATGGAATGGCCGCGATATTTATGGTATAGTGTTCTCCCCTTTTCTGGAGGAATTATCATCAGCTACATAATTCGCGATCTCTGGCACTTGATCAAGGAACGTTTTTAAAAGCACCTATAATTGTTTTAAAAGGAGGGTTAAATGGCTAATTGCTGGTTATTTCGGCATACTCATCAAGTTAAAGGAAGGAAGCGGTTGATTGATCAAAACAATACGGATTTAAAATTTTTGCGCTACGGACGTATCAGAATAGATCAAGGCGCTAGTCCAATTAAAATCGAAAGCGGCGGCGAAGAAATTGGCTTAATCTGTCTTTATGGTGATGGGGTTGTGGAGATAGATGCTCAGAGATTTAAGATGACTAAATATGATGCCTTTTACCTGCCCATTAAGAGTCAATGCCGAATTTTTTCTACAGGCTTATTTGACTTGGCCGAGTGTGCCGCTCCGGTCTCCAAAGACTACGGCGTCCAATTTATCTCCTTTGCCGATGTTTTAAAAGATGCTCGATTAGTTAATCGCGCAGGATTTGAACCTTATGCGCGCACCATTCATACGCTCATTGGAGAAAAGAATATAAAAGCCGGACGACTCTTAGCCGGATTAACCATGAGTAAAGAAGGAAATTGGACGAGCTGGCCTCCCCACGATCATTCAGAAGCGAAAGAAGAGATTTACCTTTACACAGATATGCCTGCTCCGCACTTCGCCATTCATTTAAATTATTGGAACTTTGATGAGCCAGAAATCATCGCTCTGGTGCGGGAAGGGGACGCGGTGGCTATAAAGAAGGGATACCACTATAATGTCGCCGCTCCCGGCACCGTGACTACCTTCCTATGGATGATGGCCGCCATAGAAGAGGAAAAAGACCGCGTCTTTACCCAAGTCAAAGTCCAGCCCGAATTCGATGGCCAATTTAAATTATTTTAAAAAAATTAACCGCAGAGCGCGCAGAGATCGCTGCGAGGTGCCAAAAATTTTGGTTTTTTAGAATTTTTTAAAATCTCTGCGGGCTCGGCGTTCTCTGCGGTAAGGTACTTTACTTTTTTCTTACATAATCAACCCATTTTTTAGCTACTTTATAGCTTTCCCAATAATATTTGATGAACTCTTCACCCACCATGATCTTCACAGGCTGCCCTGCAGCTTCTAATTTTTCCATATGTTCTTTGGTCAGCATGGCCTTCTTAAAGACTTCTTGAATTTTCTTTAAGATGGGTTCGGGAATTCCCTTGGGACCGGCAATACCACGCGTGGAAGCAGAAAGAACCTGGGGATATCCAACCTCCGCCATGGTGGGTACATCGGGGTAAAATTTGGCTCGCTCTTTATCCATTACTACCAGAAGGCGAACTTTGCCGCCCTTCCATAAGGCATAGTTATCGCCAACGGTACAAAAGAGGACGTCCACATGCTTGCCAAGAAGAGCCGTGCGTGCTGGAGAAGCTCCGTCAAAATAAACCCGCCGCATTTCAAAACCCGCGGCTTCAGCCAACTGAAAATATCCGATTTCATCATCCTGAAGGTAGCCCACGATTCCTGCTGTTATTTTCCCTGGCCTCTTCTTGGCATCCACTATTAATTCCGCAATCGTTTTCCAGGGGCTGTCAGGCAGCACAGATACCGTCGTAGGGTCAAGGGCCTGGCTTATTATAGGCTGAATATCTTCAGCCTTGAAAGTAGCCTTTCGTTCCGGGTCGAGAACGGCTGTGAGGAGGTGGGGGAGATTGATGTAGCCGAGATAATAGCCGTCAGGCTTTTGTTTGGCCAATTCGGTCCAGCCCACCTGGCCTCCGGCTCCGGCTTTATTAACGACGACGATGGGTTGGCCAAATTCTTTTTCAGCGATGGAAGCAATGATGCGGGCGCCTACGTCTGTGCTTCCTCCTGCAGGGTAAGGGACCTGAAGAATTATTGGTTTTTCGGGATAAGCTGCACCGGTTACGCTGACGAGTCTCAAGATTAAAAAGATGGCGAGGGTAAAAATTATTCTTCCTTTCATCTTTTCCTCCTTTTAAGTTTTTTGGCCTTAAGGTTGAACAAATTTGGGCTTGCCCTTTTCTGCCTATCTGGACTTGCGCGCCTCTTTCACCAGTTTCTTTGCTCGTTCATGGAGATTATGTAAATATTGGCCATATTCTTCGCCCACCATGATTTTTATGGCTAAACCGGCCTTGTCCATTTTCTCCATGTGTTCCGGAAGTTTCATGGATTCTAAAAAGACCAGCTGAAGTTTTTTTACAAAGGCTGCGGGTATCCCTTTCGGTCCAGCAATACCACGAGTGGAAGAAGATATGACAGAAGGAAAACCTTGCTCCACGGAGGTAGGAACCTCAGGATAAAACTTAGACCTCTCTTTATCTAAAACCGCCAAGGCTCGCACTTTTCCTCCCTTGACGCGGGGTACCCACGCTCCCACATTATCGAAAGCCACCATTACTTCTCCGGCTAGTACACCTTTAAACAAAGGAGCACCTCCAGTATAGTGGACATGACGAAACTTAACCTGGGCCGCTTCTTCGAGCATAAGTATGGCGAGGTGATCATCGCTTAAAATGCCTGTAGTTCCAACAGTGATCTGCCCTGGTCTTTTTTGGGCATCGGCGACTAAATCTTTTAAATTCTTATAAGGACTTTCAGGTTTGACATAGGGGACACCAGGGTCAAGAACTTGATTAATAATAGGGACAAAAGCATCAATGCCAAAGGTAGCCTTTCTTTCTGGGTCCAGGATGACTGTATTGACTGCGGGCAAATTAATGAAGCCGATCGTATATCCATCAGGTTTGGCATTGGCTAATTCGGTCCAGCCAATTTGCCCTCCCGCTCCGCCTTTATTAAGGACTACTAATGGTTGTCCCAGCTTTTTCTCTGCTAAAGAAGCGATGATGCGTGCTCCAATATCAGTACTCCCGCCGGCAGGATATGCAACAACTAAATTAATAGGTCTATTGGGATATTCAGCAGCCCCTAAAGAAGCCATGCTTCCCACCATAAAGGCAAGGCATAAAATCAAGCTTAGGAAAATTTTGTTTTTCATTATTTCATCCTCCTTTTATTATTAAATTTTCTCTTTAATTTCCTTCTCCTTTAGGAAGGAGTTGCAAAGCCGAGCTGACAACGATAACCGCCGCTATAATAATGAGAACTAATGAAATTGGTCGGGTAAAGAATATACTCATATTACCTGCAGAAATTTCCAAGGAGGTGCGCAGGGCCCTTTCCATCATGGGCCCCAATATAAGTGCCAAAACTGTGGGGGCTACGGGCCAATCTATTTTGCGGAATATATAGCCCAGCAAGCCAAAGAAAATCATGAGGCCCACATCAAATACACTTTGATTAAGACTATATGCCCCTAAAATACAGAAAAGAAGAATCCCGGGATAAAGAAATTGATATCTAATTTCTAAAAGTTTTGCCCAAAATCCTATCAAAGGCAAATTTAAGATGAGCAAGATAATATTGCCCATGTAGAGACTGGCGATCAAGCCCCAGACTACGTCTGGACGTTCTTTAAAGAGAAATGGACCAGGGGTAAGACCATGAATGATAAAAGCTCCCATTAACACGGCCAGAGTGGGAGAACCAGGAATTCCCAGCGTTAGCAAAGGAACCATGGCTGCATTAGCATAGGAGTTATTGGCCGTTTCCGGGGAGGCTACGCCTTCAATAACTCCGGTCCCGAATTTTTCTGGATGCTTGGAGACCTTCTTTTCTACTACGTAAGCCAGAAAAGTGGGGATAATAGAACCTATACCTGGAATAAGTCCTAAGAAAAAACCAATAAAAGTTCCGCGTCCGATAGCAGACATAGAGACCTTCCATTCTTCTCGTTTGGGGAAAAGGTCCCTAATTTTAGTTTTGATAACTTCCATAACAGGTTTTTCCATGCTCAAAAGAATTTCACCAACCCCAAAAAGGCCCATAACTACCGGAACAAAACCGACTCCGTCATAAAGTGGTGGATAATCAAAGCTGAACCGGGGGGCTCCCCGCACCGGGTCCATGCCCACCATAGAAAGCATAAGTCCGAAAAGAGTCATGATAAAGGCTGGCAAAATAGATCGGCCGGCCAAACCGGTCACCAGCGAGAGGCCTACGAGAAGCAAAGAAAAAACTTCCGGCGGACCAAAGCGAAGGGCAAAATTAGCCAGAGGCAAAGAAACGACCATTAAGGCGAAAGTGGCAAAAGTACCGCCGATAAAAGAGCCGATGGCGGCAATTCCCAGAGCGAGGCCTGCGCGACCTTGCTTGGCCATTTGAAAACCGTCGAGACAAGTAATTACGGAAGCCGCCTCCCCTGGAACATTAACCAAAACAGAGGTGATTGTCCCACCATACATGGCGCCATAATAAATTGCTGCTAACATGATGATCGCCGGAACAGGATCGAGATTGAAGGTAATGGGGATGAGAATAGCGGTTCCTGCTGCCGGACCAAGTCCTGGTAGCACTCCTATAAGAGTACCCAAGATACAGCCTATGAAAGCAAACATGAGATTAGTTGGATGGGTAGCGATACTAAAACCGTGGATCCAGTATTGTAATGCTTCCAAAATTTTCCCCTTACACTCCTAAAAATCCTATGGGCAGTGGCAATTTTAACCAATAATAAAAAATATGGAAAATGCCGAAACTTCCGATCACAGAAAATATTAAGGCGGCAATCCAATTTCGAGTTCCTAAAGCCAAAGGGAGAAAAAGAAGAAAAGCAAATAAAGCTAAGCGAAATCCCAAATTTTCGAGAAAAAATAGACAGGCCCCCAGGGAGCCTAAAATGGTGACTATTCTTTTCGTTCCTTCCGCTTGAGGCCAAAGACGTCTTGCATAATCAATTTTTTCTTTGCCGCGGCCAGTTTGAATAATGAGCAGCAGAGACAAAGTTCCAGTAATGAGGCTAAGCCAAAAAGGGAAAAACCCTGGCCCTGGTCCTAAGCGGTCAATATAAGGATAATCAAAGGATTCAACAAATACGAAGATTGCTAAGGCCAGAAATAATAAACTTGCGACCATCCACCCTTTTTTCATTAAATTTTCCTCTAAAAGTTATATAAAACGGATATTTATTTAACATAGTTAGAAATTATGTCAAGTATAATTTAATCTGAACGTACATCCTTCGCAGTTGTACGAGAGCGCACCGGAAGGTGAGACACTCTTTTTGATTCTCTGGGTTCTAAAGGATTAAAGACTGCCTGGGGGGAGTCTTTTGGCGATTTTTCTATTGATATATGGAGTATTTCGTTTTTCTGTAGAGTTTTTGAGGGAACCAGATTCCCAATTGGGGTTTATCTTCGGGTCTTTCACGATGGGTCAGATTCTTAGTTCCATTATGATAGTAGCGGGTGTTATATTAATTTTTTATTTAAAGAAAGCTGCGTTAAATAAAAAAGCTTCATGAGCCATTTTAGAAATTGGGATAGAAAAATCCTTCCAGAATCCCCCAGCGTGCCTTATAAAAAAATAACAAAAAATCCTCCATCCTAACTTCACCTTTCCTTATATATATCCTAAAGGGAGAGATAGAGAGGTTCATAAAATCATCCTTCTTTTTTAAAGAGGAGTGGGGGAGATTATGGGGTGCAGATGAAGGCATATTTTCAGGATGGGAATAATTTTTTGGCCATTTGCCTGGGAGCTAAAAATTATTATAAAATAATAATTAAATGAACCTTCTTTAGCCGCCAAGTTAGCAGTCTAAAAGGGTACCTTCGTCCTGTCTGAGAAATAAATGAGGGGGTGACGCCGATGAAATCCTCGACTGAATTTCTCGAAAAACAGGATGGGCGAGTTAGGAAAGATCCAGAGGTTGTCGGCAAAGCACACATAATCGAAAAAATTCTGCAAAATCCTTTAACCAAATTATTCCTTAGAAAGCTAACCAATCAAAATTATAATTATCAATGTCTATTAGCGAAAATATTTGAAGCCTATATAATCGGGGGATTGTCTTTAGGACAGCATATCAAATATTGTATTCCTTTGCTCTTTATTGACCTTCTTCGGCTATTAGCCAAGACCGAGAAAGATTTTCTTGCCCAAGAAGTATTGGGTTATGCGCCTCGGGCCCGAGCCTTAATCAATACGGCCCGGAGTATTGGCACTTATGGCTTAACGCAGCCCCAAATTTTTTATGCGCCCCTGATGGTAGTTTGGAATTTTACCCAAGCTTGCAACTTGCGCTGTCGCCATTGTTATCAAGACGCTGGTCTACCATTACCCGATGAACTTACTTTGCCCGAACAATTAACCATAGTAGACCAGCTGATTGATCTTGATGTTGCCATTCTAGCCTTTTCTGGTGGGGAACCGCTCCTTTCACCCAATATTTGGCCTGTAGCCCGCCGAGCGCATAAAGGAGGAATGTATGTAACTATAGCTACTAACGGAACACTACTAACCAAAGAGGTGGTAAGCAAGCTGGTTGATCACGGCGTAGAATATGTAGAAATTAGTCTGGATAGTGTTCATCCTGAGAAACATGATGCTTTTCGAGGAGTGCATTGTTGGGCCAAGGTAGTTGAAGGAATTCAGAATGCCGTAGCCCAAGAAGGCTTGCGTGTAGGTATAGCCACCACCTTTACGCGCTGGAATATAGGGGAGCTGGAAGATTTGATAGCTTTAGCTAAGAACTTGGGCGTAAATTGTTTTACGGCATTTAATTTTATTCCCACCGGTCGAGGAAAAGAAATAGTAGACCAAGATATCACTCCGGAGGAAAGAGAAGAGATTCTGCGGATCCTCTGGCACCATCTGCAAGAAGAGAAGATCGAGATTATGAGTACGGCTCCCCAGTTAGGCAGAGTATGTTTAATGTATTCTCTGCCCCAGGGAGTTTATGCCACTGGCCATGCCGGGCAGGGGGCCGGAGAAGGTGCTCGAACCATTGCTAAGTATGTAGGAGGATGTGGAGCTGGTAGATGCTACTGTGCTATTCAACCTAACGGGATAGTAACTCCCTGTGTTTATATTCCTTTAGCCATGGGAAATTTACGCGGCGATAGATTCATAAAAATTTGGCAAGGTTCGCCCCTTGGCCACCTTCTGCGTCAACGGGAATTTTTCTTGCCCAACTGTGGTGTTTGTTCATACCGCAATTATTGCGGTGGCTGCCGGGCACGGGCTTATGGATATTTTCAAAATTTGCAGGAGGCTGATCCTGGTTGCCTCTACAATCAAGAGAAATGGTGGCATTTGCAGGAAAAAGAATATGATTTAATCCTGTCTAAGGTTTAAGCGGTATCTTTTCCCTTTTTACTCCGACCTATTTTTTTGTCCACATCTCTGTTTCCAAAATTTTATTAATTTATTTTCGTTATCATTTTGCTCCGTGGTGGCATTCTTGGCCTATCCCAGAGGAGGATGTCGTAATTAGGCGAGATGGTTTTCATGCGTAATCATGGGGCATTGATTCTTGCTTTGCTGGAGGAGAGATTTTAGACCTAATTAATATGAAGCGCAGCGGAAAAAGGGTTTATTCCTTCTTTACCCCTGGTTCACCTCTTTGCTTTTTATAAAATTAAGAAAAATGGGACTTTTAAAAGCAAAATTATTTAAGAAAAAAATTGGCAGATAATAAAAACTATTGCAAAAAATGAATTATTATTTTATGCTGTGAATATGAATTCATAATTTGCTAAAGAAAAGGTGGGCCAAATGCCAAGCAAAAAATTGAGCAGGCGAGAAAGAGAGAGGCTTGCACGTAGACAAGAAATTCTGAATGCAGCTCTGGAGCTATTTTCGCAGAAAGGCTATCACAATGTATCCATCCATGAGGTTGCGGAAAAAGCCGAATTCGCCATTGGTACCATATATAAATTCTTTAAAAACAAAGAAGATTTATATAAAGCTTTGATTATGGATCAAGCCGACCGATTTCATGAGGCGGTCACCAAAGCCATTACTGATCCTGAAGATGAGGTGGAAAAATTACGTAATTATGTGCGGGCCAAAGGGGAGGTTTTTCGCTCGAACGTTTCGGTGGTGCGTCTTTATTTCGCCGAAACTAGGGGGGCGAGTTTTAATATAAGAATTGGCCTGGAACAAAAAATTAAAGAGCGCTACCAGAAATTTCTCTACTCCTTAAGCGCTGTTTTTAAAAGAGGCATGAGGCGGGGTCGTTTTCAAAATATCGCTGATCCCTACCATCTGGCTATCGCGTTGGATAGCCTCACCAACGCTTTTCTCTACCTTTGGCTGGAGGATCCAGAAGCGCATCCTTATCCAGAGGATCCCGATGTCATCTTAAATATTCTTTTTAAAGGTCTACTGCATAGATGAAAGTAAAAAATTGAGCCACGCAGGAGAAAAAATTCATGGACGGGGTCAAAGCATGATAATGAGGCAGAGATTAAAAGCTAAAATAAAATCTTCTTTTTGGGGACTTCTTATGGGAGGGATTATTTTGGGGGCAGCCTGTGAATCTAAGCAGGCTCTTCCCCCGCCTCCCATTCCGGAAGTGGGTGTTATCACTGTCAAAACTGAACCGATTTTGCTCACGACAGAGTTGCCTGGACGCACGGTGGCGTATTTAATGGCCGAAATCCGGCCCCAGGTGAGTGGGATCATTCAAAAAAGATTATTTGAGGAAGGAAAGGATGTGCAGGAAGGAGAAATCCTCTACGAGATAGATCCGCTTCCTTTTCAAGCCGCCGTAGAGCAAGCCGAGGCTAATTTAGCTGCGGCCCGCAAGGCCGCTGATAGAGCTCGGGCGGCTTGGCAAGCCAGTATGGCGGGCGTGATTCGCCAAAGGGCTACTTTAGAGTTAGCCAAGACAAACTGGCAACGTTTAGAAGAGCTGGTAAAAGAAAGAGCAGTCTCTCTTAGCCAGCGCGATCAAGCTGCCACTGATGTGCAGGTTGCCCAAGCTATGCTCCAAGCTGCCGAGGCGCAAGTAGAGAGTGATCGCCAGGCAGTGGCTGCTGCCGAAGCGGCCATAAAACAAGCCGAAGCAGCCTTGAAGATGGCGCGGATTAATCTTGGTTATACCCAGATTACGGCGCCCATTGCGGGGCGCATCGGCAAATCTAATGTAACTGTTGGGGCTTTGGTTACGGCTCATCAGCCTTTATCCTTGACCACTATTCAAAAATTGGATCCCATCTATGTGGATGTTCCCCAAGCCACGGCGGAATTGCTGCGCCTGCAAGAGCGGCTGCGCGCCGGGCGGATTACCCTAGAGGGCCGGAAGCAGAATAAAGTCAAAATTATTATAGAAAACGGGGAGACTTATCCTTGGGAGGGAGAATTGCAATTTCGCGATATAACTGTGGACCCGACTACGGGGAGCGTTACCTTGCGCATAGTTGTCCCCAACCCCAAAGGTATTTTGATGCCGGGGATGTTCGTGCGGGCAGTGATCAAAGAAGGAATCAACAGACAAGCTATCTTAGTTCCGCAACAGGCGGTTTCCCGGGATCCTAAAGGGAATGCTTTTGTTTTAATTGTCGATGATCATGGTAAAGTAGGTATGAAGACAATTACTGTGGATCGAGCTATAGGAAATAAATGGCTCGTTTCTTCAGGTTTAGTGGCCGGCGAAAAGATCATAGTGGAAGGCCTGCTCAAGGTGCGACCGGGAGCCTCCGTGCGCCTCGTTCATTTAGATCAAGGCGCACCAACCCCAAAAGTAAAGACAAATTAGCGGAGGCGGTCATGCTCTCGAGATTTTTTCTTGATCGACCGGTTTTCGCCTGGGTGATAGCCATTGTTATAATGGCGGCTGGAGCTTTGGCCATTTATAATTTGCCCGTGTCCCAATATCCACCTATTGCTCCTCCTTCCATTTATATTATGGCTTTTTATCCCGGAGCTTCCGCCGAAACGGTGGAGAATAGCGTTACGCAGATTATCGAACAAAAGATGACTGGGCTGGATAAGATGATCTACCTCTCGGCCACCAGCGACTCAGCTGGGACCTCCCGGGTAGAGCTAACTTTTGAGCCAGGAACTGATCCAGATCTGGCTTGGGCTAAAGTGCAGAATAAGCTGCAGTTGGCTATGGCCAGCCTTCCCGAATTAGTCCAGCGGCAAGGAATAACTGTGGGCAAGGCCACGCGCAATTATTTAATGATCGTGGGCTTGATCTCTGAAGATGGGAGTATGGATGGAAATGATTTGCGCGATTACGCTCAGTCTAATCTGGAAAAAGTACTGGCGCGCGTGCCAGGGGTAGGTGAGGTAGAAGTCTTTGGCAGTCAATATGCGATGAGAATCTGGATAAATCCAGATAAGCTTACTGCTTATCAACTAACCGCCGAAGATGTGATGGCTGCCATCAGAGTCTACAATGTGGAAGTTTCTGCTGGCCAATTTGGCGGTGCTCCTGCAGTCAAAGGGCAGCGCCTGAATGCTTCCATTAACCTGCAAAGCATGCTCAAAACTCCCGAAGAATTTGCCAATATTCCGCTTAAGATTAATGCTGATGGTTCTATTGTGCGCATAAAAGACGTGGGCTGGACCGAGTTAGGCACGGAGTTTTATGATGTGCAAGCATTTTACAATGGCAAACCCTCTGCCGGATTAGCCATCCGCATGGCAGCTGGAGCAAATGCCTTGGATACCGCCGCTGCGGTCAAGCAGAAGATGGCGGAAATGAGCCGATTCTTTCCGCCGGGAATGAAGGTGGTTTACCCCTTTGATACGACGCCTTTTGTCAAAGTAGCTATTAATGAGGTGGTTAAGACTTATCGGAAGGCTATTTTCTTAGTCTTTTTGGTGATGTGGCTATTTTTGGGTAATATTAGAGCTACTTTGATTCCCACCATTGCCGTACCGGTAGTGATCTTGGGAACTTTCGCGGTATTAGGAATATTTGGTTTCTCCATCAATATGCTGACCATGTTTGCTATGGTGCTGGCTATAGGCTTGCTGGTCGATGACGCGATCGTGGTGGTAGAAAATGTGGAGAGGATCATGAGGGAGGAGGGGCTCTCCCCGCGCGAGGCTACTGCCAAGTCCATGGACCAGATTACCAGCGCTTTAATTGGCATTGGGTTAGTCTTATCGGCCGTCTTTGGGCCGATGGCCTTCTTCGGAGGTTCTACCGGGGTTATTTATCGCCAGTTTTCTTTGACTATTGCTTCCGCAATGCTCCTTTCTGTGCTGGTGGCTTTGATCCTTACGCCAGTACTTTGTGCTTCTTTGCTTAAACCAGTACAACCCGGCCATGAGCCTAAAGAAGATTCTATCCCCATTTTGCGTCTTTTCTTCTTATGGTTCGATCGCTCCTTCTTCCGCTTCCGCGACTTTTATGTGCGCTTAGTCGGTCACTCTCTTTCCAGAAAGTTGAGTTATATCTTTATTTTTTTGATTATTTTGGCTTTGATGGGTTATCTTTTTATGCGCCTGCCTACTAGTTATCTACTCGATGAAGATCAGGGTGCGTTATTAGCGCAAATCCTTATGCCTCCCGGAGCCACTTTAGAACAGACGCAGGAAGTAGCTGATGAGATCCAGCGTTACTTCCAGGAAAAGGAAAAAGAGGCCGTAGCCTCTTGCATGACAATTGTAGGAGTTGGCTTTTCCGGGCGGGCCCAAAATAATGGTATGGTCTTTGTCAGGCTCAAAGATTGGCATCTGCGCGATCGTCCAGATCTAAGGGCCAAGGCTATTAGTGGAAGGGCTATGGCCACTCTTTCCCGAATAAGGAAAGCCATTATTTTTGTCTTTCCGCCTCCTCCCATAGTGGAATTGGGCAATGCGCGAGGTTTTGACCTGCAATTATTAGATCGTGGTGGTTTAGGACATGAAGCTTTGATGATGGCCCGTAATCAACTTTTAGGCCTGGCGGCTCGAGACCCCAGGTTGACGGCGGTAAGACCTAACGGCATGGAAGATGTGCCGGAATACCGCATCGAGGTTGATTGGGAAAAGGCAGGTGCTCTGGGTATTCCCATCTCTTCGATTCATAATAATATCTCGGCTTCTTTCGGCAGCGCCTATGTTAATAATTTTATTCAGGGGGGTCGAGTAAAACGGGTCTTTGTGCAGGCTGATGCCCCTTTTCGCATGTTGCCAACGGACTTAGAAAAAATTTATGTGCGTAATAGATCTGGGAAGATGGTGCCCTATTCTTCTTTTGCCTCGGGCCGCTGGGTTTTCGGTTCTCCCCGTCTGGAGCGCTATAACGGCTTCCCTTCCCTAAATATCTGGGGAGAACCGGCTCCGGGAAGAAGCTCAGGAGAAGCTATGCGGGCTATTGAAGAGATTATAGCTAAGCTGCCCCGCGGAGTTGGGTATGAATGGACGGGCATCTCTTATCAGGAGCGCATGGCCAGGGCGCAAGCTCCGATCTTATATGCCTTCTCCGTATTTGTCATCTTTCTCTGTCTGGCTGCCCTTTATGAAAGCTGGCCGATTCCTATTGCTATTCTTTTAACGTTGCCCTTGGGAGCTATTGGGGGAGTGATCGCTTCTACCTTAAGGGGCATGCCTAATGATGTCTATTTCCAAATTGGTCTTTTAACTACCTTGGGCTTGAGTACTAAGAATGCCATTCTTATCGTGCAGTTTGCCAAAGCCAAGCTGGCGGAAGGAATGGCGTTAAATGAAGCCGCCTTACAGGGGACTAAATTGCGTTTTCGACCAATAATCATGACCTCTTTAGCCTTTGGTTTTGGAGTGCTACCCTTAGCTTTGAATACCGGGGCAGGGGCGGGTGCCATGAATGCAATCGGAACTTCTGTGTTTGGCGGAATGGTCACCGGCACCTTCCTGGTTACCTTGTTTACGCCGCTCTTCTATGTATTGGTGGAAAAGACTCTGGGTAAAACCAAAATGAACCAAACGGTCCCAAGCGCTATCATTGCCGAAAAGGGAGAAAAGTAAAATGAAAAGAAAATTATTTCTCCAAGTTCTAATCGCGTTGACCTGGTTGATATCTGGATGTTCATTAATTCCGCCATATGAAAAACCGGCCGTTCCCATTCCCAAAGATTGGCCAAAGGGCGAGGCTTATCAAGAATCTGTTGGGCCAACGCCGCCCGAAATTAAGTGGTCAGATTTTATTACTGAGGAAAAATTAAAAAAGATAATCGGGAAAGCTCTGCTTAACAATCGCGACCTGCGTCTGGCAGCTTTGCAAGTTGCCAAAGCTCGAGCTCTTTATGGTATTCAACGCGCCGAAATCTATCCAACGGTAAACGCGGCGGGAACGGGAAGCTGGCAGAGAGTTCCTGCTGATCTTTCCCCGCAAGGGAGAGAGATGACGGTTGAACAATACAGTGTCAATTTGGGAATAACTTCTTGGGAAATAGATTTTTTTGGCCGCCTGCAAAGTCTAAAAGAGTCAGCTTTGGCAGAATATTTAGCAACGGAACAAGGACGGCGCAGCGCTCAGATTAGCTTAATACTAACCATAGCTAATGTTTATCTAAATTTGGCCGCTGACCTGGAAATGCGCAAGCTGGCCCAGTCAACCCTGGAGGCGCAGGAAGCTACTTATAATTTAATTAAGCGCCGCTATGAGGCCGGCTTAGCCTCGGAGCTGGAATTACGGCAAGCGCAAACTCAAGTAGATACCGCCAAAAGAGAGATTGCGCGTTATACACAATTAATTGCCCAAGATGAAAATGCCCTGCAGCTCCTCGTGGGCTCGCCAATCCCCAAAGAGTTTTTGCCCCAGGATTTACAGAGTATTAATCCTTTGCGGGAAATTTCCGCCGGTTTATCGTCGGAAGTCCTCTTGCAACGCCCAGATATTCAGGCCGCGGAGTATCTATTAAAAGCAGCTCATGCGTATATTGGAGCTGCCCGAGCTGCCTTTTTCCCCCGGATTGCGCTGACTGCTGGCTTAGGAACAGCGAGCAGTGAGTTGGCCGGACTATTTAAGTCCGGGTCAGGAACTTGGAGTTTTATTCCTCAAGTAGTTATGCCCATTTTTGATGCCCGCACTTGGTCCGCTTATGAAGCTAGCAAAGTAGAAAGAGAGATTGCCTTGACTCAATATGAAAAAGCAATTCAAACCGCTTTCCGGGAGGTTGCCGATGCTTTGGCTATCCAGGGGACAGTTGAAGAGCAACTCCGCGCTCAAGAGTCCTTGGTCAAGGCTTTGGCGGACTCTTATCGTTTGGCTGAGTTGCGTTATCTCCATGGCCTGGAAAGCTATTTAGCTGTCCTTGATGCGCAGCGAGCGCTTTTTGGCGCCCGCCAGGGGCTGGTGGGCTTGCGCTTAGCGAGGATGGCCAACCAAGTTAAACTCTATGCCGTATTGGGAGGAGGGGGCGACTGACGCTGTTCCAGAGAATTGGCGAAAGAACTGGCGAAAATTTTCTGGAGCGCTAATAATTTTTGCCCGAAAGGATCTTGGCGAAACTTCCTTAGCCATTGGCGCATGATCAGCCAGCCGCCAAATCTGGTGATGTGGTTAATCCAGCTGCGGTACCATCTTTCCCAGCCACGCTTGAAATGGAAGAGGTAGAAAAAGATAAGAGGAAACCAAAGAATGCTCAAACCGATATGGAACATATGGCGAAATCGGTAATAGCGCCCCATGATCTTCAACAAAGAAGCTTGCATCTCTTCCGGAGTCAGAGGGGGGTCGGGTATAAAAAGCGGAAAATTGCCGTCATAATACTGCCAGCCCACTTGGTCTAAGGAGAAAATCCGCTTTTGCTTTTTTAATCTGGCAGTTAATTCTGTTCCTGGAAGGGGCGCTGGAAGCAACACCTGTACGGAATGGAGCCGGGCTTTATTGATAAAGTTTTTGAACCTCTTTATCCTTTCTTGAGCAGACAAGGTAAAATTAACCCCTTCAGGCATAGGGTAGCCAAAGATAAACATCCCATGGGTAAGAAAACCAAATTTATAAAATTTATGAGCCAGGGCGAGCATTTCTTCGGGTCGCAGATGTTTACCCATCGCTTTTAATTCCTCAGCAATAGGCGATTCAAAACCAATAGCTACGTAACTAATTCCAGCCTCGCGCATGCTCCGCAGAAGCTCGTCATCACGGGCTTTATCCAGACGAATTTGCACTGTTATTATGAAGCGCTTGTGGATCTTTTTTTGATAATCGCGTAACAAATGGCAAAAGCGCAAGGTTTCTTGGCGATCTTGGGCGAAAAGATCATCCACAATGAAAAAATGTCTGGCCCCTCTGGTTTCAAAGAGTGTACTCATTTGGGCTAAAAGACGCTCTATAGGCGCATACCGCGGTTGGCCTTTGACGGAACAAAACTCGCAGTTCATGCCGCATCCGCGCACGCGCCCAACAGGATAGATCTTAAGGCGAGCATAACGAATTAAAGAGAAATCGGGGAGGGGATAAATATCGAAATCCTTAATGGGGGCCCTGTCCCGAGTTAAATGCACTTGCTTCTCATCCCAATAAGCCAAACCGGGAATGTCGGGCTTAGCTATTTGCTCCGGAAAGGCCCGCAGGATTTCTTGTATAGTTTCCTCACCTTCTCCTATAACTACCAGGTCCACGCCATTTTGCAAAGCTTCGGCTATATTTTCTCCTCCAAAGTGCTGCCCGCCAGCGATAGTTAAGACGGATCGATCGTGATAAAAACGAGCGAGTTCGTAAAGACGGGGAATGGTGCTGCTTAACCCACCATAAAATCCCACTATATCCGCGGGCCTTAATTTTTGCAGTTCTTCGTGATCAGGGTGGCCATCATCCGTAACCGGACCCGATCTTTGATAATTATTTTCATCTATTACTTCTACATCCCAACCCGGAACTTCTGCAGCAGCAGTGGCTACCGTTACGGGCCCTAAAGCTGTGGTTTTACGGGCAATGCGCGAGTAGATATTAAAGGCAGGGTAAGCGGGAATAATGATCCGCAATCTATACCTTTTTTTATTTAAGCTAACATAATTCCCTTCGGGCATGAAGATTATCCTCCAGTACTATTGAGGGAACAGAAGGTTTTGGCTCTTTAGCCATGAGGCCTAACGAACTCTGGAAAGATAAAACATATGGCCGCAGGTACGCTTTTTTGGCTAAGGCTAAGGCAGAGGCCCCTCTTGGTGCTCCCCTTATTGGCTTTTTAAATAACAAAATCAAGGCGCTCATTAATCAATTCTAAAAAGAACGGCGCCGAAAACCTCGTCTCATCCGCGCCTCTTTGACTAAAAGTACTTTCTCCATAAAATTTCGTTTATTGAGCATAGAGACTGCTTTCTGGGCTTCATGGCGAGTAGACATTTCTATAAAAGCAAACCCCCGGGATTGGCCGCTTTGCTGGTCTTTAGGAATGATCACCGATACTACATCTCCAGCCTGGGAAAAATGAACCTTTAAATCAGCTTCCGTGGCTTTAAAAGGAACATTACCTACATATATTTTGGTGTTCATATTTTTTCTCCTCTTAGGGGGAAATTTAGAAGAGATCCCGAAGCCTGAATTATAACTCCGGGATCTAATACCCGGTGAGCTCTTTTACAACTTAATTACATCAACAGCTTGCAGCCCTTTTTTCCCTTGGGCAATTTTAAACTCCACTACGTCTCCTTCCCGCAGAACTTTAAAACCTTCCTGTTTAATGGATGAGAAGTGCACGAATAAATCTTCGCCGCCATCTTGCGTAATAAATCCGAAACCCTTTTGCTCATTAAACCATTTCACTCTTCCTTTAGGCATTACCAATCACCTCCTTTCTTTTTAAGCTTTAATTTTGAAGCAGGGAGTTAAAGAAGGATCATAAAATTAAAAAAGCCGCCTAAGCTTCAAGAGCTTTGCGGCTTTTGATTCCTACCAAAACTCTTTGCCAATTACTTGATAATAATACAACTAATAGGAATTGGTGTCAAGGCAATTTTTGCTGACCGTCTATCAGTTTTAATTTTTCTCTCCAGGGCTAATTAAGGTTTTTAAATTACCCCTTCCCTGTTAGCCAAATTTTTTATGACCAGCTAAGTAGAAGCTTTTATTGGTCATGCAATGAGCTGCGCGAATCATGCGCCAGAACTGGCACCAATAAGTCCATCGCCCAAATGATTTGGCCAAGGCTAACAGACCGTGCCATCCTAAATGAAAACGAGAATAACCAGTCTGGTAAAGCTTGGAGAACTCCCGGTAGAATTCCTGCAGGTTCATCTTAGTGGGCGAGACCGCATGGGCAGCATCATAAAGTTCCCAATTCTTAGTCGTAAGTTTTTTTTAACGCGTTTTAAAAGCTCAGTTCCCGGAAAAGGCGTATAAATAGTCAAGGATGGATAGTAGAGCTTCCATTGGCGAATGTAATTACGGAGGCGCATCAAAATCACTCCTCTTGTATTGCGGATCAGCAAAAAAAGAAGCACAAACCTCAATCTTATGATCCCGGAGAATGCGCAGGGCTTCTTCGTTATTCTTAATGGTGTTTTTTTTGCTCAGAGCGGATAGTTCCTGGTCGGTAATCTTCTCAAGCCAATAAATACCTTCCAAAGTCCGGCCTTCCGCCAAAGCGAGATAATTTCCGGATGGGCGACAATAGAATCACTCTTGGCTTGGACAGTAATTTTTTTGTGAATTTTTCGCTTCAGTAAAAGTTCAGCGATTCTTTGGGCCCGAGGAATAATCTGGAAAAAATTGTCGGCGGTAAAAAGAATGTATTTTTCTTCCAGAGAGGCTACTTCGGCCACTACTCTTTCTGGACTTTTCCCGTAATATTGCCCTTCATAAAATTTCCAAACGCTACAAAATTCACACCGGTAAGGACATCCACGAGAAGTTTCCACCATGGCTAAAGGGCGCTGACAGCCTAAGTAATAAGATCTTCGATAGCGGCGCAAGATATCTCTGGCCAGCAAGGGAAGTTGGTCCAAATTTTTAACTCGTGGTCGCTGGGTGGTGAATTTCTGTTTGTCCATATGATTAATAGCTAACCCGGCCACGTGCTCAAGGTTGCTTTTATCTTCCCAAGCTTTCGCCAAATCTGGCGCGGTAATTTCTCCTTTTCCAATAACTACGGCCTCTATCCAAGGAGAATTAAAATCAGCAGGATTTAAAGAGGCATGATGGCCGCCTACTATAACAAATATGTCTTTGTTGATCTTTTTAACTGTTTCAGCAATCTGCGAGGTGCGGTAGCCATCAATGGCAGAGGAACAACTGATGCCCACTAGCGCTGGGCAAAATTCTTTTATTTTTTTATTCATTCTTTTTCCACGCGCAGATCTAAGATATCGACTACATGACTTTGCCCTCGCAGACAGGCAGCAACAATTTCTAAACCTAAGGGGTCTACCAAAGTTATTTACTGGAAACCCAATCCTTCACCAAAGTCGGGCTGAATTAAGAGGATCTTCATAATCTCTGCCTTCAGCCTCCTGGATTTCTTAAGGTCAGTCAATCAGATCTGTCCGCTTTTCAGTCCTCAAGTATCATAATTTTAAATTATATTATTA
>FWPU01001233.1_pt1 | contig 60924 bp, 69 predicted proteins | sample 2228361 | NCBI WGS metagenome assembly FWPU01 (sample SAMEA103939777, study PRJEB20133) | metagenome
TGGCCCTCAACATGGGACTGATGGAGCGCGGCTATCAGCCCGGCCAGGTGTTGGTCACCGGCTCCGCCTGCTTGGGTCCCTGCGAACACGGCCCCACGCTCGTGGTCTATCCGGACGGGATCTGGTACTCCAAAGTGACGGAGACCGACGTGCCGGCCATCCTCGACGAACACATCGGCAAGGGCGCACCCGTCCAGAAGCTCAATCCCGACGCCATCTGGCGCTGACTTTTCCCTGCCAGGTTCATCTTGTGAGCACTCCCTCCCACCAGGAACACAAGGCCCGTGCTCCTCGCCGAGTCGGTTGCATGGTCATTACCTGCAGCGACACGCGCACGCCGGAGACCGACGACAGCGGCCAGCTCATTATGCGCCTGTTGAAGGATCAAGGGCATGAAGTCGTCGCGTACCAGGTCGTCAAGGACGAGCCGGCGCAGATCAAGGCATGCATCGAAAGCGGCGTGGCGAACGAGGCGATTCAAGCGATCATCATCAACGGCGGCACCGGGATCTCGCGGCGCGATTCCACGTTCGAGGCGGTCGACGGGATGTTGGAAAAACGGCTGGACGGTTTCGGGGAACTGTTCCGCTACTTGACCTACCAGGAAATCGGATCGCCCGCCATGATGAGCCGGGCCACCGCGGGGATCGTGCGGGGCCGGGTGCTGTTCTCCACCCCCGGCTCGATGAACGCCGTCCGGCTCGCGATGGAAAAATTAATCCTGCCGGAGTTGGGGCATCTGATCAAAGAGCTCACCAAGTAACTCAGTGATCAAGCACCTAAGTAATTAGGTGATTTGAGTGCCCGTCTGCACAATCACTCAATCACCAATCACTCAATTACTTCTCCATCAGTCCTGCATGATCTTCGGTTCCGACACGCGCTTATAGAACACCAGCAGGTCGCGCACGGAAATCAAGCCCACCAACTTGCCTTGTTCGGTCACGCCCAGGTGCCGGACCCCCAGATCGCCCATCATATCGTGGGCGTCCTGTACCGTTCGCATTGCTTCGATCGTCGCGATCGGGCTGGTCATGATGTCCTGCACCGTCATCTTGTTCAGATCCGCGCCTCCCGCGACCGCCCGGCGCACCACGTCGGTATCGGTGATGATGCCGACAAGCTCTCCGTGCTTTTCCACCAGCAACGAGCCGATGCGTTCATCCCGCATCTTCTTCGCCGCATCCTGCACCGACATGGTGTAGGGAATCTGTTTGGGGTCCTTTCGCATGATCTGCGCGACGGTCGCCATGGATGAGGTCCTCCTTTGTCAGAATGCGTCCGTTGGAATTCGCGGCGCTCATTCCACTCTCAACACGATTTTACCAAAGACCTGCCGGCTCAGCAGTTGTTCCTGCGCCGCGCGGGCGTCGCGGAGCGGATAGACCCGGTCGATGACCGGACGGAGCTTGCCCTGGCCGATCAGCGCTGTGGCGGCGAGCAATTCGGCCCGCGTGCCCATATACGAGCCTTTCAGGGTCAGTTGTCTTGAAAACAGGTAGCGCAGATCGAGTGTGACCTCTCCGCCCGTCGTCGCGCCGCAGGTGACCAGCCGGCCGCCTTTGGCCATCGCATGCAGGCAGGCCTCCCAGACTTCCGGTCCGATATGCTCGAACACCACGTCCACGCCGCGCCCGCCGGTGAGCGCCTTCACTCGCGCCGCCACCTGCTCTTTTGAATGCTGAATGACTTCATCCGCGCCGAGTTCCTTCGCTTTGGCGATTTTGCTCTCGGACCCGACGGTCGTGATGACGGTCGCGCCGACGAGTTTGGCCATTTGAATGGCCATACTGCCGACGCCGCTCCCCGCTCCCATGACCAGGATCGTCTCTCCCGGCTTGACATCGGCCAACGTGAACAACATATGCCACGCCGTCACGGAGACGAGCGGGAACGCGGCGGCCTGCTCGAAGGTCAGCCCGCCGGGAATGGGCAGGACATTCCGGGCAGGCACGGCGACGAATTCCGCATAACCTCCGTCCACCTTCGCGCCGAGAATGCCGTAGGCCGGGCAGAGGTTATCCCGCCCGGCGAGGCACTGCTCGCATCGCCAGCAGCTCAGGCCGGGCGAGACGAAAACCCGGGTCCCGACGGCGATACCATCGACCCGCTCCCCCACCGCTTCGACGATCCCGGCCACATCGGAGCCGGAAATATGCGGGAGTGGAATCTGGTACGCCGGGATGCCTTGACGAATCCAGATGTCCAGGTGATTCAGCGCGCAGGCTTTGACCCGAATCAACACCTCATCCGGCCCGGCCTGCGGCGGGGGCGCGTCCGTATAGGTCAACTTCTCCGGCCCGCCATGCTCGCGAAACACCACCGCCTTCATCGCCCCCTCATGGTCGCGAATGCTGAATGTGAAACCATGAATGATACATTGTCAGAACATTCCTCATTCCTAATTCAGAATTCCGCATTCAGAATTTTAAAACCCCTTCCACCACCATCACCGCTTGTCCACCGACTTTCACTTCCTGTATCGCGTCGTCGTCCGACTCGACCTGGATGAGTATGCGCGACGGGCGTTCGATTTCGTAGCCCTGCTCGACGGTGATCTCCGTCGTCGGACCCACTTCCACCACGCCGTGATGGACCAAATACGCCCCCAAGGCCCCGCTGGCGCTGCCGGTGGCGGGATCCTCGAGCACCCCGATGGGCGGCGCGAACATGCGGGTGTGCACGGTCGCCAACTCGTCAACGGTCACCGTCGTGAACACCATCATCCCGTTCGCGCCATAGCGATCACAAAGCCGGCTAACGGCCGACACGTCCGGCACGATCGACCGCACCGCCGTCAGCGTGCGCACCGGCACGATCAGGACGGGCAAGCCGGTCGAGACGACTTGGATCGGCCATTTGGTCTCGGTAATCACATTTTTCGACAAGCCCAGGGCCTTCGCAACGTCGAACACATCCTTGACGCCCTCCACCTGGCCCAGAAACTGCGGCTTCGGTTGCGACATGACCACCCGCAGAATCTCCCCGTCCCGCACGTGGAGCTCGACAGGAAACAGGCCGAGATTGCACTCGTACAGGACGCGCGTCACCGGCTCCCGAACAGCCAGCCTCTGGAGCTTACTCAGAATGTAAAATGCCCCGAGAACCGGGTGTCCCGCAAAGGGAATCTCCTGCGTCGGAGTGAAGATGCGGATCTTCGCGACGGCAGCCTGATCGGTAGGAGGTAAGACAAAGACGCTTTCGGAGAGATTCATCTCGCGAGCGATCTGTTGCAGCTCGCGATCGGTCAAGCCTTGGACGTCCGGGATGACGGCGACCGGATTCCCGCCGAACGGTTGGTCGGTGAACACATCGGCCTGGTAGAACTTGAGAGTACGGGGCTCGTCATCCATCGCCGAGGCTACTGTAGGTCAGCGCCGAACCCCTTGTCAAACCGATCGGGGGCGGCCCCCGGCTCGGGCGTGCGGCGCCGGCCTTGACTTGCCGTGGAACGCGACGCTATGTTGGCGCCCATGGCGCGGGAGATGGAAATCAACGTCCGTCCAATTTTCTCGACTCCCCTCCTCGTGTTCACCGTTCCGGACCATGAGCGGATCAACGCAGAGCTGCGCCGGGCCATCCTCGAGCGGGAAGCCTCCACGCCCGCCTACCCGGATTACGAAGTCGTCGGCTGGTCGTCTCCGCACGATCTGTCCATGCTGGATTGGGCCGGCGAGCCTTTGAAGCGGTTGTTCGAGCCCGTCATCGAGGTGGCGACGCAGGTGACCGAATATTCCGAGCGGGCGCCAAGCGCGACTGGACGCCGCCCGGGCTGGCAGGTCGTCGAAGTCTGGTCCAACGTGCAGCGCAAGGGAGGCAGCAACGCCGCCCATCCGCATCCCGGCAGCTTCTGGTCCGGCGTGTATTACGTGGATGTCGGAGACATCGCGTCTGAAAGCGCATGCGGCGGCGAATTGCAGCTCTTCGATCCGCGGGGCTGCCTGCCCAGGATGCTCGCTCCCTACCTCCGCTACGCCATGCCCGAACTGCATGACGCCGGGCGGAATATCTCGTTTTCCCCCACGGCCGGCCAGTGTGTGATGTTTCCCGGTTGGCTGTTCCACGCCGTCGCCACGTACACCGGCACAGCGCCGCGCATCAGCGTCGCCTTCAACCTCGATCCGGTCCTCTCTAAAAAATAGCTGTCCCTCCCCTACCTCCCCCCATCGCCCCTCGTACAAACGAGGGGTGGAGAAGCGGCCGTTGTTCATGCGGCATAGTCTGTTAAGCGGAAATGGGCAAGGCTTCGTACGATTGCGTGAGGGGATTGCGGACGTAGTCCTCGATGTAGTTACGCAGGTGTCCGTTGCGGTAGAGCCGTTTGTTGGCGAACTTCGTATCGATCCGGTGCAGCACCCGGACCTTCACGCCGGTCTTCTTGGTAAACTGATCCAGCGACACCCCGGCAATGTCCGTGTACGGCCCGCGCCCCGACTGCATCATGCACTTGGGAATATGGATCATTTTTTGGCCGTTCAGACGCCGGGCGATGTCGTCGAAAGTCAACAGGACCGTGCAGTCAGAGTCTCCGCCCAAGGTCGCGTTGGGCACCATGAGGAACCGCGCTCGGTTCTTCCGGTACATGGTGAGGATCTTATAGACGCTCTTGGCCATCACCACCGTATCGTGCTTCTCCAATTCCAGCGAATCGAAGAGGCTCACGATCCGCCGGCGGTTCAGAAACGCCGTGATCGGGGCTTCCGTGTGGATGGTCTGCATATTCGGCAATCCCGCGTCATAGACGCGCTCGGCCTCGCGCGGCAAATACTTCCTTCCCTGCCGCATGAGCGCGGCCGTCTCTTCCTTGAGCCCACGCACCGGGGTCAGGCAGCCCATCCACAACACGCATTTCCGGTTGACGCCAGAAATCGTGACGGCGTCCTTGGACATCGTGTAATCGTCGAAGGCATAAAAGTTGGCCGAAGAGACGGCCGGCCCGTCCAGGACCTTCATCAGATGCTTCACCGCCGGAGCGTGGGGCATGAGCCGTTCCCGATAATCGCTGAGCGTGATCACCGACAACTCGAAATTGATGCGCCCCGGATACTGCGCGGCCAGTTGATGGATCTTGGGCACATGCACGAATCCGACGGTGAAGAAGGTGACGTTCTTGTCGGTGTACTTCAGAAAGTCTTCCAGCCATTCCATCGCCTTGGGATGCAGGAATAAATCGGTCCATTCCATGTATTCGTTCCCGCCCAGGCACCAGAACTGCTGGGGATCGGTGGGCTTCTTGTTGATGTAATCGAGAATGTACTCCCAGTCTTCCTGGGTCGTTTTCGGCGGGTCGGCGGTTTCCCGATACGAGTGGTCGATCTCGTAGCAGAATTCGCACTTGACGGGACAGCTCTTGCCCAGGCTGAGAGGGATTTTGCCCCCGTCCATTTCCCGCCTGAGAACCTCCCGGTAGTCTTTGCCTTTGAGGACCGGCGTTGCTTGCAAGATGGGAAGCGGAGCGCTGAGGGGCATGATTGACAGGCTCTTCGGCTCTTTGCCAGACTCCCTGAGGAGTGTGGACCGGCGGTTGATCTAAGTTTTCACGCCATGGAGCAATCAGACCTCGACCACGCGTTGGAAGTGTTCGGCCTCTCGTTGCCCATCACGCGGGAGCTGCTCGATCGAAAACACCGGGAACTGCTGCATACGTGGCATCCCCCCCGGTATGCCAATCTGACCAACAACCCCCGCAAGTACATGCAGATGTACAAGAAAGCCGAGGCGATGACCAGAGAGATCGAGGCGGCCTACCAGCTGCTGGGCGACTGGCTGTCATCGAAGAGCCGACAGCCAATAGCGGGTAGCGAATAGCAGGGACCACAGAGGATTCTGGTTTCCTTGGTTTCCTTCCACTGGCAATCATTCGCTGCTCGCTATTAGCCATTGGCTGTCGGTTCCCCGCTTATGAAACCGCATGGCTGACCACCCGGATCATCGACGGCTCGCCGTCCTTCCCTTCGCCCTCGCCCAACGCGACCGGCCACGTCACCAGCCCGGAGAGGCCGTCCGCAACGCCTTCCTTCCGCTGCGCATAGATCTGCGGCAGGCGGTTGGTGCCGTACTTGGAAATGTAGAGAAAGACGTGTTCGCGGGCGTTCACCCGCACGGCCCAGGGCTGGAAATCGTTCCGATAGAACTCCTCGCAAAGCTGCATCGCGTCGAGGCAGGAAATGCCGCCCGGCTCGTTCAAGGTGTAGTAGTAATCCAGCGGCAGGTCGTATTCCTCCTGCTTGTGAATGGTGATGCCGAACTTCTCGGGATTCCGGACCATCGGCGTATGGCGATAGGCGACAAAATAGAAGAGTTCGACCGAGTGAATATACGGCTGATTGTCGAGAATGAATTGCCTGGTTTCCAGCGCCTCCTCGCGGGTCTCGCCCGGAAACCCATAGAAGGCCATCACGTGGTTCCAGATGCCGGCCTTGGCCGCCTCTTTCAGGTTGTGTTCGATGACGCTCTTTTTGACGTGCTTGTCCATCAGATTCAGCACCCGCTCGTTGGCCGATTCCATTCCGTAATAAAGGGTGCAGCAGCCGGACCGCGCGGCCAACTTCCAGATCTCCGGATCCTGGAGCGTTTCCTCGAAACGGATCAGCGTCGTCCACTTGATGCCGACGTTTTGCTCGACGAGCAGTTGCGTGACCTTCTTGAAGAGCGCCGGCGGATAGGATTCATCCGAGAACAGGAAATGCTCGCAGCGATACTTGTCTTTCAACGCTTTGACCTGCTCCACGACCAGGTGAGCCGGCATCCCCCGATACTGGTCGAAATAGCCCTGCCCGTGGTCGCAGAACGTGCACCGCCCCCAATAGCATCCTCTGGTCGCGAGATAGGGCAGGATGCGCGTCGGAACAAAATAGCTGTCAAGGGGCAAGCCGTCGAAGTCCGGCAGCGGCAGCGCCGTCGTCTTCTCCGTATAGATCTCGTTGCTCGTATGAATCCCTTGCGCGTCGCGATATATGAGGTTCGGCACCGAGGCCAGGTCCCGTTCCCCGCTCAGCGCTTCGAGCAGCCACAACAAGGCATGTTCGCCCTCGTAGAGAATGGCCGAATCGAACACCTCGGTGAAAAACCGCTCGTGCTTCGGCAACTCTTCCTGCAATCTCGTGATGACGTTGCCGCCGACCACTATGTGAGCCTGCGGGAACGCTTCCTTGATCATTTTGCAGAAGGTTAGGCCGGCCAGCAGTTGCATCTGCGTCCCGATCGAGACCCCGACCACGTTGGGCGACTCCCTGCCGACGACGGGCAGTACCAGTTGCCGGCAAACATCCCGATAGACATTCACCTGATCGTCGTCCAAGCAGGCGAAGACCTCTTTGGACACGCCGGGCCGGTACCCTAAATTGCTCTCCATCGGGTAGAACACCAGCGACGCCGGATAGTAGGCGGCGGATATGTACTGCATCACCTCGCGGAACGTGTTCAGCGCCCACTCCAGCTTGTCGGCGTCGTAAAACTCCTCTCCGTGGACGATGCGCTTCGCCCGCTCGGCCCGTTCCGCCAGCTCGAACACATCGATCGAGGCTTTGGCCTCCAGGCAGGCCTTCTGATCCGCCTCCTGTTCGGTCAGCCATCCCGCCTGTTCCTTGTCTTCCAACTCCTTCAACTGCATGCCCATCCGGGCTTTGACCCAGATGAGGAACATGTCGCTGAAAAAGTGGTTGTACATCTCGATGTTCACGTCTTTTTGGATCACGTCGTGTCCGTGTTCCCGAAGGACGGCGGCAAGGCAGGGCAAGGCCAGGTACGGGGCGGTCGGCACCCACTCCGGCGGGAACAAGAGCATGGCCTTGAGCTTGCGACCGTTCCCCCGCTTGGAACGCGCTCCCTCGATGTGGATCAGGTGGCTCATTGCTCTAAGTCGACGCCGTCCCGGCGGGAATTCCATCCGGATTGAACTGGAGGTCTTGAAGTTTGCTCAGCCCGAACCGAGCGATATAGAGGAAGACGTATTCCCGGATGAAGATGCGCAGGTCCCACCCCGGATAATGGTTGCGCTCGAACTCTTCGAACACCCGTTCCGCCTCCTCGACGCTGAGCCCTTCGCGCACGGTGTAGTAATAGTCCAGGGCCAGGTCCCAGTCGGGATTCTTGTAAGGAACGATGCCCCATTTCTCCGGATGCTTCGCGACAGGGGTGTGTTTGCTCAGGTCGAAGGTCCCGAAGCCGAGTGAATGGACATGCTCCTTATTGTCCTCGAGAAACCGAACGGACTCCCAGGCCTCCTCCCGCGTCTCCCCGGGAAATCCGAAGAACCCCATCACGTGGTTCCAGATCCCCACCCCGGCGGAGAGTTCGAGATGCCGCTTGATCACCTCCGTCGTGGTGGCCTTGTCCATCAGCTTGAGCACCCGCTCGCTTCCCGACTCATAGCCGAAGTGGAGATACCGGCACCCGGAATCGCGCGCGTCCTGCCACACCGCCTCATCAAGCAGGCTTTTTTCGAACCGCATGTGGGTCGTCCAGAGGATGTCCATCTTGGTTTCGACCAGTCGGCGGGCCAGTTTTCGAAACAACGCCGGCGGATAGGATTCGTCGGTGAAGTGGAAATGCCGGGTGTTGTACTTGGTCTTGAGGAACCGGATATCCTCGATGATCTGTTCGATCTTCTTCGTCCGGTAGCCCGCGGTGTACCCTTCTCCGTGATCGCAGAACTCGCAGCGACCCCAGTAGCAGCCGCGCGTCGCGAGGTACGGTAGGATGCGCTCCGGCACGAAATACTTTTCCAACGGGAGACCGTCGAAATCGGGAGGGGGCAGCGAGCCCATGTCTTCCGCATAGCTGAGTTCCGAGGTATGCACGCCGGCGGCATCGCGATAGATGAGGTTCGGGATGCCGGCGAGATCGCACTTGGCTCCCACGGCTTCCACCAGTTGGAGAAAAGCCGTCTCTCCTTCATACACCACCGCACTGTCGAAGCAGGAGAACAGCGGCGAGGCGGGCAGGACATCGCGCAGCCGTGTCACCGTATTGCCGCCGATCGTGACGTGGATCTGCGGAAACTGTTCTTTGATCAAGGCGCAGAAGGTCATCGACGAGAAGAGTTGCTGCTGAAGCACGATCGAGATCCCGACCACATCGGGCCGTTCGGCTTCGATGACCGGCTTGACGAGGTGCTCGAACACATCCCGGTACACATTGACCTGCGTGTCCTGCACCGCATCCATCACTTCGGACGACATAAAGACTTTATAGGAAAGGTCGGTCTCCATCGGCGGCATGCAGATCCGCGCCGGGGCATAGACCAGGGAGATCGCTGCGGTGACTTCTCGGAATGTGTTGATGGCCCACTCCAGTTTCTCGATGTCATAAAACTCCTGGCTGCGCACGATCCGCTTCGCCCGTTCCGCCTTTTCGATTAGCTCGGTGATTCGCTGGCGGGTCAGATCGCACAACGCGAGCTGGAGGTCCATTTCCCACGCTTCCAACTCACGTTTCTTCGCCAACTTCCTCAGCCGATCGAGCTGTTGCGGCACCTTTCGCAGGACGCGTTTGAGGAAATCCTCGCTGAAGTACCAGTCGTACATCTCGAGGTTCACGTCTTTTTGGATCACGGTGTGCCCGGCGGCGCGAAGGACGGCGGTCAGGGTGGGTAGGCTTAAATACGGCTCGGAAGGGTACCAGTCGGGGGGAAAGATCAGCAGGACCTTCATCTTCCGCCCGCTGGTGGCTTCGGACCTCTGGCGATGGAGCAGAATCAGCTCCGCGCTCGCCCGTTGGCCTTTGGAATATTCGATTCTCATAACCGGCCCGTCCTCCTCAGCGCCCGGCGAAGAAATCGAAATTCATCAGGAGTTCCAGGATTTAGAGAAAACAAGGCCATTCTATGCGCCGCCGAGCTGCCGGGTCAAGGTGTAACAAGGGTAGAAGGGATAAATGGGTAGAGAGCGGTACAGGGATACGAGGGATATGAGGGAGCAGGTCCGCCCACCCATCAGACCTGCCCAGTTTCCATCCCGCTCACGATTTCCCGATAATACGTTTCGACCAATTCGGCGCGTTGAGATTCGACGATCACGATCTGCCGCTGGTCGAAGGTGTTGGCGCAGTAGAGATAGGAATAGCTCTCGGCGGTGCCCCATTCGACGTGGAGTTGACGGCCATCCGGTTCCTGGCGCGTGACCTCCTTGAAGAGATGCTTGTGTTGAAGCTGTTCCCAGACCAATTGCGCGGAGGGCCAATGGTTTTCATAGAGCGGCGCATGCGGATCGGCTAACCCGGGTTTCAGCTTGGTTCGATCGAACGGAAGCGCCTCGTCGGGCTCCGGCGATTCATCCCAGTCAAGGGCGCGCGGCATCCCTCTCCCCAGGACATAGAGCGGTCCGTCGTGGGCGATTTCTTCGACGAGAAGGTAGCGGATCAACTCCGGTGGCTCGATCAGGGCGAGCTCGCGCGCCGCCAGCGCGCGCTGGAACGGAATCCGCCGCGCCAGCGTCCTCGTCTTCTCGAACACGATCATGCGCCCATTCGGAACCAATGCAGCGGTGAGCCGGTCCAGCCTCTTGCCCACACCGGTCCGCTGCTCGAATTCGGACTGGAGCCGAGGATCGCGCGGGCGCTCGAACGTGCGCCAGCTTTGACTGGGAAGGCCGGGGTCCTGCTCCGCCTGCACCAACGCATGGGTCGCGATAATCAAATCGAACGTACCAGCCGGCGGGCTTTCCTCCACGTCCGCATATTCGAACTGGACATTGTCCAGGCCGAGCGCGGCGGCCTGTCGGCGCGCAAGCTCAATGGAGGCCGGTGACCGATCGATTCCCAGAAAAGCACGGTCGGGGAACTGCCGTGCGTAAAACGTGGTCAGGACACCGATCCCACATCCGAAATCCAACACAGACCGAGCGTCTCCGATCCGCGATGCAACCCTCGGTCCGATCTCGACATAGTAGTCGTACCGCTGACTGTAGAGCACGGGGACAACGTGCGGGCGAGCCGAAAGGTCATAGAACGCTTTCTCCTCCACGGCGCCGGCGCCGGGCGCCCGTTTCCGCTCAACGCGCTCGTTCAGGAGGGCCAGATCGGCCGGGCTCAGGCGCTCGCGTTGCCATTGAAAATAGGCCGCATCGGAATCAAAGCGTCGAAGTCCCCACCAGGCCAGATGAAGGAGGAGCGCGTCGTGGAGTCGGGTAAGCAACGCTCAGAAACGTTTGAGCATGATCGCGTCTTCGTAGGTGACGGGCACCGGATGAGGATGGTGGAGCTGTCCGCTTCCGAAGACGACATATTTCTGGCAGGTCAACTCATTCAAGCCGATAGGACCGCGCGCGTGCAGGCGCGAGGTGCTGGTTCCGACTTCGCCCCCCAAACCGAAGTGATCGCCCGCGTGCAGCCGCGTGGACGCGTTGACGAGCACGGCGCTCGAATCCACTTCCCGCACGAAGCGCATGGCGTTGTCGTAGTTCTTGGTGACGATCGTATCCGTATGCCCCGGACCGTACCGTGCAATGTGCTCCAGCGCTTCATCCATGTCCTTGACCATCTTCACGGCGATGGTTTTGGAGAGGAACTGCTTCCCCCAGTCGTCGTCCGCCGCGGGTTTGACCGACTTATGGCCGCTGATATCCATCGTTCCCATCAACGAGTAGGTCTTGGGGCAGCCCAGGACATCTATTTTGAATTCATCAAGCAGCCGCCGGATGAGCGCGGGCAGCAGGGACCGTCCCGTGATCTGGTGGACCAGTAAGGTATCGACCGAGTTGGACGCGGAGGGCTGCTGGAGCTTCGAATTGATGACGATGTTCTGCGCCATCGGCAGGTCCACGTCTTCGTCGATGTAGATGTGGCAGACCCCGCCGTCATGGCAAAGAATCGGGAGACGGGATTGTTCCATAACCGCCTTCCGCAAGCCGGCGCCGCCGCGCGGGATGATCGCGTCCAGCATCTTCGTCGCCTTCATCAGTTCCAGCGCGGCTTCTTTTTCCGGTCGCTCGACAAAGGACAGCGCGCCGGCCGGCACCCCGGCTTCCTCCGCCGCTTCGCGCAGAGCGGCCACGATCACCTGGTGCGTCCGCCCCCATTCCGGCGCCGCGCGAAACACGCAGACATTACCGGACTTGAGACACAGCGCAATCGTCTCGGTCGTCACGGCCGGTCCAAATTCGGAAATCACGCCGATCACGCCGATCGGCACCCGCACCCGGCTCACCTGCATCCCGTTCGGCTGCTCCCAGCGTTTCGTCACTTCGCCGATCGGATCGGCCAACTCCGCGATGTGTCGCAGACGGTCGGCCATTTCCTTGACCTCGCCAGGTGTGAGGCGGACCCGTTCGACCGCTTCTTTCACCCGTTCCCGGTTCGTCTCTCCCTCCAGCGTCTTGCCGACGTTCTCCACATCCTGCAGGTTCGCCTCGAGAACGCCCTCCTCGTCCGCCGCCAGCCGGTCGGCCATGGCCAACAATGCCCGGTTCTTCACGGCGGTCGGCAGCACGGCCAGCGGGCGCTGCGCCTCGCGGGCCTTCCTCAACAGGTTCGCCATGTAAATCTTAACGGGAACTTCAACCATAGTAAAACCGTGATGCGTGAAGCGTGATGCGTGACACGTTCACTTAACGGATTGGGAACCGATCGCTCGCTACTTGTCGCTCGTCACGCTCAGTCGGGTAGTGGACTATAGCATGGGGTTTTTCGGGGAGTCAAAATGGGGATGGGACAGGATGGCCGGCTCTACCTTGCTCAGGCGCGGGGGCACCCATTGCTGGCTGCATGCAATGGTCGAACAATCGCGATAGGCCTCTCATCTGCACGGCAAGCGCGGGTCCGGGTACCCATTGCTGGTGTACCTATTGCTGTTCCGTCTGCAATGGGTCGAGGCAACGACGGGACCCTTTCATCTTGGCAGCCGTTAGCTCGATCATCGAAGGAATATGCTATAATCGGCCGCAATTTCGGAGCGTCTTCAAAAAATGAAGACATATATTTATCCCATCGAAGTCGAGCAAGAAGAAGACGGACGGTGGAGCGCTGTGGTCCCTTCACTGCCCGGCTGCGCCACGTGGGGCCAGACGCAACAAGAAGCGGTGAAAGCCCTCCAGGAAGCCATTGAGGCGTATATCGCAACGCTCCGTGAAATGGGCAAACCGATTCCCCATCCCCCCGCAAACGGAGAAATCATCGAAGCCCCTGCTCTCGCCGTCGTCGTATGAACGAGGCATCTTCCCTCGTTCATCTGCTTCGCAATCTCCCGGTTTCTCAACTCATCAAGGCGCTTGAGCGTGACGGCTTCACGCTTCGGCGATCCACGCAAACCGGAGGCCGGATTTACGCCCATCCGGACGGCCGCATCACGGTGGTGCACTATCACCACGGCAGCGATACGCTGACGCGCAAGACCCTGAAAAGCGTGCTGGAGGCTGTTGGTTGGGACCATGCTGACGTGAAGCGCCTGGGTCTTGTTCCATGAACGTGACACCGGATGCCCGGCGATCGGGGTATCCATTGCCGGGGTGCCTATTGTCTTTCCATTGGAATAAGTCGCATTGCAACGGGTTCACGAATAGGGTGCATCTTCGCATCTCAAATCCCACTCCTCCGCGCAAGTCGCGATGCAGAGCCGACTATCCCTTGCAGGAAGTTATAATTCGCACTCGCCCCGTTCGGCTGAGCTTGCCGCAGGCCCCGCCCACACCCGCCAGGCGATCATCCGAGGGATCCCGCTGTGAGGGCACCCGTTGCTCTTTAGCTGCAACGGGTCAGAGGCGCCCTGGTCGACGCCGCCAGCATGTTGTCAGGTTAAAGACCGGAAAAGAGAAGAGCCCGGACGTTGCGATCGCAACGCGCCGGGCTCCCCCTCTGCTGACTTGTTTACTTGCCGGTTGACGATTCCGGCGAAGCCGCGGTCGTCCCGGACGCACTCGCAGGTTGCTGCTGCCCCTGCGCGGCAGGCGCTGAAGCCGCGCCTCCGGACGTCGCAGAAGCCGTTGCGGTCGTGGATGCAGTCGGTTCAGTCTTCCGCGCGTCTTTCTGCGCCTCAGCTTGAGGGGCAGCCGCTTTCTCCTGCACCTTGGGAGACTCCGAGGTCGATGACTGCGAGCAGCCGGCCAGCGTCAGCGTCAGCAATGTACAAAGGACCAGACGCTTCATCGGTTCTCCTCCTAGTTAATCGTTCCATACCCGAGCCCGTCTCACAAAATCGGGCCGGTTTCGGCTTGACGGCGAAAATATTAACCCAATCCGCCGGCTCGTTTTCAAGAGTGCGCGCGGATGGGAAGTCTCATTGGAAAGCTATGGAGGCAAGCTCCCTCGCAAGCTCAGATCCGAGTCGCGACATTATTAAGCGAACAGAAACTTTATACAAAGCCCGCCGCTTCCCTAGGCGTCCAACCCAGCCCGTTTTCGATAGTGTCCCTATGGCCCTTCGGAGCACCCCGCACGATGAAAATTGCGGCTGGATGAGAGGCGAAGGACTCGGGGCGAGGGAGGAGGAACTGCCTCCGACCTCTAGCCCCAGGCCTCTAGCTTCACGCCCTTTTTCATAGCAGTCTTCACGAGCCGTCGGTTCCTTGGCCTGCCGCCAGTCTGGCCTTGCAAGACGAACCTCTTCCTGGCCTGATTGTCTGACTGAGAGTGCGCCGGGTCATTGAATAGCCATACTATGCTTGCTTGTCAACACCTTATCAAGACTTTCTAAATCACGCCATGAACTGTTTGGCTGACGCATCTTCAGGATTGTCCTTACCTCACGCCCTCCCTGCACCTGGCGGAGTCGCCAGGTGTATCCCTCATCTCAAGATGCTACAAGGAGACCAGGAGACGGAAAGCGTCATCCAGAAAATGGACGCATTTTCAGCCTTTAAGTCCTACGCCGACCAACTCGTCGGCATCGCTCGGTGGGCCTATCGAAACGGGTGGGCGCCGGGGACGAGCACGAACTATAGCGTCCGGCTTCCCGAGCGCGCCGCGCCCGCCTTCTGTGCCATTACAAGCTCCGGCGTGGACAAGGAGACGATCGAGCCCCAGCAGATCCTCGCCGTGGATCAGTACGGCCGGCCGGTGAACGGGTTCAACCTCTCGCCTTCCGCGGAAACCTTGCTGCATCTGATGCTGTACCGGATCGCCGGGGCCGGGGCCGTGTTCCATACCCATTCGATCGCCGCCGCGTTGTTGTCCCGCTTGACCGGTCCGGGGGAATGTCTGCGGCTGTCAGGCTGGGAACTGTTGAAAGGCCTGGATGGGGTGGAGACCCATGACTGCGAAGTCGCGCTGCCGGTTTATCCGAACTCACAAGACATGCGCGCGCTGGTCGCTCATATCGAGCCGCATCTCAGACGGGAACGATCGTGCTACGGGTTTCTCCTGGCCGGGCACGGCCTGTATGTCTGGGGCAGGAATGTGGCGGAGGCCAAGCGCCACTTGGAGGTGTTCGAATTTTTGTTGCAATGCGAACGGGAGGTGAGAAGCCATGGCCACGCTTCGAGTTCCTGACAGGAACGTGTACCTGACGGACGAGCACGAGATCCGGCGTTTCCTCGACGAGCGCGGCATCTTTTATGAACGCTGGTCGACGGACGTCGGTTTGCCGGCCGACGCCACGGAGGATCAAGTCCTGGCCGCCTACGACCTCTGGCTCGAGCCGTTCATGGAGAAAGGCGGATATCGCGCCGCCGATGTCGTGCGTGTGACGCCGGCTACGCCGAATCTGGACGCGCTCCGCGACAAGTTCCTCCGCGAGCACACCCATTCCGAGGACGAAGTGCGCTTCTTCGTGGAAGGGTCCGGGTTGTTCTGGTTTCACGCGGAGCGCCCGGAAGAAGACGTGTTCGCCGTACTCTGCCGGGAAGGCGACCTGCTCTCCGTGCCGGCCGACACCAAACACTGGTTCGACCTCGGCGCGCGGCCGATGGTCCGCGCGATTCGAGTGTTCACCGACCAGGCCGGCTGGGTGCCTCATTACACACATTCCGGAATCGAGCAACGCTATCGGTGGCCCCTATGACCATTCGCTGCGTCCTCACGGACATCGAAGGCACCATTATCCCCGTGGCCTTCGTGCGCGAGGTGCTGTTCCCTTACTCGCGACGGCGGCTGGCCGCCTTCTTACGGGACCACCGCGAGGACCCTGCGGTCCTCACCTGGGCCGCCCTGTGCCAAGACACCCTGGAACGGGAGGTGGGATTGCGCCCGGCGTACGCGGATCTTCACGAGTTCCTCACCCGTTGGATCGACGGAGACCGCAAGCACATGGGGCTGAAGGCCCTGCAGGGCATGATCTGGGAGGAGGGGTATCAAACCGGCGCGTTCACACCCGAGCTCTACAAGGACGTCGCTCCGACGTTCATTCGGTGGCGGAACAACGGCATTCGTCTGGCCACCTTTTCTTCCGGCTCTGAACAGGCCCAACGCCTGCTCCTTGCGCATACGACCAACGGCGACCTCACGCCCCTGTTTTCCCAGTTCTTCGACACCCGCGTCGGCGCCAAAACCGACGCCGCCTCCTACGAGCAGATTGCCGGCAGGCTCACGCTGCTTCCCGACGCCGTTCTCTTTGTCTCCGATGCCGAACCGGAGCTGGACGCCGCGGCGGCGGCCGGCTTGAAGACGACCCAGATCGTTCGCCCCGGCACCCGCCAAGGCGCCCGCCATCCTGTCAGCCTCGACTTCCGCGGCCTCAGTTTCCGTGAACTCTCCCAGCCGGCGTCCTGTCCGTCAGCTCTCCCGCCGATCACTCAGCCGTGAGATACTCGACCTGCTCGATCCGCACCACCGGCATGATAAGACCTCGGCCTTCCTCTTCATGGGCGAAGTCATAGATGATCGACTCTTCGGGAATGAGGCGGCCGGTCATCGCCACCTCGATTTCGACCTTCTCGCCGTTCGCGACCTTTCTCCGCAACGGTTCCCGCCGGTCCGCTGGAGGAATCGCCACCAGATTCGACGGCAACCCGTCGGCCTTGAACCGGACCCATCCCCATCGGGTCGGATGCACTTTCGGCCCGATCGCGACCCGGAAGCCCCCGCTCTCGGGCTCATAGCCGGACAGCTCGCCCGGCCAGACGAAGGTCACCCGCTGTCGAAGCGCCGGATTCCCCTCCCGCCGCCGATCGCGTTCCCGATTCAACTCGAACAACCGCTCGTCGTGTTCGGGGTCATGGTGGCCAAGCCCGTACACGGCCTTCCAGTCCGGCGGCGCCCTGTCCAATTCGTCCAGGAATCGCTCAATGGCATCGGCGCGGATCAGCGGCCGCGTGTCCCGTGGAAGCGCGGCCTCGATTCCGGCACATTCCAGCACCAGCAGAGGACGCTCCCCGGTCGGCTCTTCAGCCAGCACCACGGAGCATGTGGCGAACAGGCTCAGGCCTCCGGCGAGCGCGAGCAGCCGCATGGGAGAAATCGTCAGGATGAAGGGCGGGCTTCAGCGAGTCGCTTGTTGAAGAGGTCGCGAAGGTCACGCACCGCCGGATGATCGTCGGGCAACACCCCCGCTTCGATCAAGACGGCCAGGCGAGGAGAAGGGTCGATACGCAACAGCGAACCTCGATCGAGTTCAGCGGTTTCGAGCACCTTGCGGTACGTCCCGAGCCACGCATCGGTGACGGCGCGCAGTCCGGCATCGGTCGGCTTCATTCGTCCGAGCTTCACCTGTTGCAGGAGCTTGATGATGGGATCGGATTGCGACAGGGTGCCGATGGCCTGCTCGATGGTCATGAAACCTCGTCCATCGTATTCGTTAATCGTGAACCGAGAAGAATGCGTGTTTGGCATTCCTCTCGTAATCAACGGTTACCGTTTAACGGTTAACGATGAACGTCCCTGCCTAGTTCATCGAACAGGCGCCAGGGCCTCGCGGGTCGCCACAGGTGCCGCAGGGCGCCGGCCCGCTCGACGCGGCCCAATCGGCCGTCGCACCGACGCCGAAGGGCGAGAATTGCTTTTGGAGTTTCGTGGCCTTGCAGGACGGGCATGCGGGAACGATCGAGCCCTGAACCAACAGTTCAAATCGATGGTTGCATTGCTGACACACATATTCGAAGATGGGCATAGTCTTCACTCCTGTGAATGCCGCATATTATAAGGAACCGGCTCGACCATCCGCAATTGCCGGTTGACAGAGGGACACCGCTTATGTTTCAGGAAGAAAAGACGTTTACATTCCGTTTCAACCTCGAGGCCCTGTTCCCGGAAGATTATGAAGGCGACGAAGACGATTATGCGTGGCTGCGGGACTGGGAGGTCCGGGTCAAACCCGAGTTGCTGAAGACGATTTTCGAATCGCTTCGGCGTTATCCGTCCTGGACCGTGCACGTCAGGAACCGGGGAAAGTCTCCCAGCGACGAAATCGAGGTGGCGATGGTGAAAGACTTCAGCAAGCCGCCCGCGTTGTAGCCTATGGGGCGAGAGGTCGGCCTCTACATCCACGTTCCGTTTTGCCGGTCCCGTTGCCATTTTTGCGCCTTCTATCTGCAGATGTATCGCGAGGATCGGGCGGCCGCGTACGTCGCCTCGCTGCTGCGCGAGATCGGCCTCTATGCGGGGCAGAATCCGTACGGCGGCCGCCCGCTGACCTCCGTCTACTTCGGCGGCGGAACGCCGACGACGCTGCGCTCCTCCCAACTGCTCGACATCCTCTCCCGCATCCGCGACGCCTTTCCCCTACGACCCGACGTGGAAATTACCCTCGAAGCACACCCTGAGACCGTCACCGGGGGCACCCTTGCTCTGCTCCGCCGGGCAGGCTTCAACCGGATCAGCTTCGGTATTGAGTCCATGGAGGAACAGGAACTGATTCGGGTCGGCCGCCCGACGACTCTCGGCACGGCGAGGCGCGCGGTGGCAGACGCCCGCCGGGCGGGATTCGCCAATATTAACCTTGACCTTATCTATGGTTTGCCGGGCCAGACCCTGGAAACTTGGCTCGCCACGCTCCGCGATGCCCTGTCGCTCCTGCCGACTCACATCTCCTGTTACGCGCTGATGATCGAAGAAGGCACCAGACTCAACGTGGATCGCCGCCGGGGCGAAGCGGTCGAGCCGGATGAAGAGTTGCAGAACCGGATGGAAGATGCCGCACAGGTCGTCTTAGAGGACGCCGGCTACGTCCGCTACGAACTTTCCAACTTTGCGCGCCCGGGCTTCGCGTGCCGCCACAATCTGCTTTACTGGACTGACGGGGAATACCTCGGCCTTGGCCCGAGCGCACAGTCGTATCTGAACGGGTGCCGATTCGGCAACGTCGAGGATCTGGGCGCCTATCATCGTCTGATCGAGGCGGGACAGGTGCCGGTCGAGACGGTCGAGCGTCTCAGCCCGCGCCAACGCATACGGGAGGCGATCGTATTCGGGTTGCGTCTGATCGAAGGGATCGATCAGGGCCTGCTGAAGCGGGACCCGGACCGACAGCACTTGGCCCGGGCGGTCGAGCGTCTGATCGGAGAGGCTTTGCTCGAATCGCGGGCGGGAAAGGTCCGACTCTCTGACCGGGGGCGGCGGGTGGCCGATTCGATCGCCGTCGAGCTGTTGTCATAAAGCCGCTATCTGGCCAGCAGATAGTGAAGCGCGGTATCGGCCAGGATCGCTGCCCAGGCCCAGCCGTTGAGCCACAGCAGAGAACGATCGCCGCGTTTCCAGAGATGATAGAGCGCCACCGCAATGAGGATTTGCGTGAGCAGGGAAAACGGTCGATGGACATTGGCCGATATGCCCCCGCGTTCGCTGGCGATAGCGGACACGGCAGCCAGCAGATAGCAGGTCAACGCGCCGGCCTGCAGCCAGACGGCTCCGGCCCCGCTTGACCGCCGTACTGCGGCGACTAAGGCCCAGGTCAGACAGACGATGACGATCAGGAGCAAGAGCGGGAACAACGGCCACAGCACTTTAGCGCTCAATTCCATATGTCTCCCTCAGTGACCGATCTGCGCTGCTGCCTTTTGAAAATAGTTGTCATGAGCCTTCAGCTCACCCTGCATCGTGAAGATGCCCTATCCGGCCCCCTACCCTCCCCTCCGTATCACCCGTTGCTCTTCTCGCTGCAACGGGTGCAAGCAACGGGTCAAACAGGGTGAACCAAGGTTCATGAGGACCGTGTGCAAACCTCAAACAAACGGGCACGACTGTAGCAACCCGGCCGCGGTCAGTCAATCAAGACACGACGAGCCGGCCCTGCTTGACAAAGCTCGAAGGTGGAAGGTAGGAACAGAGCTGACACGCCTACGTTTCACGGGGAGGGATAGAGTATGCCGGTTAACATGGACCCCAAAAATCGCCGGCGGAGGGTCCAGCCTATACCCGAGGAACCCAAGGCTGCCGCGCCGGCGCCACGCGCCGCAAAAACCGACAAGAACGCGTTCGGGGAGGAGACCGAAGAAGATCGGGAGAAAGCCCTGGCCGACGCGGAGTGGAAAAATCTCTGGGACGCGACCGAAGTCATCGACATGGACAAATGGTGACCTCGGCAATTCTGAATTATGAGTTCTGAGTTCTGAATTTGTGCCCCGTCAATTCAACATTCAGAATTCAGCATTCAGAATTCTACGGTTACGCCGGCAGGAAATAGAACGCGATCGCCAGGATCAGGTAGACTCCGACCAGCATCACGCCCTCCATCCAGTGCGATTCTCCGTCCATGGCCACGAAGCCGACGATCAGGACCGAGATCGTCACCGCCGCCACCTCGAACGGCGTGAAAATCAGATCGAGCGGCGCCCCGAACAGGTAACTGGCAAACACCAGCACGGGTGCGACCAGTAAAGCGATTTGGAGACTGGAGCCGACCGCGATCCCCAAGGCCAGATCCATCTTGTCCTTCAGGGCGACCAGGACCGCCGTCGAGTGTTCCGCCGCGTTGCCGACCAACGCGACCAAGATCACACCCACGAAAATCTGGGTCATGCCAAGGCGCGCGGCGGCGGGATCGATGGACCCGACGAGCAATTCGCTCAGCACGGCGATCAGGACGGTCACGACGGTCAACACGCCGACCGATCGGCGTACGCTCCAGGGTCGCTCGGCCGGATCATGGGTCTCGGAGCCTTCTCCGGCGAACAAATGGCGATGTGTTTTGAGCGAGAACAGCAGACTCAACACGTAGATGGCGAACAGCACAACGGCGATTTCAAGGCTGAGCTCCCGCTCGACAGCCCGCCCTCGTTGCGGGGCCGTCCAATGAAACAAAGCCGGCACCACCAGCCCGACCGCAGCGAGCAACAGGAGACTGGCTCCCATCCCGGCGGCCGTCCGGTTGAACTTCTGCCGTTCATGACGCATGCCGCCGGCAACCATCGCCAGCCCCATAACCAGCAGAATGTTGCCGAGGATCGAGCCGGTGAGCGAAGCTTTGACGACGTCGTGCAGCCCTTCCCGCAACGCAGCCAGGGCGATGATCAACTCGGCCGCGTTGCCCAACGACGCGTTCAACAGACCGCCCACTCCCGCACCGACGTGGCCGGCCAGGTGCTCGGTGGCTTTGCCCATGAGGCCGGCGAGGGGCACGATCGCGAGCGCGGAGGACGCAAAGACGAGGACGGGATCGGCATGGAGCATTTCGAGCGCGATGGAGAGGGGCACGAAGATCAGGAGCAGGTCGAGCCAGGAGCCGAGCGGAAGACGCATCGCGCCCACCCTAGCACGGCCCTTCGCATTTGTCGATGAACGCCACGGATGAAACGCAGGCGCTGTATTATCCGTTCCATCTGTGCCACGCGCGGACGTTGGAACGGCTGCTCGAACGCTATCGGTCCGTTCACTTCCGGGACTACATGGCGCTGCAACTCACGCCGTTGAGCGGCACGACGGCCTACAACGACCGGATGGGGGCGATGTTCCCCGAGCTGGTGGAAAGCGGACGGATCGTCCAGGGGTATTCCGTCAGCGGTCCGCTGGACCGTGAAACCGCCGACGCGGTGGATCGAGACTTGGCCGATATGATTTGGCGTTCATTCTTTCACGTCGCTCTTGCAACCGACCGGCGGTTTCAATCCGGCCTCTTCGATCTCTCGCACGAAATGCGCATCGGCGACAGGACGGTTCCCGGTCCGGCTGCGTTGCTGCGACTGGTCGATGAGACATGGAAGAGTGACCGCTACACCGTCGACGAGCTGCGGTCGCTCGGCGGGCGCCCGCTTTCGCTCGACGACGGATACCGGTATGAGTACGGGATCGCCCTGCTCAAGACCTCGGCGTCCCTGATCTATACCGTCCGGTTGGCGGGCCAACATGGGCTCGTTGCCGTGACGGACTCCGAACCCCATTACCGGCTGCTGGCGAGAACCTGCGAGCGAGAGGGATGGACCCTGCGGAATGAGTGGCTTCCCCGCCTGGGTTATTAGCGGAGGTTTTACTCCCGTCCGATCACTTTGTTAGAATGGACCAGCATGGTTGCTGCTTCGACTCCCGCCGCGACGCCCGAAACCATCGAACACGTCGACACAGGCACCGGCGACGGCCTGGAAGCCCGGGTGATCGTCTACAACTGCGACTGTCATACCTTCAAAGAGGTTATCAAGCTGTTTTGCGAGGTCATTCCGGGGATGAATTCAGACCGGGCGTTCGAGCTCGCCTATCGAATCCATACTCAGGGCCAGGCGGTGGTGTATAGCGGCGAGTGGAAAACTTCGGAAGGAATCGCGCAGCGGCTTTCTGCTGGAGGGCTCAAGGTCGTGGTGCAATAAAGAAGCCTGTCCGACTCCGGGCAGAAACCGAGGGTCAGGCAGGCTTCTTCTTTTCCGGTTTCCAAGCCAACGAGGGCCGTCTCAGCGACTGCCAACCTTCCGCCGAGCCGCCTTTCGAGAGATCTTCCTGCTCACTTTCCGGCGGAGGCTGGCCTGTTTTCTCCGGGCGGTTCGTTTGGTGACCTTGGTAGCCCGTCGAGGCGCCGACTTTTCGTGCATCACGGGACCAAAAGGCACCCGGCCGACTTTATTGAGCATCTCCCCGCTATAGACCCGAACCTGATACAGCTCAAAGAGCTTATTGATGGCTTTGACGTCCCCTTTCCTCGCCAGGTTGAGGAGGCGCCGCCGTTGGTTCATTTCTTCTTCTTCGGTATGAGAGGCAGCCCGTCGCTCCATGCGCAACCCTTTCTCCATCTCCCGCTTTTTCAGAGATGGCGCTCTTACCGGTACGAGAGAATGGCCATTATATAGGGGAACGAGGGCTTTTGCCAGCCCAAAAGATGTGAACTTCTTCAGAAGTAGGCAAAATCTTGAAAGTTTCGCCGGCACGGCTCGGCCAAAGTGACAGCGAAGCGTTTGAAATATCGATTTCTCTTCATGGTCGAGCCAACGGCTGAGTCGAGGACGAGGATAGCTTATCGGGTTGTAGCCGGATCGTGTGCCGACTATAATCCGTCACTCATCGGAGTCCGGCTGCCGGAGCCTTCCGGCGGGCGACCCAGAAAGGAGCGAGTCCATGGAAACGTGCACGCGAGAACCGGAACAGAGCACCGTCGCCGACGATCCCCAGGCGAGAGCCCTCCTGCGCAAAGCGTTTGACAAGACGGCTCGATGGCAGTCGGATTTCAAGGGCTTTACGGCCGACCTGACCGTTAATGTCAACGGGAAAGAAATGAAAGGCGCGGTCACGGTCAAAGGACCGCGCGAGGTGACCGTCAGCATACCGGACGCTGAAGTACAAAAGTGGGCCGAAGGCCAAATCGGGATGATCGCCGTCCACCGGGGTCCCCGGAGCTTCGAAGAATCTGACGGCAAATATACGTTGACGCTCGAGCAGGACGGCCATCCGTTCGGCCCGAAGCTGCTGATCCACGGAGACGGCATGCACTCGTTCTACCGGATCAAAGACGACCGGATCACCCAGATCAACAGAAAGATGGCCCATCCCGGCATGCCGCCCTTCGCCTTTACGATCAACATCGAAGACAGCGCGCTCACGCAGGACGACAAGTACATCACCACGCGATACACCGTCTATTACTACTCCCCGCAGGATGGAAAACTGTCGAACGTCGAAAGCTTCTCGGACACGCACGTCCGCGTCGCCTCGTCCGACCTGCCGGCCGGACGGCGCATCATTTCGTTCGAAAACGGAGCGGTGGTGGTCCGCAGCCTGACGTTTTCGAATCACAAGATGCTGTGAAACGGGATGGACCTTCGGACAGCGCATCCGCGCAGCCCGCGTGAGAAGCTGGCCGGGTACGCCCATCTCGCCCGGATGATCGACAAATGCCGGGCCGTCCTCGCCGGGACCCAGGGCGACTACATCTACCCCTGCCCGATGGACAAACGGCTGCTGGACTTTGCCGGTCTGACAGCGGAACAGTTTACCGAGGCGGTTCATGCCAGAGCATCCGACCAAGCGGTCGTGGCGTGGTTCGTCGAACATGCAGCCCGGCATTCGCCGGCCGAGATCGGAGCTTGGAACGAGATGCTGCTGACGAGCGGGCCCGATACGGAAGAGAAATGGGAATATTTCAAGAAGTGTCGCGACGCCGTGGACCCCACAAGAACCGACATCACCAGTTGGGCCGACTTACTCGACTTGGAAGAAGGACGCCCGGTTCCCGTTCGCCATACCGCCGGGCGGTCATAAAACCACGTCATTCGTCAAACGGTCAACCGGGACATGTCAGTCGTCATCCGTCATTTGCCAATCGAAAAAATCGTTGCGTTGCTCAGTATCCTTCCCGATTGACCATTGACGAATGACGCTTATTGCCATCCCTCCCCGCTGGTCGCTCCGCCGAAGCCGCCGAAGTTGCCGCCGAAGCCGCCCTGGCCCGTCCCCCAGTATTCTCCGCGCCTGATGCGGCCGTACGGATGGCGCAGATCGGGGCGGCTGATCCACCAAAGAAAGATCAGTGAACCGATACTGGTGAGGACCGTAATCCACACCCCAAGCCCTTTGACGTGGGCGCGAGAGGGCGTCCCAACGCGGATGTCCTGCGACAGGGACGCCAGCGCGACCGCTGTGCGATAGAGTCCCTCCCCGTAACGACCGGTCTTCAACGACGGATCGAGATAGTCGCGCCCAACCCTTGTCACCACCTCCGGCGTGACGACCGGCACCATCCGCTTGCCGACCGTGAGAGCCGCCTGCCGCTCCTGCACTGCCAGCAAGACCAGCACGCCGTGCTCCTGCTGCGCCGTCCCGATCCCCCATTTGTCGTACAACGTCGACGCATATTCGTTCGCCGTGGCGTAAGGATGCAGCGAGCTGACGGTGACGACCACCATTTCGACGCCGGTCTTCCGCTCCAAGTCCTGACACACGGAGCGGATGCGCGCCTTCCAGTCGTCATCCAGCACTCTGGCATGGTCGCTGACATATCCGAGCGGCTCAGGCAGCGGCGGCTTGCCGCCGGGAACGGCATCGACTCCCCGCGGAGCCAGCAACAGGCCCATTCCCAACAGCACCGCGGCGGCTTTCCCTCTCGCTCGTGCCTTCGCCACCTCCGCAGTCCTCGCCCCGCACTCCGCCTCCCACATTCCTACTTTCACATTCCTCACTCCTCATTCCTCTTCGGAAACACTCCCTGGGTTTTCCATTCGCCCACCCGCCGAACCAGCGCCTCCAAGCAGGCGACATAGCGGCCGAACAGCCGCGGCACTTCCGCCCCACCCGGTGAAATAAGGCCGCGCTTGAGGTTGAAGGCTTCGACGAAGGCGGTGACGTCACACTGCAAATTCGACTGCACCTCTTTCAGGGCGGCCTCCGAAGAGGTCGGCGCCTGGTATCCCATGACACGCAACAACCCGCGCAGACAGGGTAAGAGGGCCGTCAGAGAAAGGGGGAGCAGGATCGTGATGGCTTCCACTGTTCCTGATCCTTCCACAAACCGCTGGCGGAGACGAAGCAGATTGCTCCTCAGGCCCTGGTCAACCTGGAACGGCAACTGGCGAAGGTCGATGGACAGGCCGGGGAACGGGTCCCGACCGGCCAACAGACGGTGGTGCTCCTTCATTTCCAGATATTCCAGCGGAAACAGCGCAGCCGACGCTTCAAGCTCCGGCTGGGTCATGAACAGCGGAACGACGATCTGCTCCTTGCTCCAGCGGCGGTGGACCTTCCCGTATGGCTTCAGCGCCGCCGCTTCACCGGTCGTCAGCAGGAACAGCAGGTTGAGGTTGGATCGCCCCGGAAGATATTCATCGCGCGCGGCGCTGCCATAGAGCACGATCCCTTCCAACGTTGACCCGAACAGCTCGATCACTTCCGGCAGGTACGACCGCAACGTCTCTTTCACCTCGGTGGGCAGACCGTCAAGCGGACGATCGGGTGATCGCATGGCCTGCGTTCTCCTTGTGAAAATCGGTCAGCCGGTCGGTTCCGGCGAGACATGGTGCGCCCGCGGGTCGGGCAGAAACCCGACGGCCATCAGCCGATCGAGCAGTCCAAAGGGAGGTCTGGCGCGCAAACCGGCCGTGGCGGCCAGCACTTGATATCTGAGCCTGGGATTCCGATCCAGCGTCCGGAACACGCGGTCGCGTAACAATCCCAGCAGCGGGTTGCCGGTGTTCCAGAAGACGACCTGTTCATCCGCCAGCCGTTGAAGCATGTCCACCTGAGGGCGGCGATGACGCTCATAGACGCGAAGTTTTTCCGCCGACCAGTCACCGGATTCCAAACAGGTCGGAATGACATCGGCGAGCGTCATCGCATCCACCATCGCCTGCATTCGCCCCTGCGAGGCATGCGGATTCATCGCATGAGCCGCATCGCCGATCAGCGCGGCGCCGTCGGCGACCCACCGGGGGGCGCGGACTCGGCCGGTCGGCATATACGCGGTTTGCTCCCAGTCCTTGAGACCGCGGAAGGTCGGTTCCAAGCTCGGATCGATCTTGACCCATTGTTCCTGGAGCGCCGACAGTCCCTGGGCTTTCACCTGCTCCATGGTGCCGGCCGGAATCATGTAAAAGAGATAGACCTTGCGGCCTGCCGCCGGGAAGACGCCGAGAATGGTCTTGCGTCCCACGAAATAGCGCGCGTCCGCCAGATCCTGCGGCGTGTCCAGAATCGCGATCAGATAGCCCTCCGGATAGAGATGCAGGCGCGCGGGGATCTTCAACGCCTCGCGGACCTTGGAGAAGGCCCCGTCGGCGCCGACCACCAACTTGGCCGACACCCTGACCGGCGTACCGCCGCAATCCGCGATCAGGCCCACCACCCGCCCATGCTCGAAGAGGAGCGAAGAACATTTCGCGCCGTACCACAGTCGGCCGGGATTCCGAGCCTCCAACTCGCTCAGGATGACCTGGTGCGCGACGTTGGGGAGCGTCACGATGGCTCGATTGAACGGCGGTGGAAGGACTCCGTAGTCGATCGTGCAGAGACGTTCCCCGCCGATGCGGTAAAAATGAAAATACCGGACTGACCGCGTCGCCTCGCCGGGAAGTTTGCCCAGCAACCCCAGCCGATCGAATATGCGCTGGCCGTTCGGTTGTAGAATTTCGCCGCGCAAGCCTCGGGGAGGACCGGAGGCTTGTTCCAGCACCAGCGTCCTGACCCCTGTCCCGGCCAAGGCCAGGGCCAGCACCGCCCCGCCCCCGCCCGCCCCGACGATGGCCACATCGGTTTGTTCGACCCGTTCCAGCATCGCGTCGCCGCGTCTCAGTCCTGCCAGAGCCCGTAACGGCTGTGGTCTTTCCACATGGCCAGAAACTTCTCTCGCGCCTTGACGCTGGTCATATGATCGGTGATCACGTCGAGACGTTCGTCGTTGTAGCGATTCCCGCTGCCGGTTTGGTTGACGGAGCCGGACGTATTGACCTCGTCGTCCACCACAACCTGTTTCAGATGCATCAGCCCGTCGTGTCGATTGACCCGGACCGGAATCCCGGCCAACCGCAGGGTCTCCAGCGCCGTCCGCTGTTTCGGATCGTTGAGTTTCTCCCGATCGGTCATGACGCGCACGTCTATGCCGCGCTTCTTTGCCGAGATGAGCGCCTTAACGGCGGGCGGATAGGTCAGGCCGTAGACCGCGACATAAATGTACCGGCGGGCGCTCTCGTAAATCCTGACGATCCGATCGACGGGCATATCCTCCGGCGCGTAATAGATCTCGATCGACGCGGCGGTTCCGACCGCCGCCGACAGCAGAGCCAGGACGAGACAGCAGACGGCCGTAAACCCTGTTCCCGGCGATCGCCGCTTATACCGGTTCCGACCGGCCCTCCGCGCCATCACGTCCCTGTTTCTTCGAGGATGAGACCGGTCAGGAACTTGGACTTGACCTCGGTGATCGACGTCGGTTTGGCCTCCAGGATCATTTTCTTCATCATCCCCTCGCCCGAGGTATTGCCGACCAGCAGCGCTCCGACCAGTTTATCGTCCCGAAACGTGAGCTTGCGATAGATTCCTTTGGCCTGATCCAGTCCTTTCAACATCACAAGACCGCCGCCCGTCGCCTGGGTCATCCCCAGCACCGTGACGCGCACGCCGCAAAACGTCTCCGAATTAGATACGATCACGCCGCGGTAAGGAGGCCCATCGCCCGCCATGAAGCCTCCGGCCAGCTTGCCCTGCTCGACGGCGTTGTTCCAGTTCGTCACGACCCGGAACTGTCCGGAGATCGGGTCGTACCCTTGCACCGCGTCGCCGGCCGCAAACACGTCCGGAACGTTCGTGCGAAATTCATGGTCGATCAGGATCCCGCGGTCGATTCGGATCGCGCCGCCGTCCAGAAACGCCACATCCGGGCGGACACCGATCGCCACGACCACGGTTGACGCCTCCAAACCGCGGCCCGCCGAAGTCGTGACTCGATCGATCCGGCCGTCGGCACCGACGATCTCCGCCACCTCCTCGCCGAGAAGGACTTCGATGCCCCGCTGTCGGACGCCTTGCCGGACCAATTGCGAAGCGGTCTCGTCCAACACCGGCGCCCACAGACGCGGTTCCCGTTCCAGCAATGTCACCTGACGGCCGCGCTGCCGGACGCCTTCCGCGAGAATCAGCCCCAGCACTCCTCCGCCGACGACCACCACCGGCCGGTCCGTTCCCATCACCCGCCGGATCAACTTCCGGGCATCCTCCCACGTCCTGACCGTCACGACCCCGGGATTCGATGCCCCGGGGCAGGAGATCGTCAGAGGATAGGATCCCGGAGCAAGCAACAGCGCGTCGTAGGCAACCCGTTCCCCCCCGGCCAGTTCGACCGTGCGCTCGGAGGCGTGAACCTTCGCGACCACGGTCCGGAGCCGGAGTCGAATGCGGTGCTCGCGATAATAATCCTCCGGATAGAGCGGCATCTCGGCGTCGGACGTCGAGCCGCCAACGTAAGTATCCAACTCCGTTCGGTAATACGGCGGATCATGATCGCGATCGATGACGACGATCTCGCCGTCGTGGTCCTTGTGTCGAATCGCGACCGCCGCATGCACGCCGGCCGGTCCGGCCCCGACGATGATGTAGCGCCTTGCGGGCATGCACCGCTCTTTCACCCGCCGAGATCGAATTGCGCCGGCGGGCTAGATCTCAAATCACTCCAACTCGAAAAGAGACCGGAATTGGTCGTCGGAGGCGTCCCACGCGCGAGGCGAATGCCGGCTGAGCCAATCCCGCAGAAACATTTTCTGGCCCGGCGTCAGCAGTTGCTTGATCTGGTGGGCGCGGCCCTGAAGCGGCTGGAGGAAGCCGCATCGCTTGTTGAAATCCAGCGTGGCGGTCCGGACATAGAGGTTCGTGTAAGCTGTGGGCCTGTCGTCGTCTCCGTCCCCCTGCACCCAAACCGAAAGAAATTTCTCGAGGTTCAGCCCCGCACTGTCCATCGCCGGCTCCGTGTCGTGAAACAGCTCGTTTTCCGATTCCTGGAGCGGAGTCGATTCTTGCGCGCGAAACATAAAATTACGTTTCCACATCGACCTTTCCTCCGAAGTGAAGGCATAGTGGAGTGACGCTTCCTGAAAAGTCAAGACGCGCACGGCGTGATCCGGACACAGCCGCAACGCCGAGCGAACTCGCTTACCTTGACAATCCGACGGGTCATTTGCTAGCTTGCAGGAATTCTCTAGGCCCCAGGCCGAGTTGGGAGTGTTCATGCAGGTCACGATCAACGGAAAAGCCGAAGAAATTCAAGCCGGAACAGTCCTCGATTTGCTCAAAGCCAAGAACATTGAGCCGCAGATGGTCGCCGTCGAACTGAATAACACCATGCTGGACCGGGAACATTTGGCGACGACCCCCATCAAAGAGGGAGACCAAGTCGAATTCCTGTTTTATATGGGCGGCGGCCGGTGACCATGGGGGTTCACAAAGAGATCACCCAACTGATCGGACGGACGCCGCTTGTCCGCCTGAACCGTCTTTCGAGGCCGGACTCGGCGACAATTTATGCGAAGGTTGAATCCTTCAACCCCGGCGGGAGCGTCAAGGACCGGATCTGCCTCAACATGATCAACGAGGCGGAGCGGCTCGGCAGGCTCAAGCCGGGGGGCACGATCGTCGAACCTACCAGCGGCAACACCGGCATCGGCCTCGCGCTCATTTCGGCGGTGCGCGGTTATAAATTGATCCTGGTGATGCCGGAAAGTATGAGCATGGAGCGGGCCAGCCTGCTGTCCTCCTACGGCGCCCAACTGGTGCTGACCGCCGCCTGGGAAGGAATGAAAGGCTCGATCAAGGAGGCGGAAAGCATCGTGGCCCAGAACCCGTCCTATTTCATGCCGGATCAGTTTTCCAACCCGGCCAACCCAGCCGTGCATCGGATGACCACCGGGCCGGAAATCTGGGAGGCGTTGGAGGGCCAGATCGACGCGTTCGTTGCCGCGGTCGGCACGGGCGGCACGATCACCGGCTGCGGGGAGGTTTTCAAGGAGCGCAATCCGGAAGTCAAAGTGATCGCCGTCGAGCCTGCCGGCTCGCCGGTCCTCTCCGGCGGAGACCCCGGCCCGCACAAAATTCAGGGCATCGGCGCCGGCTTCATTCCGAAGGTGCTCAATCGGAAAATTTTGGATCGCGTCATGACGGTGACGGACGACGAGGCCTACCAGACGGCCAAGCTGCTGGCCAAGAAAGAAGGGTTGCTGGTCGGTATTTCGGCCGGCGCCAACGTCTTCGCGGCCCAGAAGGTGGCGGACGAACTGGGCCCGGGCAAGAACGTGGTCACGATCCTGCCCGACACCGGCGAGCGGTATATCAGCATCGAGAAGTATTTCAATATTTGACGTGAAACGTGATGGGTGATGCATGATACGAGGGAACCGTGACGACACAGGCGAGTCGAGCAACGCATCACGCATGACGTATCACGCATAACGTGGCTTATGAATTTCACCGACGATCAAATCACCAGGTATAGCCGGCATATTCTCTTGCCGGAGGTGGGCGGGAAAGGCCAAAAGAAAATCGCGCAGGCCAAGATTCTGCTGGTCGGTGCCGGCGGTCTGGGCTCGCCGGCCGCGTTGTATCTGGCCGCCGCCGGTGTGGGTACCATCGGGTTGATCGACAGCGACGTGGTGGATCTCTCGAACCTCCAACGCCAAGTCATCCACCATACGCCGGATGTGGGGCGTCCCAAGGTCGCCTCCGCCCGAGAAAAGATTCAGGCGCTGAATCCGGACGTCTCGGTGGAAACCTACGAGGACCGTCTCACTTCTAAGAACGCGCTCGACGTCATCAAGGGATACGATGTCGTCATCGATGGGGTGGATAACTTTCCCGCGAAGTTCCTTATCAACGACGCCTGTTTTTTCGCCGACAAACCGCTGGTCCACGGCGGCATCCTGCGCTTTGACGGGCGCGTGATGACCATTATTCCCGGAAAATCGGCCTGCTACCGGTGCGTGTTCAAGAATCCCCCGCCGCCGGGCTTGGTCGCGAGTTGCCAGGAAGCCGGTGTGATCGGCGTTCTGGCCGGGATCATCGGGACGCTCCAGGCGACGGAAGCCTTGAAGCTGATTCTGGGCATCGGGCGCCCGTTGACCGATCGGATGCTGGATTTCGATGCGCGCCGGACCGCATTCCGCGAGATCAGGACGAGGCGGAACCCGAACTGCCCGCTCTGCGGCGACCATCCGACGATCGCGGCACTCTTCGATCACGAACCGGAGACCTGCGAGCTGAGAACGACAACCGTCAGCGATCAGCCGTCGGCGGCCGGCAAGCATTGACGGTTCATGCTGACGGCTGAAAGCTGAGAGCTGACAGTTTTTTTGAAGGGGCCCCATGAGCAAGATGAAAGCGCTTGCCTGCCGCGAATGCGGCAAGGAATATCCCACCAAGGCCGTCCATGTGTGCGAAATGTGCTTCGGTCCGCTCGAGGTGAAATACAACTACGAGGAGATCAAGCGGACCGTCTCACGCAAGAAGATCGAGGAAGGCCCGCGGAGCATGTGGCGCTACATCGACCTGTTGCCGGTCGAAGGGACGGCGCTCGTCGGACCACACGCCGGCTTCACGCCCATGGTGCGCGCCAAAAACCTGGGCGCCTACCTGGGGCTGGACGAGCTGTACATTAAGAACGATACGGTCAACCATCCGACCTTGTCGTTCAAAGACCGGGTCGTCGCCGTGGCCCTGACCCGCGCCAGAGAGCTCGGCTTCGAGACGGTCGCCTGCGCCTCGACCGGCAATCTGGCCAATTCGGTCGCCGCCCACGCCGCCGCCGCCGGCATGACCTGCTATGTCTTCATCCCCGGCGACCTGGAAGCGGCGAAGGTGCTGGGCAATCTGATCTACCGGCCGAACGTCGTCGAAGTCGAAGGCAATTATGACGACGTGAACCGGCTCTGCAGCGAGATCGCCGCCGAGCACGGCTGGGCGTTCGTCAATATCAACGTGCGGCCCTACTATGCCGAAGGCTCCAAGACGTTGGCCTTCGAGACGGTCGAGCAATTGGGGTGGCGGACGCCCGATCAGGTCGTCATCCCGATGGCGTCCGGCTCGCTCCTGACCAAGATCTGGAAGGGCCTGAATGAAATGCATGCGTTGGGGCTCGTCGAGGCCGTTCGCACCAAGATCAACGGCGCCCAGGCGGAGGGCTGCTCGCCCATTGCGACCGCGTACAAGGCCGGCCGGGACTTTTTCAAGCCGGTGAAGCCGAAGACGATCGCCAAGTCGCTCGCCATCGGCAACCCCGCCGACGGCTACTACGCGCTCAAGGCGACGGCGGAGAGCAAAGGCGCCATGGAGACGGTGACCGACGAGGAAATCGTGGAGGGGATCAAGTTACTGGCCCAGACCGAAGGGATCTTCGCGGAAACGGCCGGGGGTGTGACCATCGGGGTGCTCCGCAAGCTGGTGAAGCAGGGTGTGATCAAGAAAACCGACGTGACGGTGGCCTATGTGACGGGCAACGGCTTGAAAACCCAGGAGGCGGTCATCGATGCGGTCGGCCGGCCGGTTCGCATTCAGCCGAGTTTGGTGAGTTTCGAGAAGACATTCAAGATGGGCAAAAACGGCGGTGGTGACGCATGATCAAAGTCCGCATTCCGACTCCCCTACGGCCGCTGACCAAGGGACAGGGCGAGGTTGAAGCCAAGGCCGCGACGATCGCGGAGATGATCGAGCACCTGAACACGACGCATCCCGGCTTGAAAGACCGTCTCTGCGACGAGACGGGGGAACTGCGCCGGTTCGTCAATATCTACGTCAACGAAGAGGACATCCGCTTCCTGAACGGCAAGAACACCTCGCTCAAGGACGGCGACGAGGTGTCGATCGTCCCCGCCATCGCGGGAGGGCGTTGATGCCGAGCCTTCGCTTTCACATCCGGTTCCCTGAGGAAAAGATCAAGGAACCGATCATCTATCAGATCGGCCACGAGTACAAGGTCGTGACCAACGTCAGGCGGGCCGATGTGCGGGAAACCACGGGCTGGATGGACGTCGAACTGACCGGCGAGACCGCGGAAATCGAGCGAGCTGTCCAGGGGCTGAGAGACAAAGGCTGCATCGTCGATCCGATCGAGTTGAATGTGGTGGAATGACGAAGACGTGATGCGTCATGCGTGAAGCGTGATGCGGGAAGGGGGAAACAGCCTGTCGCATCACGCATTACGTTTTACTCATCACGTACAAGAAGATGGACTTCACTGACGAACAGATCCAGCGGTACAGCCGACATATCATCTTGCAGGATGTCGGCGGGAAGGGCCAGAAGAAGCTGGCGCGGGCCAAGGTGCTCGTGATCGGCGCCGGCGGGTTGGGTTCGCCGGCCGCGCTCTACCTCGCCGCCGCCGGCGTCGGCACGATCGGATTGGTGGACGGCGATGTCGTCGACCTGTCGAACCTCCAGCGACAGATCCTGCACACCACCGCGTCGGTCGGAAAGCCGAAGGTGGAATCAGGCCTCAAGACCCTCGCGGCGCTGAACCCGGATGTGACGGTCAAGACGTATCAATTCCATGTCGATGCCGACAACATCATGGGCCTACTGCACGACTACGATATCATCCTGGACGGCTCCGACAATTTCTCGACCCGGTTCCTGGTCAATGACGCGTGTTTCTTCGCCAAGAAGACCCTCATCTCCGGCAGCATCTTCCGGTTTGAAGGCCAGTTGACGACCATCAAGCCGCATGAGGGCTACCCCTGCTATCGCTGCCTGTATCCCGAGCCGCCTCCGGCCGGCCTGGTGCCGAACTGTCAGGAAGCCGGAGTCTTGGGCGTACTAGCCGGCACCATCGGGGTGCTGCAGGCGTCCGAAGCGATCAAGGAAATCCTCGGCATCGGCGAAACGTTGGCCGACCGGTTGCTGATCTACGATGCGCTGGAGATGAAGTTCCGGAAGGTATCCAGACCGAAAGACCCGGGCTGCCCGCTCTGCGGGGCGCACCCGACCATCACCGATCTGGGCGGGAACTACACCGTGACCTGCAGCATCTGACCGTGCCCGACCTCAAGATTCCCCGGTACATTCTGGACCAAATCGTCGCCCACGCCCGGGAACTCGATCCCTATGAGTGCTGCGGGTTGCTGGCCGGAAACGATCGGACCGTCACGCACATCTACCGGATCAAGAACGTGGTCGCGCTCGACGGCGCGGAAAAGCTGGCCGGCTTTGATGAAGCCAAGGCGGCTCACTTGGAGCGCCTCTCTCCCGGGGAACGGGCGGAGATCGCCTTTGTCATGGACTCCCATGATCTGGCTCTGGCTCAGAAGGATATGAGGAAACAGGGCCTGGATCTGCAGGTCGTCTACCATTCCCATCCCAACGACCCGGCCCGGCCGTCGGTCACCGACATCAAGATCGCGACCGAATACGAGGACTACTGGGGGAAGATCAACCTGCCGGTTCCCGCCTATCTGCTCATTTCGCTTCAAGACAAAGCCAAGCCCGACATCCGGACCTACTGGATCCGGAAGGGTCGGGTGACCCCGGCGGATATTCAAACGATCTGACGCCCTTCCGCTCATTTCACCTCCTTCCCGTCCGGAAGGGTTTCATGTACTATTGTGCCGTCTATTCACCCCGTACCGTTCATTCATCACTCTAGCGGAGGGTCCCGTCATGCCACGAACAACCATGATTGGGTTCATCGTCTTCATTGCCTTGGCTTTTCTCTTCGGCTGGTCCGCCGTAAGTTTCGCCGTGGAGAAAAGCTTCTACAGTCCGATCATTCAGATCGACAAGCAGAACGGCCGCATTGTGATCGCGGATAGCGGGGCGGTCTTCTGGGTCGATCTCCCGGAGGAAGCGAAGCCGCACGTGGACAAGCTTCCGCTGATGACGCTGGTCGACATCGTCGTGGAGCTACGTCCCGACAAGCCGCCGTTGCTCAAGACCTGGAAAGTCACAGGCGGCGAATCCGCCTGCAAGTTCTTCGACGGCAAGACTTGCCACTGAAGCAGGCACGAGGCGTGCGGCGAGAGGCCCACGGGAAAAGCTGCAGCGCGGATGACGGGTGCGACGTTCGAAGGAAGATAAGGCTCGATGCTCACTCCGAGCTGCCGAGCATGTCGTCGATCAGGGGGCGATTGAGATCGCTGCACCCTGGACAGATCGTGTCGAACAAAGCTTCGTGGTCGGCCACATAATTCTTCGCGTCCACCAGCTTGTCCTTGATGACCTCGTCGTAACAGGCATCACAGAGCATCATCAGGCCTCGCATCACGGACACGGTCTTTCGCCCTGTGCTTCCCGGCATGGTTCTTTCGCGGATCGTTAACCGTGAACCGTTAAACGGGAAGACCTGGGCAGTCTTCCATGTTCACATGTCACGTCCGACGTCGTCACGTCACACCGATCCCTTGTACTGAGCGACCATGAAGTCTTCCGTCTCCAACTCCACGCCGCAACGGGGGCACTCGTACGGCTTGTCCGGGGGAGGCACCGTCAGTTCGTTGCGGTCGATGCGCCCGAGGCAAACATGGTAGAAATGCCCTCTTGCATGCTCGCTGTCCAGCGGATCGCTCTCGTACACTAACACCATCGTCGCCCCTTCGTTGATTGACCGAGAGTATAGCCACGTGGCGGCAGAGTCCGCAATCCTGCGGTCCAGCGGATGGCTAGATTTGGAACTGGGCCTCGTAGAGCCCCGCGTACACTCCGCCTCGATTCAACAACTCCTCGTGCACACCTTCCTCGACGATGCGGCCGCGGTGCACCACGACGATGCGGTCGACGTCGTGGAGCGTCGACAACCGGTGCGCGATGATGAACGTCGTCCGTCCGCGGGTCAGATGGCTCAAGGCTTCGCGGATTTTCACCTCGGTTTCCGTGTCGATATTGGACGTAGCCTCGTCGAAGATGACGATGGGCGGATCCTTCAGAAGAACGCGCGCGATGGAGACCCGTTGTTTCTGGCCGACCGAGAGCTTGACCCCGCGCTCTCCGATCCAGGTGTTGTACCCCTCCGGTAGATCCATGATGAACTCATGGGCACGGGCCGCGCGGGCCGCCGCCTCGATTTTCTCCTGATCCGCGGACAGATCGCCGTATGCGATATTCTCGCGCACGGTGCCGTTGAACAGGAACGGCTCCTGCTGCACCAACCCGATCTGGCTCCGGAGAAAGGCGAGCGGCAAGTCCCGCAGATCGTAGCCGTCGATCGTGATCGCGCCGGATCGGATGTCATAGAAACGCATGAGGAGCTTGAGCATCGTGCTCTTGCCCGCCCCGCTCGGACCGACCAAAGCCACCCGTTCGCCCGGTTTCACCGTCAGTGTGACGTCCGACAGCACGGGCGCGTCCGCGCGATAGTGAAACGACACCCGATCGAAACGAACTTCGCCCCGCAATCGCACAACCGGCCTGACCGCTCCGGGCCGATCCCTGACTTCCGGCGCGGTGTCCAGCACGTCGAACACGCGCTCGCTGGCCGCGAGCGCGTGTTGCAGCATATGGTTGACGGAGTGGATTTGATTGATCGGAACATAAAAGAGCGCCAAATAAGACAGGAACATCACCAACTCACCGACCGTCAGCGCTCCGGCCAACACCTCTCCGGTCCCGTACCACAGGATCAGCAGCGTGCCCGCGCTGCCCACGAAGATCATTCCCGGCGAATAGATCGACCAGAGACGCATCGCTCGGAGGTTGCTCCGGCTGTATTCCTGGCTTAACCGGTTGAACCGTTGCTGCTCGTAGGCCTGCTGGTTGAACCCCATCGTCTCCCTGATGCCGGACAACGCATCCTGCAGATACGCGTTCAGCTCCGCGGCGCTTTTTCGGATGCGATGGTAATAGGTATGCACCCGCGCCGTGAATTTCAACGCGGACACGATGAGAATCGGAATCGGGATAAGGGAGAGCAAGGCGAGCTTCCAGTTCAGCGAAAAGAGCATGATCGCGATGCCCACCAGAGTCAACGACGCGGTGAGCATGCCCTCCAACCCGTCGATGAAGATGCGCTCGACATGCTCCGTATCGTTGTTGACCCGCGACATGATTTCGCCGGTCGAGCGGTTCTCAAAGTAGCCGAGCGACAGGCGTTGGAGGGCCGCGAAGACCTGGGCCCGCAAGTCGTGCACGACGCGCTGCTCAAGCGTATTGTTGAATCGGATACGCAGGGAGGCGCACAGGTTCTTGAGCCCGTAGGCCAGCAGTAATCCGGCCAGGGTCCAAGGCAGCAACTCCGGCCGCTTGGCCGCGATCACGTCGTCAATGACGACCTTGACGAGCCACGGCGGCACCAGTTCCATCGCCGTGGCGAGCCCGGCGAAACACAGCGTGATCAACGCAAGGAAGCGATACGGCTTGAGGTACGTGAGGACGCGGAGAAGGGAGTTCACTCGAAAATGATGAATTGTGAATTCCGAATTATGAATGACAATTCAACATTCCTCATTCGACATTCCTCATGGGCTGCTAGATGACGGCTGCGGTTTCTTTTCTCCAGTAATGGTCGAACTCCTCCAACTGGGTGAGCGTCGACAGATCGGTCATGCGGTCGAGGAAAAGCTTGCCGATCAGGTGATCGAGTTCGTGCTGGATGCAGACCGCATACAGGCCGGACGCCTCGAAGTCGACCGGAGCGCCGTACCGGTCCAACCCCTTCACCCGCACCATCGACGGCCTGGTCACTTTGCCTCTCAAGCCGTCGATGCTCAAGCACCCTTCCCAGTTCTCGATCTGATTGGGTCCGTAGAAGAGAATTGTCGGGTTAATCAGCACGGTCTTGGGGAACCCGCCTTCGCCCGGACATTCCATCACCACCAGCTGTTGCGAACGGGACACCTGCGGCGCCGCAAGCCCGATGCCTTCCGCTTCGTACATGGTCTCGAACATGTCGTCGATGAACTGTTGAAACGATGATGACCGAATGTCGGCGGGATCGACCGGAGCCGCGATCTTTCTGAGAACCGGGTTACCAAGCTTGGCGATTTTCAACAGCGCCATACGACTCTCTCCTCGGTGAAACCGGACAGACCCCAGTGAGGATTCTTATAGCATAGGCCTCTCGACGCCGACAAGACGCACGCCGTTTCGCTCTGCGCGCACTACCCTTGCGGAGAAGCCCCCTTCGGCCTTCTCGGCTCCGGCAACTCGAACGTCTCCTGGCTCGCGTTCCACCAATCAATCCACTCCTGCGCCCACTCTTGGCGCTCTTGCTGGGTCGAATCTTCCCAGTCGTGCATCTCGCTTGCGTGTCGCGTCAAGAGCCAGAGCGAATGGATGGCGGAAATCGCCACGAAGCGCTCCTCGTCGGACAACAACGAAATCAGCACGGGAACCACCGCCTTCTGGCGGACATAGCGCGATTCGAACGCGGCGGCCTTCCGGATGGTCGGATTCTGGTCTTTCGCCATCAGTTCGATGGCGGCTGGCGCCTGCGAAGGATCCAGCCGAACCGCGACCCGCAAGGCATGCTCACGGATTCTGGGCATCTCGTTCGGCTGCTTGGCGGTTTCGAGCAATGCGGGCACGGCCGCGGTCGCCTTCAACATGGACAGCGTCTCGATCGCGTTGTAGCGGAGTCGAGGACCCGGCATGGTCAAAGCCTTGACCAGGACCGGCACCACCGGCTCGCCCAGATGCACGAACTCCCCCATGGCCCAGAACTCCTGTTTGCCTTCCAGCAGGGGAAGCAGCGCCTCCGCGCGCTGCAATTCCTCTTGGCTCAGCGGTTTGGTGTTCTGCGGGACCGACGTGTCCGGAGCGGTTTCCAGTTTCGGCGGAGCCTCGTACGGAATCTGGACGGGCACGATCGGAGGGACGTTCCCTCCGGCCCACACCGCCCGCGCACCGCCCCACATCGACGCCGCCCCGATCAGTACCGCCGCCAACAGTCTCATCCCCGCTTTCATGGCACGCTGTCCTCCTCGGTATCCCGTCGATGCATCGACGCCGTCGCCGTTCCGTCGCCCATCCGCCGCGTTAGGTCTCTCGTCCATCGCGTCGTCGGTGCACGATATCATACAACACCGGCAGCACGAGGAGAATCAGTACCGCGGCCGTCAGCATCCCGCCCACCACGACCCTCGCGAGCGGCCTCTGCGCCTGCGATCCGATGCCCGTCGCCACGGCCGCCGGCAGGAGCCCGATCGCCGCCGCCAGCGTCGCCATCAGGATCGGCCGCATCTGAACATCCGCCCCCTTCATGATCGACTCCGTCAGCGGCATGCCGGAGCGGCGGAAATCCTCGATACGAGAGATGAGCAACACGCCACCCAGGATCGCCACCCCCAGGGTCGAAATGACGCCGACCGCCGCGGAGATGCTGAAATGCGTGTTCGTCGCGACCAGGGAGAGCACGCCGCCGATGAGCGCGAACGGCACCGTGACGAGGACCAGCAACGCGTTCTTGACCGAATTGAAGGCCGCGTAGAGGAGCAACAGAATGATGACGAGGCTGAGCGGCACGACCTTGGTCAGCCGCTTTTGCTCGTCCTTCAACTGGTCGTACTGCCCCGCCCACTCCATGGTGTAGCGTTCGGGAAGCCGCACCTCCTTGGCGAGGCGGGCCTGCGCCTCCTGCACCGTGCTGGCCAAGTCCCGGTCCCGCACGCTGAACTTGATCGGGATATAGCGGCGATGGTTCTCACGATAGATGATGAACGCGCCGGTCTGAGTCGTGATGTTGGCCAGTTGCTTGAGCGGAATGCGCGCGCCGTTCGGCGTGCTGACCAGAATGTTCCCGATCGCTTCGGGATCCTGCCGGAACTCCGGAAGAAACCTCACGACGAGATCGAACAACCGCTCGCCTTCGTAGACTTTCGTGACGGCTTGCCCGCCGACCGCCGCCTGGACCACCGCATTGACGTCCGACACCTGGAGCCCGTACCGGGCGCTGGCCTCCCGATCCACCTCGATCAGCAGGTTGGGTTGTCCCATCAGACGGAAAATGCCCAGGTCCTTGACGCCCGGCACCTGCCGCATCACCCGCTCGATCTCCACCGCTTTCGCTTCCATCACTCTCAGGTCGGTCCCGAACAATTTAATGGAGTTCTCCCCCTTGACGCCGGACATGGCCTCCGCGACGTTGTCCTGAATCACCTGCGAGAAATTGAAGATGACTCCGGGGATCGGCTTGAGTCGCCCCTCGATCTCCGCTATCAGCTTTTCTTTGGTCAGACCCGGTCGCCATTCTTTATATACGGCTTCAGGTTGGCCAGAAACTCCGCGTTGAAAAAGCTGGTGGGGTCGGTCCCGTCGTCCGGCCGTCCGAGCTGCGAGGCGACCGTCGTCACCTCGGGGGATTGCCGAAAGATCTGCCGGATCTCGGTCGTCAACCGCGCCGCCTGGTCGAAGGAAATATCCACCGGCATGGTCGCCCGCACCCACAGATTTCCCTCTTCCAACGCCGGCATGAATTCGCCGCCCAACAATCTGAGCGCCATGAGCGCCGTCGCGAGCAGCGCCAGCACGAAGCCCACCACGATCATCTTGTGCGACAGGGCCCAGCGCAACGTCCCCGCGTACAGACGACGGACCACGCGGACCACAGCCGTGTCCTGCTCACTGATCGGGCCGGTCAGCAGCAGCGAGCACAGCACCGGCGCCAGCGTAAAGGCCATCAGTAATGCGCCGATGAGCGCGAAACCGTACGTGATGGACATGGGCGCGAAGATCTTGCCCGGCACGCCGGTCATCGTGAACAGGGGAATGAAGGCCACGACGATGATCGCCGTCGAAACAAAGATGGGGCGTCCGACTTGGCGGGCCGCCCGGACGATCTGTTGCGGCGGCGTCAATCCGGGACCGCGGTGATGGGCCAGATGGGAGAAGATGCTCTCCACCATGATCAGCGTCGCATCCACGATAATGCCGAAGTCGATGGCCCCGAGCGAGATGAGGTTGGCGGACTGCCCGATCAACACCATCATGGTGAACGTGAAGAGCAGCGAGAGGGGAATGGTCAACGCGACGATCACGGCCGCGCGGAAATGGCCGAGAAACAGAAACAGGATGACGAACACCAGGACCATGCCGCTGATGAGGATGTCCGTCACCGTCTCCACCGTGGTGTGGATCAGGACCGTGCGGTCGTAAAACGTTTTAATTTTCATGCCTTCGGGCAGTTTCCAGGCATTCAGCTCCTGGATCTTGGCTCTGACCCCCTCGAGGACGGACAGCGCCTTGTATCCGCGTTGCAGCAGCACCACGCCTTCGACCACGTCGTCGCGATCGTCGATCCCGACTTTTCCCAGACGCACGCGATGGCCGACGGATACCTGGCCGAGGGTCTTCACGAAAATCGGGATCCCCTCCTTTTCCGCCACCACCACGTTCTCGATGTCCGCGAGGCTGTTGATCAGCCCCAATCCTCGAATGTTGAAATTCTGCGCCCCACCGTCAGGTAATGGCCCCCGACGTTGGCGTTGCTGTTGGCGAGCGCCGTCATCACCTGCGGCAGATTGACACCGTAGTTGATCAGCTTTCCCGGGTCGATATCGACGTGATATTCCTTCGTGGTGCCGCCGAACGCCGTCACGTCGATGACCCCCGGCACGCGCCGGAACTCTCTTCGCAATTCCCAGTCCTGAATGGTTTTCAGATCGGTCAGGTTGGCGTGTTCTCCCGCCAATTCGTACCGATAGATTTCGGCGATCGCCCACCATGGCGAGAGCGTCGGCTGAGCGCCAGGCGGCAGGGTGACCATCGTGAGGCGGTTCAACACCTCCTGCCGGTCGAAGAAATAGTCGGTGCCGAAGTCGAAATAGACCTTGATGTCGCTGAGGCCGAAAATGGACAGCGACCGAATGTCGGTGAGCCCCGGGGTGCCGTTGAGCGCCACCTCGATGGGAATGGTGATCTGACGTTCGATCTCCTCGGCCGACCACCCCGGATATTGGGTGATCAATTCGACCATCGGCGGGGAGGGGTCGGGGTAGGCGACGATGTCGAGAAGGTGAAAGGCGTAGAGCCCGCCGAAGAGAAGACCGATGCCGAGGGTGCAGAGGAGAAACCGCTGGACGAGGGAAATTTCAACGATTCGTGCGATCATCGTCTCGGTCCGTCACCCGCAACCGAGGCGACCGCGTGACGTTCGTGCACGCTATCCCTTCACTTCCTGGCCCTTGATCAGCACCGCGCCTTTCACGACGATGCGCTGGCCCGGAGAGAGCCCTTCGAGAACCCGAAACTGTTCGGGGGACACGCTGGCGACTTTGACCTCCCGCTTGACATACCAGTCCGGTCCTTCCACCACGTAGACGAAGTGTTTCCCGTCGGCTTCCAGCACCGCCTCCTTCGGAATCGCCGGGAACGGAGTGGCATCCCCGACGTCGATGTTCAGCCGCGCGAACATCTCGGGTTTGAGCCTGCGGTCTTCATTGTTGACCCATGCGCGGACCTTGATTGTCCGCCTATTCGGATCGACCACGTCGCCGACGGAGGCGATCGCGGCCGGGAACATCACGCCCGGATACGCTTCGACCGTTAGGCGCGCGACCTGCCCGACCTTGACCAAGGCGAGGTCCCGCTCGTACACATCCGCCACCACTTGCAACGTGTCCAGATCGGGATCGCGAACAGCACCTGCGACGGATCGCCGCCCACGGATTGACCCGGCGTGACAAAGCGTTCCACCACGGTGCCGGCTAACGGGCTCTTCATCTCGAAGCGGGAGGTGATGCGCTGCTGAGCAAGGGGTTTCTCCAATTCGGCCGCCGGCACGCCGAGCGACAGGAGCCGTTCCTTGGCCCGGCGAAACTCGGCTCGGGCCTTGATCAAGTCGTTCTCCGCCTGCTTCAAGTCCTTCTGGGGCAAGGCTTTGGTCTCGTACAGATCCTTGGCGAGTTCATAGGCCCTGGTCGCGTACTCCAGCTCCGACGCTTCCTTGATGAAGTCGGAATAGGCCGCCGTGATGTCCGGACTATCGATCACCAGCAGCGTGTCGCCGGCCTTCACGCGGTCTCCCAGATGAACGCGCACCTCGACGACCCGCCCTTGCAGTGGAGACGAGATCTTCGAATAGCGATCCTCGCCGTACGCCACCTTGCCGGCCAGCACCAGCGCCGGTTTGACCGGACTGTACTCCACCACTGCGGTTTCGATGCGCGGCTGCGCCTCGGCGACGGGCGCCGGTGACACCGGAGGAGTCGCCGCATTGGACTGGGAGGGCTCCTCCGCCCGCCCGCAGGAGGCCAACACCGCGCACAAGACGGCAAGCATCGCAACCCATCGCCTCTCCCCTCTCGCCTCTTGCCCCTTCACGACGTGATCTCCTGCCCGACCGCGCTCTCGAGCTGAAACAGGTTGCGCTGATAATTGAACAGCGCCTCGATATAGTTCTGCTGAATGGTCCGCGACGTCCGGGCCGCGTCCAGCAGGTCGAGAATGGTCGCGCCTCCCCGTTCGTAGGCCCGTTCGACGATCGTGAAGGTGGCGCGCGCATCCTCCAAAATGCCGCCCAGGTACGCTTCCACCAGACGCCGGCTCTGCACCAGGTTCCGGTAGGCGACATCCACCTGATTTTCCACCTGATTGATCGTCTTGTTGAGATCCGCTTCCGCCGCCTGCACCGCGACCTCGGCCTACAGGATACCGCCCTGGTTGCGGTTGAACAGCGGGAGCGGCACGCCGACGCTCAGCATCGCCTGTTGCTGCAAATCCGGGCCCGTCGGTCCCTGGACCGCGTATCCGCCCCCCAGGGTCACATCCGGGTAACGGTACGCCCTGGCCAATTTCAAATCGGCCATGCGCTGCGCCTGAAGATGACGTTTCGCCCTGAGATCCGGCCTCGCTTCCAGAGCCAACATCGGCAATTTGTCGATATCCGGATCGATTCGATGGAACTCCAACTCCGTCGTCAACTCGAGCCGGACGGCCGGCGAAAGCCTGAGCAATTGACGCAGATCGGCGCGGGCCGAGTCCGCCTCCTGGACAAACTGGATGACCTGCGATTGAAAATCGATGAACTGGAGGCGGATGCGGATCAAATCGACTTCCGCGATGTACCCTTTCTTGAACCGAATGGTATTGATTTCGAGAATGCGCGAAAACCGGTCGCGGTTCTCTTCCGCCAGGGCCAGCCGCCGCTGGGCCAATTGCACCCGGTAATAGGTATCCTTCACCGTGAAACCGAGTTGGCGGATCGCGTCCTCAAAATTCGCTTCGGCCGACTGCGTCCCGAACCCGGCGCTCTCGATCCGGTAGCCTCGCTTACCGGCCATCTCGAAGAGTTGCTGGATCTGCGGATAGACCTGGCCGCTGCGGGTTAGGTTGGAGCGTTCGCCGAACTGATTCTTTGCAAACGAGCCCGCCGTCGAAACCGAGAACACAGGGTTCGGGAACAGGGCGGCCGTGATCTGCTGTCCTCTGGCATAGTCGACGCCGAATTTGGCGATGAGCAGGTCGAGGTTTTGTTTCAGGAACAAGGCCAGCGCCTCATCGAGGCTCAGCCGTATCGACGAACCGGCCTGAGCGGCGGGTTTTGTCGGGTCATCTGCGGCGTGCAGCGTATCCGGATACAACGGAACGACTGTGCTGAAGAAGATCAAACCACAAAGACACGAGAACCGGGCTCCGGTCCACCAACGGGTCAGGGTTTTAGACAACTCCACCCTCGGGGTTTCACCATGATGATCGTCCTCGGGAAATCCGGGGACGGACCCGGGCGCGACGACACGCCCCGCGCGCGAAAACGCGCGTGTATTATACCGATGTATCGGGGTGGGGGAAACACAACGAGACGGGAGGTCAATGCATCTTCAGCTCCGTCCATGCGCGATCATACACCCGGATCGCATCCCCGACGTCGCTCATCCACTCCAACCTGGCCAACAACGACTCCGGCGGATAGACGGCCGGATTGTCCCTTACCCGGGGCGACACCAGTTGTTTGGCTTCCCGATTGGCGGAAGCGAAGAGCAACCGATCCGACGTGAGCGCGGCCACCCGAGGATCGAGGAGAAAATTCACAAACCGCATCGCCAGGTCCTTATGGCGGGAGGTCTTGAGCACGACCAGGCAATCGGACCAGATGGTTCCTCCTTCCTTCGGCACGACATAGCGGATCGAAGGCCGCTCGGCCATCGCCCTGGCCACCGGGCCGCCCCATCCGTGAGCGAGCACGACCTCGCCCGAGGCCAGAAGGTGGTCGTAGTGCTCGCTGGTGTAGGTCTTGACGAGCGGCTTCTGTTCGATCAGCTTCTCTTTCGCCTGCTCGATCACGGACGGATCCCGCGTATTGAGCGAGTGGCCCATCGACCGCAGGACGGCGCCGAACACTTCGCGCTGATCGTTCAGCATGCTGATCTTGCCCTTGTACCGGGCATCCCAGAGCACGGACCAACTGTCGGGCGGTTCCGGCACGACGCTGGAGTCGTAGCCGATCCCGACGGTTCCCCACAGATAGGGCACGGAATAGCGGTGTTCCGGATCAAACGGCAAACGCTGCAAATGCTCCGCTAGCAGCGCGGCATTGGGAATGTTCGACAGATCCAGCTCGGCCAGGAGCCCGAGTTCGATCATGATCGACACCATGAAATCCGACGGCGCCGTCACGTCGTAGCCGATCGCCCCGCTCTGCAGTTTGGCCAGCAGCTCTTCGTTGCTGCTGAAGGTGTCGACGACGACCTTCGCCCCGGTTTGCTGTTCGAATTCCCGCAACAGCTCGGGGCTCACGTAATCGGACCAGGTGAAGTAGTGGAGCGTCGGGCTCTCCCGGACGCCGCCGGCCCGCGGGCTCTTCTTCGGCCCGTCCTCCGGGGTCGGTTGGCAAGCCAGGACCGCCGCACAGAGGACAGCGGCGACCCAGATACGCCGTGGTGATTTGGCAATTTGGCGAAGCAGACGGACCGGAGCCATGAACGCTTTTCCCCTTCGGGCACTCACCAAGTCACGAGATCACCGACTCTCACTGTTCGTTCACCCGTTGGATGGCCAGCGAAAGGCCGACCAGTCCCATCGAGACCAGGACCAGAATGGCGGACAAGGCGTTGATCTCGGGCGACACTCCGGACTTGATCATCGAATAGACCTTCAGCGGCAGGGTGGTCGAGCCGGGGCCTGCCGTGAAGAAGGTGACGATGAAATCGTCCAACGAAACCGTGAAGGCCATCAGCGCGGCCCCGACGACCGCCGGCCGCAGCAAGGGGAAGGTCACGCGGTGAAACACCTGCCAGGGCGTGGCGCCGAGGTCGGAAGCGGCCTCTTCCAGGCGAGGGTCCAGTTTTTGGAGCCTCGCCCGCACGATCACCATGACCAGGGGCAGATTGAAGGCGGTGTGGGCGATGATGACCGTCGGCAAGCCGAGCGGCAGCCTGATCAACACAAAGAACAACATCAAGGCCACGCCCATCATGATCTCCGGAACCACCAGCGGCAGCAGCATGGCGCCCTCGATCACCCGCCGCGAACGGGAACCGAGTCGTTCCAGGCCTAAGGCAACGGCCACCCCGAGCCCGGTCGCGAGGAACGTGGAAACGACCGCGACCAGCAGACTGTTCCATGTCGCCGCGAGCAGGGCCCGGTCCTCGGCGAGCGCGGCATACCATTTCAGCGTGAACCCCTGCCAGGTCGCCGAGAGACGGGAGGCATTGAACGAGAACAGAACCAAGACAGCGATCGGAAGATACAGAAAAAGCAAGTTGCCGAGACTCATCCCCTGAAGCCAGACGCGCCGCCGAATCACGGCTGCCCCCCCTTTCGGTTCATGCCCGCATCGACCCGATAATAGACGGCCATCGCGACGATCAAGAACCCCATTAGCACGAAGGAGAGCGCCGATCCCAGCGGCCAGTCGCGCACAACCAAATACTCGTGCTGGATCAGGTTCCCCACCATCATGCTCCTGGCACCACCCAGCAAATCGGGGGTGATGAACGCTCCCAGAGACGGAATAAATACCAGGAGGCAACCCGCGATCACGCCCGGTTTCGTCAGCGGCAGCACGACCCGCCGGAAGACCGACCAACGGGAAGCGTAGAGATCCCAGGCCGCTTCCACCAGCGCCGGGTCGAGTCGCTCGACGGCCGCATACAACGGGAGCACCATGAACGGGAGATAGCTGTAGACCAGCCCGAGCACCACGGCGCCGTCGGAATAGAGGATCTCGATCGGCGTATCGATCAGCCCGGCTCCGATGAGGAGCCTGTTCATCACCCCTTCGGTCCGGAGGATGAACATCCAGGCATAGGTCCTGACGAGAAAATTCGTCCAGAACGGGATCATGACCAGCACCAGCCAGACCCCCTGTCGGCGTCGCGGGAGGCGCGCGATGTACGAGGCAAGGGGAAAGCCCAGGAGGAGGCAGAGCGCCGTCGTCACAGCCGCGAAAAGAATCGATTGTGCGAAGATCCGGAAGTAAAGCGGATGGAGCAGATCGGCATAATTCGTCAGGCTGAAGGTCCAGACCACGCCGCCGTACGTGCCGCGCGCCGCGAAGCTGACCGCGAAGACGATCAGGAGGGGAACGAAGAAAAAGAGAACGGCCCAGCACAGCCCCGGCGCGAGGAGCCAACCCGGGTACCGGGCGACGGCCTCTCCGGGCTCGACACCCGTCGTGATCGGGTCGGATGGAACGGGCACGTTCACGCTCTCAACACGACCCCCTCGTCGGCGCTCCAGCGGATGAACACCCTCTCTCCGGCGGCGAACCGCTTCCGGTCGCCGGCGCCGTTGGCGACGCGGGCCTTCCAGAGCACATGATCCGAGAGCCGCAGGAGGTAGTGCAGCTCATGACCGCTGTAGATGGCTTTCTCGACTCTGGCGTCGAGCACATTCTCGTCCCCGGACGGACAGGTTTCCGTCGAGAGACGGACCCGTTCCGGTCTCAGCACCACGGTGACCCGGTCACCGACGGCAAGATCCTGCAGGCAGCGAACCCGGATCGGTCCGGACGGAGCGAGGCCGGAGGGATCCACGTCGCACATCCCGTTTTTCAACTTGACCACCGATCCCGTAAGTTCGTTCGACAGCCCGATGAAGCGAGCGACGAACAACGACGCCGGCGTGTCATAAATCTCGTGGGGACGTCCCACTTGCAACACCCGGCCGCGATCCATCACCGCCACCCGATCGGACATGGTCAACGCCTCTTCCTGATGATGGGTGACGCAGACCATGGTGACGCCGATCTGCTCCTGGATGGCCTTCAGTTCGACTTGCATCTCCTGCCGCAGTTGCTGATCCAGCGCCGCCAGCGGTTCATCCAGCAGCACCACCGCCGGCCGATTCACGAGCGCCCTGGCCAAGGCGACGCGCTGTTGCTCTCCGCCCGAGAGTTGAGACGGATAGCGGGTTCGTTGCTTTCCCAGCCTGACCATTTCCAGCGCCGCCCGGACCCGCGACTCGACCTCCTCCCTGGGCAGGCGGCGCATCTCCAATCCGAACGCAATGTTCTGAAACACGGTGAGATGGGGAAACAGCGCGTAAGACTGAAACACCAGGTTGACGGGCCGGCGATTGGGCGGCACCCCGGTCATCGGGCGGTCTTCGATGAGCACCTCGCCCTCATCCGGCCGCTCGAACCCGGCGAGCAGACGCAGCACCGACGTTTTACCGGCCCCGCTCGGACCGAGGATGGAGAAAAACTCTCCCCGCTTGATTTGCAGCGACACGTGATCGACGGCCGTCGTCGAGCCGTGCCGTTTCACCAGATTGCGGGTCTCGACACTACAGTCGGCCACCGCCGCCGACTCCTCCGCTGTTCATCGGGAGATTCGACATCGAGAGCGGCTCACGGTCAGGCGTGACAACATTTTGCCTCCGGGGAAACCGCCGGAACGCCATGCCGATCGAGGACGCGGACCGGCGCCGGCTCTTCAGCGATCGAGGCCGACTTTGGCGCTGACATCGCGCAGGTGTTTGCGGACCCGGAGTGTTTCCTGATGTTTCCGCAGCAGTTCCCGGCGGATGACGTCCCGGTCTTCGGCCACGATCCGTACCAGCCGGTCCGCGTCTTCGGCGTGATCCCGGACCAATTCCGACAACTTCCGCAATTGGCGCTCCAGTCGATCCAACCGCCACAGCACGCCCTTGATCGTCGCCTCGGACCCGGGCGCCTTCGCCGCAGGCGCCTCGTTGTCGGTCCGCTTCGTGACCGCCGTCTTTCGCATCGTCCGCTCCTCGCCGGTGATTGCCGCGTAGTATCGTCCCGGCCGCCGTCGATGTCAATCATCCCTTCTTTTCGCATCCCTTCTTTTTAGGCCTCCCTCCTGTTACAATGCCGGCACCATGCGGAAAATCCTGACCATGGTGCTCGCCGGGGGCAAAGGCGAGCGGCTCCATCCTCTGACCGAGCACCGAGCCAAGCCGGCGGTTCCGTTCGGCGGAAAATATCGCATCATCGATTTCACCCTCAGCAACTGCCTGAATTCCGGCCTCCGGCAGATCGCCGTGCTGATCCAGTACAAGTCGCATTCGCTGGACCGGCACATCCGCACCGGCTGGAACATTCTGAACACCGAGTTGGGCGAATACCTCGCGTCGGTCCCGCCGCAGCAACGGATCAGCGAAGACTGGTATAGGGGCACGGCGGACGCGGTCTACCAGAACCTGTTCCTGTTGGACAACGAGCAACCGGAGTTCCTGCTCGTGCTGGCCGGCGACCATGTCTACAAGATGAACTATGCGGACATGTACAATTTCCTGTTGGCCAAACAGGCCGACGCCGTGGTCGGCGCGATCGAGATTCCGCTCGCCGAGGCCCGTCGCTTCGGCGTGATCGGGGTGGACGAGGACCACCGCATCCTGCGTTTCGACGAGAAACCCAAGAATCCCACCCCTATTCCCAACGACCCGACCCAGGCCTTCGCCTCGATGGGCATCTATCTCTTTCGCGCGCCGATCATCCGCGAACGGTTGATCCAGGACGCCAAAGAGGACAGCGCGCATGATTTCGGCAAGGACATCATCCCCCGCATGATCCGGGAAAACCGGGTCTACGCGTTCAAGTTCCAGGACGAGAACAAGAAGGCTGTGAAATACTGGCGCGACATCGGCACCCTGGACGCCTATTGGGAAGCCAATATGGACCTGGTCGCGGTGGATCCGTTGTTCAACCTCTATGACCAGGAGTGGCCGATCCGCACCTATCAGGGTCAATATCCGCCGGCCAAGTTCGTCTTCGCGCAGGACTACCAGGGCGGGCGGATGGGCGTGGCGCTGGATTCCATCGTCTGCGGCGGATGCATCATTTCGGGAGGACGGGTTCAGAACTCCGTCCTGTCTCCGAACGTACGGGTGCAGGATCATGCCGACGTCCGGGAATCCGTCGTCATGGAAAACGTGGTGATCGGCGAGCATGCCCGCATCCGGCGGGCCATCATCGACAAGGACGTGGTCATCCCGCCCAAGACCGAAATCGGCTACAACCTCGACGCGGACCGTCGGCGTTTCACGGTCACGGACTCCGGCCTCGTGGTCATTTCCAAGGGAATGAAACTGCATGCCTCCCTCGATCCATCCGGTTGACCTGATCACCGCGCTGCGCCAGAAGCACCTGACGCCCGCCATCGTGTTTCTGACTTCCCGTCGCGCGTGCGACGAAGCCATGCAGGCCTTCGAGCGAGACCAGGCGCTCCTCCCGCCGGCCCGACAGCAAGCCATCGCAGCCGTGCTGGATCAGGTCATCGCTCAATTTCCCAGCATCGCCGACCATCCTCTCTTGGAGACGGTCAAACAGATCGGCGTCGCTGCCCATCATGCCGGGCATCTGCCGTCCTGGAAAATCGCCGTGGAAGAGCTGATGCGACAAGGGTGCCTGGACGCGGTGTTCGCGACGACCACGCTCGCGGCCGGCGTGGACTTTCCGGCTCGGACCGTCGTGCTGACCCAATCGAGCGTCCGCAAGACGAAGGATTTCACCGACCTCACCATCGGAGAGATCCAGCAGTTGGCCGGACGGGCCGGACGGCGCGGGAAGGACATGGTCGGCTTCGCCATCGTCACACCGTCGCCGTACATCGATCTGAGCGTCATCACGAAAGGGCTGACCGGACACCCTGAGCCGATCGACAGCCAGTTCGTGATCACCTATCCGATGGTCCTCAATCTCCTGAAAGCCCACCCGCTGGAGCAGATCCAACCGATCCTCGCCAAGAGCTTCGCCCAGTTTCAGCTCAACCAGCGCGCCGAGACGCTGGAACAGAAGCTCGACGTCCTCCACGAACTGATGAAACCCTACGGCCCGCGTGTGTGTACCGACTGGATCACCCAGTGGCAAATCCTTGATCACGCCCGCAAGCAGAAAGCGCACCGCGCTCACATCCGGCGCAAAGAGCCGCCGGAACTCGCCGCCCGCCTGCATTTTCTCACACCAGGACGGATCGTCGGGTTGACGAGAGGACGCGGCGTCGTGCTGCGACAATACCGCAGCCGAGGCCAGCGCAGCCCGATGGTCACCGTGCTGCGGCCGGGCGGGGCCGTCACGGAATGTCCGGTCGGCATCATCACCCAGGTCTTCGACCGGATGTTCGAGGTCGAGGAGGCGCCGGTGTATCCCTGGTGCACCCCGAAGAGCCTCGACGACCTGTCGCGACAATTGGAGGAATTGCCCGCCCGCATTCCGATCCTGCCGATCCTCGTACACGAAGAGCAGGAATCGATCCCGGAAAGCGCCATCGTCCAAACGCTCGACGATTTCCCCTGTCCGACCTGTCCGTCGCGACCCGCCTGCCAGAAGGACCACGCGACGGCGCTCAAGCTCCGGCAAGACATCCAACGTCACACGAAAGCCATCCAAGCCCTGCGCACGAGCCTGTGGCACCGGTTCCAGGCCAAGGTCGAAGTGCTCCAGCAATTCGGGTACCTCACGCCGACCGCGCATCTCACCGAAGACGGCGAATGGGCGAGATTGATCCGCATCGACCACTCGCTCCTGATCACCGAATTGATCCGCGCCGAGGCCTTCACGGGGGCCGATCCGCAACTCCTGGCCGGAGTCATGGCCAGCATCGCCCACGACGACGACCGCCCGGGCGCATTCCCGCGCGCCAGCCCCGGCCTCTCGTCGCTGCTGTGGCAGGTCCGGAGACTCGCCGAGACGCTGGCTCCGCACGAAGACCCGCCGCTGCTCCGGGCCGACGTGGCGGCGCTGACGGAAAAATGGGTCGGCGATCCGACCCTCACCTGGATCGGCCTTTGCAAGATGACGACGATGGCGGAGGGGGACATCTATCGCTTGTTGGCGCGCACGCTTGAGTATCTGTCGCAGCTCCATACCTTGAAAGCCACCCATCCGGGATTGGCCGAAGCCGCCGACCGGGCGATCGCGGCGTTGCGACGCGGCGTGCTGGAGGAATTGCCGTGACAGACGCGAGAAACGCGCGACAAGCGGGACTAGCGAGAAGGGCTCGTCGCGTCTTTCTCGCAAGTCTCGCGCGTCCCGCGACAACGTACCTTTCGCATCTATGACGACCGACGAACTTGAAAAACTGCTGGCCGCGCAGCCCGTCGCCTTGCTGCATCGCCTGGCGCGGGGACGAGTGCATCGCCATTTCCGGTTGGGCAAGCGACGCCTGGTTGAGCTGCTCCTTCGGCATTCCGCCGAAAACCGGGCAGGACTGGAGTCGGACCTCCACACGCTCATTCAGGAACGGGTCGACCGCCGGTCGCCATCGGAGCCGAGGCTTGCGGACCACCCGCGCGCGGCGAAGCCCGGCCGCCGGCATGACCACGCGCCGACTCAACCCGGGAAGACCCACGCCAGACCGCCGGAACCGGAATCGTCGGAGCCGGCCTGCACCCTCGCTTCATGGCTGGAAGGTCTCGGCGTGCCTGAGCCGAAGCCGTTCGTCCCCGACGCCTGGCAGGAAGAAGCGCTGGCCCGCCTGGCCGAAACGGATGTCATCGTGAGCGTGCCGACCGGCAGCGGCAAAACGTATGTCGCGATCGAGGCGGCGCGGCGGGCGATGGAGGACAATCGGACGGTGATCTATACCTCTCCACTGAAGGCCCTCTCGAACACCAAATTCACCGAATTCTCGCGTCTCTTCGGCGCGGACAAGGTCGGCATTCTAACCGGGGACCGGCGGGACAACGCCCAAGCCCCGCTGCTGATCATGACGACGGAGATTCTACGGAATCTGCTGTACGACGCGGCGGGCGGTGAAATCGACGTGCGGCTGGATACCTTGGGCTTGGTCATCATGGATGAATCGCAGTATCTGGCCGATCCGGAACGCGGGGTGGTGTGGGAAGAGACCATCATCTTCTGTCCCTCGCAGGCCCGGCTACTGCTGCTTTCAGCCTCCATCGGGAACCCGCAGGACATCGCCGACTGGCTGACCTCGATCCGGCCGACCCCCTGCCACTTGGTCAAGCATGCGAAGCGGTCCGTGCCGCTGCGCGCCGGGTACCTGCATCCGAACGGCAAACTGGTCCCGCTGTTTCGAACGGCCGGTATTCCCTACGGTCATCCCGGCGCACTGCACCCGGAAGCCAAACGGCTGTTCGCCCAGTACGAAGACGAAACCCTTCCTTCACGATCCCGCTAACACGGGCTTCATGACCTTTCGGCTCACTCGCAATGATGAAAATCCATGGCGAGCAGCGAACAGCTAGCCCTGATCCGAACATATTTGTCTCGGAACAGATGCCTTTCTCCGCTTCCCGAAAGGATCCTCTCCCTCCCGCGGGAGGGAGAGGAGACAGGTGAGGGTGGTGTCCGAGAAGAACCCCCTCACCGCAGCCTCTACCCCAAGGGGGGCGAGGAGCAGAGAGGGATCGAGATCGGAAAGAATTTCGGATCAGGGCTAGTAGCGAGCAGCGCAGAGATCCTAGCTGCTAGCTATTCGCTGCTGGCTGTTTTCCGGACAGCCGCTAAAACATATAGGTCGCGCCGAACGTGAGGCCCTGGCGGATGTTTTCAAACTCATTCAGGTTGAATGTCTCGGGGGGGGAGGTCCGGGGAAAATTCTTCCAGGTGCCGTCGGATACCCGACTCCACCAGTACCGATAGCCGACCTTGAGAAACAGCCCCTTCAGCACCATATAGCTCACATCGCCTTCCAAGTTGGCGCCGATCCCGGTGCCGGTCATTTCGAAGCTGGGGTTCTGTTGAAGGTCGGTCCTGAGGTGATGAATGTCCTTATTGCTCAGCGAGGTAAATGGAAGGAACGCGGCTTTGCCCTCCACGCTCAGCCGCCTCGTGATCCGATATTCGGTCTCCACTCCGAGCTTGAGCGAACTCCAGGTCTGGGTGTTGGTGATGACGGTCACACCGCTAACAGGAGCAGCCCCGGGATTACAGAGAGGCTGCAATCCCGGTGCAGGATCTACATCTGTTGTAGCACCTGCCGAAGTACATATGACCTGAGTAACCCCGCTCGCGACGTGTTTTTCTCTCCGATACTGATAGCCGATCACCAGGTCGAGCGTCCCGCGATGGCCGGGATAATTCACCACCGTGAATCCGAGGTCACCGTTGACGTACCAGATATTGTCTCCTTTGAGATCGCTGAACGTCCGCAACGAAGGGTTTCCCCCGTCCGCTGCAAGGAAATCGTCGTCGGTGAGTCGCCCGCCTCCTATCGCAGCGGTCCCGTAGTTTGCCCGCACGAACCACCGCCGGGCGAACTTCACCTTGCCGGAGAATTCAATCACGTTCGTGCCGACGTCTTTGTAGGTCAGCTTGGAGGTCGGATTGCCGAGGAGCGGGCTCGCCCTGGACGCATCGTGATTCCATGTCGTCTCCCCCTCAGTAATCCAGCCGGACAGTCCCAGCTCGACACTGACGGTGGAGCGCTGAAAGACTTCAGCGGCTTCAGCGGATCCTGCCCCCCAAACGGTCAACCCCGCGGCGACCCATGCTGCAGCTCGGTATAATCGAACGCAGGCAGACCGGTGGCAAGCCTCCTCTTTTTTCCATCTCACATCCATCACACCGTTTCGGCTCATCGGCGTGGGCCGCCCCGCTGAATGATGACGGTGTCGAAACAGCGGTCCGCCGTCTCGGGCATGACCCGCTGGCAGGCCGCCCGAATCTCCTCTTCCGCCATGGTCCGCTGCAGGTAGGCGGATAACCAGACGAGCCACGTACCGATCAAGGCCGCCAAGACGGCGCCTGCAATCAGAAACAGCAGGCCCGGCGTTCTCGTGCGACTCTCGCTCTCGGGACCGGGCTTCGCGGCAAGGGATGGCATCACCGTCATCGCGCGTTCCGTCACGACCGTTCCGTTTCCAGCTTCTTCGTTCGACATGACTGCCCTCCATCGGTGCGTGCACACGGCACGATGGTACACCAGGCGGTCCATTCCGTGTATGGATTTAGCGGATTATGCAGACTGTCTCCGCAGGCATGCATCCATGGGCCGGAACGAACAGTCGGCCAATCCCTACACTCGCGACCCCTTGCCGCTACAGGTGCCGACAGCCGGCGCGGACCTGCCCCGAAGGTTCTCCTGTTTTTGCTTTTCCGACAGGATCAGGGAGAGCGTGCCTCTACACTATATAAGGGATGCCTCGGACCGGACGCTGCTGCCTGGCCCTCGCAACGGCGGTAGATGCAAGCCCCATGACCAACGCCCGGGCTTACGACACCGCCGGCAACGAACGCGTCTACTCCAACGACGTCAGCACGAGCATCTAGGAGCCCAGAGAAGGCGATCCCTGTTCTGAAAATGCCCCCTTGTATCTCACCCTTCCCTCTCCCCCATCCTGGGGGAGAGGATCACGGTGCGGGGGTCTCAGGTCGGGGTATGGTTATCATGCGTGGGCCTGCCCGTGCGTCGCACGCAGACAGGTGGGCGATCGCTCATGGGACCTGCGTTGAAAATAGGCGCGAGGCTAGAGGCCCGCGGCTAGAGGTCGGAGTCGCTACCCCCTTGCTCCAAGCCCCTGGCCTCTTGCCCGTTCATGCGGTTCACATGCACAGGTGAGCCATTGCTCATGGAGACTGCCTTTCCGGTATTGATCGCCATCCGCCAACAGGTCAATGAAGCCTAGGGCGGACGGTCGCTCTCCCAGCCGGTCGCAACCCTGCCGGGGGGCGGCCCCGGTACCGCTGTCCACCGCTTCTCCCGCGATTCCGCGGACCAGAATTTCCCGTCGCACCGACTTGACCGATCTACGCAAGGACCTGTATAAGGGCCGCTGGAGCTTTAACGCCGGGCGGGGCGCGTGCGAATTCGCCGGACGGCGACCGGTCAAGTCAGTGCTCAGAACGCAAAACTCAGCACGTTCACAGCGGGTTGGCGCCCGTAGCTCAATGGATAGAGCATCAGACTACGGATCTGAGGGTTGGGGGTTCAAGTCCCTCCGGGCGCGCCACGTCCCGGGCAAGACTGATCTCCGGAAATAGAGTGCGCGCCGATCCGTCGAAGAACACCCGTGTGGCCGCGAGGCGATACCACCAGCCGGTAGAGAAAGGAACCGATGGCCACCATCCTCGTTATCGATGATGAAGAATCGATCCGGACCCTGCTTCGCGGGGTGCTGGAGAAGGCCGGCCATCAGGTGCTCGAAGCCCGAGACGGACGGGAAGGCTTGGCCGTCTACCAACGCACGCCGGTCGATTTGGTCATCATGGACATCCTGATGCCGGATATGGACGGCCTGGAGGCCACCCTGCAACTCACCCGCGAATATGTGGACGCCAAGGTCATCGCCATCACCGGGGCGCAGGGCGACCGGAATTTTCTGGACGTTGCCAAGCTCTTCGGCGCGCGCCGGACCTTCGAGAAACCTTTCGATCTCAACGAAATGATGGCGGCCGTGAAAGAAGTGCTGGAAAGTTGACGCTCCTCGCAAGACTGCGCCGGTTTCTGATTTTCGGCTTTGCTCTCAGCCTGCAGGACGAGCCGCAGGCTCGTCGCTTTCGGGGGAATGACGCCATGCTACGGCGCACGTTGTTAGCAGGGTGGCTCGTGGCCATCTTGATGGCCACGACCTTCCCATGGTCGGACTTCAAGGGCCACGCTCATTGGGGTGTCGTGCGATGGATTCCATTCTCCGAACTGAGCCGGCCTTCCCCGGGTGTCCTGTTTGACATCGGAGCGAATACCGTCTTGTTCGTCCCCTTCGGCTATTTGACCGCCACAGTGATGAACGGCGCAACGCGAAGCCGATTCATCGCGACCGTGCTCTTGACCGTCGGACTTTCGTTGGGAATTGAACTCTATCAAGTCTACAGTCACAACCATTTCCCGTCCGTCACCGACGTGTGCAGCAATGCCATCGGGGCGGCGATCGGCGCCTGTCTCGTCGCGCGTTGCCTTCGCCTCAGCGGCCCCATCATGGCCGGCAGCCACTATTCCCACCCCACCGGATCATAGCCGCGATCCTTCAGGCAACGGTTCACAAAGCCGATGTACGCCTGGCTGGGCGGCGATCGCCTGAACAGGCCCCGCAGCAACCCGGCGGTCGCACCGCCGGCCGCGCCGATCGCCGATCCCCGTCCGGCTGCCCCCACCACCGCGCCGCCCACCGCGCCGCTCGCAGCGCCGACACCGGCCCCGGCGACCGTGCTCCCTGCCACCTGGCCGGCTTTACCCTGACTCGGCGTCGCGCCGGCCTCCTTAGCCAAATCCTTGCACTCTTCGATGTCCCGCTCCGCCGCTTCCGGCCCGACTTGGCGATAATGCGCGTTGGGGTACAAGATGGGCTTGGGAGGTGCGCAGCCCGCTAGCGCGCAACATAACGCGATGGCCGTGATGCGTACACCGTGAAACGCGAACCGCAGCAGCCTTCGCTCAGCCTGGGAACTCATCATCTGATCTTCCCCTCGAGTCGTTTCAGAGCCCGCATCATCGCCGGATCGCTCAGACCGACGTCGCTCAAGGCGTCCATGATATGCAGCCCTGTCTTCGACGCCAACTCCTTGGCGTTGGCGTATTGGGCCCGGTTGAAACGAGCCACAGCCGGTTGCCCGTTGACGATCTGACAGGCCAGCACCTCATCGCCCACTTCCAAGATCCCGCCCTGTTCGACGAGGGTCCTGGCCTGCTCCACGGTGATGCCGTGCAGCGCGGCGAATTCCTTGATGCCGCCGGTCTCCACCAGTCGTCCGTCCGGCATGATGCACAATCGCTTGAAGTGCGGAGACCAATCCTTCCGAAAATCGATGTATGTGATGTCACCGCTCCGCGCCACGGCCCGATCCAGCTTACCGTCATCAAGACCGAGGTTTTTCTGCTCGAACCGTTCCCGCAGCTCGGGCGGTAAGGTGCGGTAGAACACGCGCGCTGCGGCCTCTTCAAGCGCCAGCCCGTAGGACCGCGCAAGCTGCTCCGCCTCGGCGTACTGGACCAGATCCAGCACCCAGGTTTGCTTGGGCGTCCGGCCCGAGGGATCGATCCGGCAGACGAACAGGCCGCGCGTCACGAGGGGACCTGTCTGGGGATAGGCGTACACGCCGCCTTCCATGAGCAACCGCGTCATCACGTCCAGCGGGACGTCATAACTCTCGGACAGGACGCGGGCGTGGACCGCAAGGTCCTCCGGCTCCGTCATGGCGCAGACGGTCACATTCCCCGGCGCATCGAACTCCGTATAGTCCTCGATGATGTTGTACAGGATCGGCTGCTTCTTCGATTGGGAGAGAGCTTTTTTCTTGATCTTGAACATACCTTTACCCCGTAATGCGTGCCGCGTGATGCGTGATACGGGATGAAGTTGAATGAGCGCCCCGAAAATCGAATCTCAGGCCAATGCAGTCATATCGACCAACTCGGCATACAAGTCTGGTGAGCGCTAAGCCTTTTCTCGTCACTCCTCACCTGTCACGCATCACGTGTCACGGCTTCATACGGCGGCAACGTCAGCAGCCGCGGATCGTCCACCGGCCCGCCGACGGTGAAATGATACAGTGATTGGAAGGTCCGATCCTTGATACCCAGGATGTCGTGCACGGGATCGTCGAAGAAACACCCGATGCCGGTCGCCCGTACACCGGCCGCTTCCGCTTCCAGATAGAGCACCTGCCCGAGCAGACCGCATTCCCAGAAGAGGCGCGGATAAAACCAGGGGCCGTGTCGGCGAAGGTTGCCCTCGAATTCGGCGATCATGCCGAGCGAGAAGGCGCCGTCTCCCGCAATATCCTGATGGCAACTGACCTGCGCCGCCACGCGCCGCGCGTCGCCCTCCAGCAACCAAAAGAGCGGCAGGTCGGTAGGACATCTCGGCGCCGGCGCCCAGCCGAATTCCGGATTCATCGCCCGCTGCAATAGCGGCAGCTTTTCCGGATCGCGCACCAGCACATACAGTCCCGGCCCCAGCCCCTCGACCCGATGGACGAACAGGGCCAAGTGCACTGCCGGCGACCACGGCCAGACGTCCCAAGGCGAGGGGCGCTCCATTTGCGGAAGGTGCGCCTGCGGCATGACGCGTAGCAGCGAGTTGAAGAACGTGACCGCCGAGATCGAGGTCTTGCCGTCGAAGGCGACGGCGCTGCGCCGCCGCCGGATGATCTGCCCGGCCAAGAACTTGTCAGGGGTCAGGGGTAAGGGGTCGCGGGTAGCCGGTACGAGGGAATCGTGCAACAAAACCGTACGCTTCTCCGTCTGCGCTTTCCACGACGCTTCGGCCACCTCATCGATGATGTCCCAATGGGCCGCATGCTCACGGCTCAACCGGTTGGCCTTCCCATACCACTGCCCGGCGGCCAACTCCTTCACTACCGCGGCGTCAAGGAACAACGGAATCTCGCTCTGGCTTCCCCTGACCCCTAATCCCTGACCCCTTCCCGCACGATCGGGCCAGACGACCGCCGCACATTCCGGATGTTCGCGCTCCGCGTCGCAAAAGTCCTCCGCTCGATTGACGCCGAACAAATCCGCCAGCAGATCGCTCGACAGGCCGTCCAACAGCGCCATCCGCCACCCCAGCGACGCCGCGGCGAAGCGCGCCGTGCCGATCGCATGGCCGACATCGTGTTGGCAGTACCGAAAGGCCCGCTCCCCGTATTTCCAGGCTTCCCGCCAGAAGACCGAGGTCAGGCCGAACAGGAAGGCGTGGGGAGGAAAGGACGCCATCAACCGCTCGAACCCATCGGCCGAATAGGTGGCCCGCATCTCCAGCCCGTGTTCTTTCGGCGCATAATGGTAGAGAGCCGGCGTCTTCGACAAGCCCGGTACCGCGGGCAGGAGCACATAACCCTCCGTCGGATGCAGGTTGCCACTGGATGGGTTGCTGCGCAGAGACCACCGCACGTCCCCCGCCTGTTTCCAGGCCGAGAGCGCCAGCGCATACTCGAAAAACCGCGAGAGCGTGCGCATCGACGGCGGCTGGCTCTCCACCGCTCCGTGACGATACAGCGCCTCGTAAGGAGGACTC
>FWPU01001869.1_pt1 | contig 60907 bp, 55 predicted proteins | sample 2228361 | NCBI WGS metagenome assembly FWPU01 (sample SAMEA103939777, study PRJEB20133) | metagenome
TTACCACCGAAACAGGAGACACTTTGAGTTTGAGTAGCAGTGAGAGAGAGAGCAGGTGGTTCAGTAATTTGAACTGTAGCAGAAATAAGACAACCATTTACGTCGTTTATACTTACTGTATAAATACCGGCGTTTAGTCCTGTAGCTGTGGAGGCATTACCACCTGTAGGTGACCATGTATAAGTGTATCCACCTGATCCTCCATTAATAGTAGCCGATGCAGCACCATTATTATCTCCGAAGCAGGAAACACTTTGAGTTTGAGTAGCAGTTAGTGAAAGAGAGGTGGGTTGAATAATTAAAACAGTATCTGATATAAAACAATTATTAGCATCATTGACGGTTACAGTATAGACACCTGCAGTGAGACTGGCAGCAGAAGAAGCATTTCCACCAGATGGTGACCATGTATAAGTATAACCGCCTACGCCGCCAGCTGGAGAAGCAGAAGCCGAGCCATTATTACCCCCGAAGCAGGAGACACTTTGAGTTTGGGCAGCAGTAAGAGAGAGAGCAGGGGGTTGAGCAATCTGAACGGTAGCAGAAATGTTACAATTGTTAGCATCATTAACATTGATGGTATAAATACCCGCAGCGAGACTGGTAGCAGTAGAGGTATTGCCACCTGTAGGTGACCATGTATAGGTATATCCACTGACACCACCACTGACAGTAGCAGTAGCTGAGCCGTTATTACCCCCGAAGCAGGAGACACTTTGAGTTTGGGTAGCAGTAAGAGAAAGAGCAGTAGGCTCAATAATTTGAACGGTAGCAGAAATGTTACAATTGTTAGCGTCGTTGACGCTGATGGTATAATTACCGGCACTTAGTCCTGTAGCAGTAAAGGCGTTACCACCTGTAGGTGACCATGTATAGGTATATCCACCGACACCACCACTGACAGTAGAAGTAGCAGAGCCGTTATTGCCACCGAAACAGGAGACACTTTGTGTTTGAGTAGCAGTAAGAGAGAGAGCAGGTGGCTGGTTAATTGATATAATAGTGGAAGTGGTACATGAGTAAACACTATCGTATGCTATGAATGTGTAATTATTTACTGGCAAATTGATAGCTATGGTATTATTTCCTCCGGTAGGTAACCATGTGTAAGAATTTTGCCCCACAGTATTGATGATATTGACTGTGGCAGAACCATTACTTAAGCCATTACAAGTAACAGAATTGGTATTAATGCTACTAATAGAAATTGTTGATGGAGAGGTTATATTCAAGGTTCCTTGATAAGTTTGGCAATAACTATCTTTTACAATGTATGTGTAGGTACCTGGCGATAGGTTGGATACATTGGCAGTAGTGTAGTTACCGGGCAACCATAGGTATGTATAAGAGGGTAATCCTCCGGAAGGGGATATAGTAGCTGAGAGTTGTGTAGGGCAAGAAAAACTGGTATTGGTAATAGCTGATAAAAGCACAGATGAACATGGTCCTGAAAAATTTCCTACAAAAGTTTCACCCACAGCAAGGAGATATGTTTTACCATAGCCGAGTATAATGTCGTAAACGGGACCTGGTGTAGCTGTGGTACCTAAATAATTCATGGATGAGTCGAATTTAGCGATGCCTGTCATGGTACCTACATATACATTACCACATAAATCACTTGCAAGCCCACTACATTTAGAGAATTGTCCATTTGGAACGGTAACTGCGGCTCCTACTTGGGCTAAAGTATTTTTATTATATCGTTTTAAATTAATGCCATCGTATACATAAACATAAGGACCGATAATGGATAACCCATTGATTCCGTGGTAACAACCACCATAATCTGGATTAGGGGCATAATAATATGTTGGATAGAATCCCGTCTCGCCTAATGTAAAACCATTACTGACAGAGCCCATGGGTGTAAAAGCAGAACTAGTTTTGTTGAGTAAATTTTGTGCTGCAGGACCTGGTGTATTGCTAAAAGGAAAATGCAGAGAGTAGATACTTCCATCACAATCGGTGGCAATAGCGCGTGTTTCAAGCCCATAAGCAATCATGTTATAAATCGCTCCTGTATTAATATCTAATCTTGCTAAGTTTACATTAGCATTAGGTGCATTGACATAATACCCCCCTATACTTAATACTGTTCTATCGTAATTAAAAGATAATCTCCATTCCTCACACCATCCTGTTAAAGACCATATAACAGTAGAGCCTGTAGGATCTAGTTTTTGTCTTTTGCCGGCACAATACCCTCCTATGATATAGCAATTTCCAATTTTATCAACAGCAATATCTCCCAGGAAAACAGAATAGTATTGATATGTCCATATATCAGTTCCAGCGGCATTGTATTTTTGAACCCAGTGTAATTGTCCTGTAGCGTTTTGTGAAAAATTACCTAAAATGTATACATTTCCTAATGTGTCTTCTTGTACTTCAAATGCTCGGTTAATGCCGGGGAATGATGTATTTGTAATCCATGGGTCAATAATAATGTCTTCGGTAACATTGTTTATATTTGGAACTTTGTACTGGTATGTGCTATCGTTAATTATTTTGTAGCTGGTTTTTATTTCATTACGATTATCTTTGAGATAATGAGATATTGGTTTTTGATTAGTAAAGAGATAGTTTTTATGGATTGACTCTTCTTGAGAAAAGCCAAAGTCAATAATCAAATTTCCTTTATCATCCATATTTAATTTTTTAATTCCTTTCCATGTTTCTTTTATTTGTTTGATATCTGAGCCTGGATGTACGATATATTGGTATTTTATTCCACCGCTTAATGGAAGAGTGAATTCAACATCTATGCCAGAATATATATTTTTATAAACTAATTTTTTATATGCAGGTACATGGAAAAAGTATTTGTTATCATAGCTGTACTCGTCATAAGAAAAATAATTACTTGCTTTTTCGGTAGCGATTATTTCTGGTGTGTTACAATTATTGAATTGAAAATATATAGAATGCCATATAACAACTCTTTGTTTTAATTCTTCTTCTTCTTTTTCTTCAATTTCTCTTTCTTTTTCTGTTTCTATGAATTCGTTTTTCCTCTCAGGATAGATAAAGATAATACCCTTATTCGTAAAGTATGCATTGAAGTCTTTATTTTCAAGTCCGTAGTATATTTTGTCGTTAATTTTTTGATGATATGTTTCTTTTAATCGTCTTTTAAATTGACCTTTTTCTTCAATAAAGAAATCCCAAGAATTTTGGAAATTAAATATTCTTTGAGCTGTAGATAGGCAAGGGAATAGTAGGAATATTTGGAGATACAGTGAAATTTTGATGATTTTATTCATATATGTATTTAACTTTTTGGTTAAGTTCAAGTTTTTTATGTTTAAATTGTGCTACAAGTTTAAACAATACACGAATGTAGATACAAATTTTTAAATAAATAAAAACTACCGTTCACTCAATGAAATACACGGTTTACTTATTACTTATTAAAGAGTTATCAAATTTCGGGAATTTGGGCGCTAGTAGATATTAAAATTAAAGCTCAAATAGCTATATTAGAATGAGTGCCTTTTTCAAAATCCTGCAATTTTGATAGAGCGTATTCTTTTGTAATTTTATATTCTAAGACAGATTTATTGTTTTTAGGTAATTCAAACATTAGATCGGTCATTATTTTTTCGCAAATACTTCTCAAGCCTCTTGCCCCGAGTTTTAATTCAACGGTTTTATCTACTATTAAATCAATAATTTCATCTTCAATAATTAAATGAATATTATCTAAGTTAAATAAGTATTGGTATTGTTTGATAAGAGCATTTTTAGGTTCCAGTAATATCTTTTTTAATGCATTTTTATCGAGGGGATTTAAGCTGGCTATAACAGGCAAACGTCCTAATAATTCGGGTATTAACCCGAATACTTTAAGGTCATGTGAGGTGACATATTGCAGAATATTGTTTTTATCGGCATCATTTTGTTTTTTTCCTTTAAATCCAATGATATTCATATTCATTCGGGAGGAAATTATTCTATCAAGTCCTACAAATGCACCTCCACATATAAATAGAATATTTTTTGTATTGATTTTTATCATTTGTTGTTCGGGATGTTTTCTTCCTCCTTGTGGCGGAACGAATACATCGGCGCCTTCAAGGATTTTAAGCAATGCTTGTTGTACACCTTCTCCTCCTACATCTTTGGTGATAGATGGATTGTCTCCTGATTTTCTGGCTATTTTATCAATTTCATCTATGAATATAATTCCTTTTTCTGCGGCTTTTACATCATAATCAGCGGCTTGTAATAAGCGGGTAAGAATGGTTTCTACATCTTCACCAACATATCCAGCTTCTGTGATTGCGGTGGCGTCGGCTATGCAGAAGGGGACTTTTAATAGCTTGGCTATTGTTCGGGCTAATAGTGTTTTCCCTGTTCCTGTTTCTCCGATTAAAAGAATATTAGATTTTTCTAATTCAACATCGTCTTGTTTATTGGTATTTAATATTCTTTTGTAATGATTGTATACTGCGGTGCTTAGTATTTTTTTTGCTTCATCCTGTCCGATTACATATTCATCTAAGAATTTTTTAATTTCTTTGGGAGTTGATATTTCAATTTCGGTTTTTGTTAATGGTGTTTTTTTTGTTGCGGATTCTTTTTCTGCAAGTAAAATTTCATAGGCTCTTTCTATACATGTTTCACACATATAGGCATTATGTCCGGCTAGCAATAGTTGATTATCTTTTTGTGGTATACCACAAAAAGAGCAAGTTGGTATTTTTTGAGAGTTTGTTTTTGCCATAAAATGCGATAAGGATAAAGGTTATATGTTTAGTGCTCTTTTTTCAAAAGCATCCAGGCAGGCCTCTTTTAATGCTTCGCTGAAGGTAGGATGTGGATGGCATATTCTGGCGATATCTTCGGCGGTAGCTTTATATTCCATAGCTACTACAGCTTCTGCAATAAGGTCAGCGGCCCTTGGTGCAATGATGTGTACTCCTAAAATTTCGTCGTTATTTTTATTGGCAATGACTTTTACAAACCCATCGGTATCCATGCTTGCTTTTGCTCTTCCACTTGCTTTAAAGGGGAATTGTCCTATTTTGTAAGGGATATTTTTTTCTTTCACTTGTTCTTCTGTGAGCCCTACTGATGCGACTTCTGGCCATGTATACACGACGGAAGGTATGAGATTGTAATCAATATGGGGTTTTTGTCCTGCAATAGTTTCTACAGCAAAAATAGCTTCTTCTTCGGCTTTATGAGCTAACATAGGGCCTCTTATAACATCTCCAATGGCGTAAATATGTTCTTGATTCGTTTGTAGTTTTTCGTTGACGATTATTCTACCTTTTTCATCAGTAAGTATTTTTGCATTGTCTAATCCGAGATTTTCTGTGTAGGGTTTTCTACCTGTGGAGATTAACACATAATCGCCTTTTAATTCAATAGTTTCGCCATTTTTGTTTTGAGCAGATAGAATTATCTCCTTACCTTTTTTTGCGGCAGATAATACTTTATGTTGTAGATGAAAGTTAAAGTTTAAGTTTTTTTTAAGCACTCTTTGAAGTTCCTTAGATAAGGAACCATCCATATTTGGTATAATTCTATCAAGAAATTCTATTACAGAAACTTTGCTTCCTAGTCTTGCAAATACACTTCCCAACTCAAGTCCGATAACACCGCCGCCTACAACGATAAGATGTTTGGGTATTGTTTCTAACTCCAGTGCTTCGGTGGAAGTAATAATTTGTTTTTTATCTATTTCAATTCCATGTATGGATGCAGGTTTTGAACCGGTGGCAATGATAAAGTATTTGGCGCTTAGTTCTTTAGTTTCCTTTTCTGATTTTACCTGGATGGTAGTGGAGGATAGAAAAGTACCTATACCGTGAAAAACTGTGATATTGTTTTTTTTCATGAGGTATGATACTCCGTCGCTATTTTCTTTGACAACTGCTCTTTTACGAGCAATCATTTGTTTTATATCCGGTTTGATATCTTTACATTTAATTCCGTGTTTCTCAAAACTATGGACAGCATTATAGTAGTGTTCTGATGAATCCAGCAGTGCTTTTGATGGGATACATCCTACATTTAAGCATGTTCCACCTAAAAAATTATATTTTTCAATGAGAGCGACTTTGAATTTTAATTGAGCAGCTCGTATGGCAGCAATGTATCCTCCTGGTCCCGAGCCAATTATAATAATATCAAATTTTTCCATAAAATTTTATAATAAATTGCTTTAAAATGAAAAAATGCCCGTAAGATTATACCGATTCATTGATTAGGTTTATTGCAATTAAATTGTCCGGGGTTATATCGGTATTACTTTGCGGGATGAGTTTTCCATTAAACTACTTTGCTGTAGTAGATTTTTTTTTCTTTTTTGGTCTTGTTTTTCCGTATGTCCCAATGTGAATTTTACCTCTTTTTGTTCTTTTATCGCCTTTACCCATAGATTTAATTTTCGTGCAAAGTTATGTATTATTTTACTGATTTTGAAAAAATTCTATAAGAAATTGAAAGGAGAGAGAGTATATTATGCAAGTTATGGTTCTATGTTTTTTTATACAAATGAACATAATTTTGATCTTGTACAGCTTCCCATAAAGGAGGTTTAAAAAATTTTTTTACAAATTTCAAGAAAACTTTTGTTCTTCCAGATACTGGAATATTGTTTTCTTTTTCAAATGGTCGCATTTCACCTGAGAAAACATAGTGGTTTACATTTGGTCGTTGATTTGAAAAATCGAGAATGATTAAACATACTGTGTTTAGTACTCTATATACATCATAGTGATTAGTGATTGCATATTGATCATTTTCATATTCATCATTAGTTACGCAGAAAGAGATAGTCACTTTTAGATAATTGTCTTTATCTCTTGAAAAGGAAACTTCGTATTTATCGTTAAATCTGTTTGTAAAATAGTATGAATGTTTTGTTGGAAATGGGTCTTTTTGAAATTGATAATGTAATGGTTCGTTCATGATTCTTTAGATCTTTTTAGAGATAATAGTGATGATGTGGTATATAGAATTGGAATTAAAAAATATCTGTATCTTATAATAGCGCCCGTATTGGGCGAAGTTATAGAAATTATTAAAATGATGTATACGCAGAATGTTAATATAAAAGATATTTCTAATGGATATTGATTTTTAAAGAAATGTATCAAGCATGTAATTAATAATAATGGTATCATTATGTTTTCAACCCATACGCCCATGTCCATTAAATTATTTATTTTCTTAGGATAGAAAAAAAATACATGAATAGCTTGTATGATAGACTTGATGTTATAAATTAGACTTTTTTGTGAATTGATAGGATTTATATAAATAGTTCTATTGGCTTTTTCAATGGAATATAAGAATTTATAAGCTTCTGAGGTATCTTTATTATTTTCTACGATAGTATCGTTTAAGTTGGGAAAATACCAATACATTATTTTAACATCTTTCTTAATGTAATAGTTAAAAGGCTTTGATGATGAGTCACACTTTAAGTTGTTCCAATCATAAGGAACACGAACAAATTTTTTTGGGTTTATTAAAAATATTCCGCCTCTCGAACCATCTAAAAATCTCTCTTGACGATATTGAACGATGTCAAGGATGCTTTTTTTGAAGATAAGTTGAAAAGTAAAATAGATTGTAATACTTGTTATAATAAGTAATGTAATATACTTTAATACCTGATGCGAGATAGTGTATTTTTTTATTAAAAAATAAATCATTGAAAGATATATTAAAGGAATTAAATAAGCAGGGCGAAATAGCATAGCAAGGTATATTATAATTAAAGTGATTAAGATAGTTTGAATGTTATAATTATTATATATCCATTGTTGTAGTACTGAAAGTAAGCAGCCTATTAGAAAAATCATAATGCTTTCTTTTAATACAAAACTTGTGAAGAAAAAGAAAGCCGGTGATAAAGAACTTATTAAGAAAATCCACCCTACCGATGTGTTGGTTACATTAAAGCATTTGAGAAAGAAATTAAAGATGAATAATAAACCGAATATCGACATGATAGCAGAGAATAAACGATGTACAGATAAATTATATCCACTGAGGAAAGCGAGAATACTATGTACTTTTACTACCCATCTATTGTCGTTGTAAAAAAACTCTGGAGATTTATACCATGCATCAGTGGCACTATAGTATTTGGTAAAAATTTCGTCATTTGTAGTTTCTATATCAAATAAAAATTGCAAGTAATACATTGGGTGTTCTTTTGCAAGATGATTGAATACTACTGCGTCATGAAAATAATGTTCTTCATCTGGAATTTTTAAATGTCTACTCTGGTGGAGGTAAGATGAAATAACAAAAATGAATAAAGATTTAATTAAAAAACTTATTGCTATGAAATGTTTATTGAAAAGAGTTGAAAAGTATTTATATAAAAAAATTAAAAACAGAATACAATAAACAAAGAACATAAAGAGTGGTTAAATGCATTAAAAATATAGTTAGGCAATATTATGAGTGTGCTTTGCATGGTTGGTTCAAGTATTAAAGATATTTATTGTTTTTATTGCTTGTTTATATGTAAAAACTGTTTGAAAAGCAAATATACAAATAATGTTAGAAAAGCGCCTACTATCCATCCTACCAGAATATCTGATAAATAATGAACAGCTAAATACATTCGGCTAATACCAGTAAGCAATGGATAAATGAATATAATATATTTCCATTTTGAGCGTTTAATAATCAATAAAGCTAATACAGTAATAGCAGCGCTGTTGGAGGCATGTGCTGAGTAAAATCCATATAGTCCTCCTTCATAATTATTTACAAGTTTAATTTTACCTTTGTAGATTTCATTATGTGTAGGTCTTAATCTTTTAAAGTGGTATTTAGATACATTACTTATTTGGTCGCTTAGTGTTATGATAATAAGAATCATTAAAATAATTTTGAGAAAATTTTTTAATGAATATTGCTGATATATTTTAATTATAGCCCATAGCCACAAGGGGATAAATATCCATGCTTCCGATACAGACCAAAAAAATGTATCTAGAATTTTATTATGAATAGATTGCAGGAAAAACAGGACATTTTCATCTATTGGCTGAAAAAAATATGCAGACATTTTTTGTTTTTATAGACCAAAAGTGTCTTTAAATTTTACAGATTGTCTTCTGCTCATATCTACCTCTATTCCATTAGAGAGTTTTACAATATATCCATTATTTACCCATAATGAAACAGAAACAATATGGCTTACATTGATAATAAATTTTCTATTAGCTCTAAAGAAGATTTTTTTAGGTAATCGTTCTTCCAGAGCATTTAAGCTATTGAAAATAATAGGATGTCCTGATACATTTTCTGCGGAAGGATAAATCTTTACATAACTTCCTAAAGATTCAAACATAATGATATCCTTTAATGCAATAAACCAATAGTTATTTCCATCTTTTACGAAGACATAATCATTCGTGTTAAGTTTTTCTTTATTTACACTTGTAGTTGTTTCTTTTTCTTCTTTGATTTGATATTTTTTAATGCATTCAGATAATCTTTTGGCATCAATGGGTTTTAATAAATAATCCAGAGCTTGAAATTCAAATGCCTTAATAGCATATTCATCATAAGCAGAAATAAAAACAACATCAGGGATTGCACTGATTTCATTCAACATTTCAAAGCCTGTTTTATCAGGCATTTCAATGTCTAAGAATACTAAGTCGGGTTTTAATTCTTCTATTTTCTTTTTACCTTCTTCTGCATTTGTACATTCTGCAAGAATTTCAACATCAGGATGTTCTTTTAATAATCGTTTTAGTTCTTCTCTTGATAATCTTTCATCATCTACAATGACAACCTTCATAAAATTATTTTTTTACTGCTAAAATACATATTCTATTTTTTTATTCTTTCAATTTTTCCATGAGTGGTGAAAAATTATATATTATCGGAAAAATAAACAGATGGATAACCTCTTAAGTTATAGTCAGAAGTCATTACTTCTCCATAAGCGCCTGCTGTTCGAATAGCAATGATATCTCCTCTTTTGGTATGAGGTAGTAAAATGTTTTTGCCGAAATAATCTGTAGTTTCGCATATAGGGCCACACACATCATATAATGTGTTAGTAGGCATGTTGTATTGAGATAAGTTTTCAATTTTATGATATGCTTCGTATAAAGCAGGTCTGATAAGATGATTCATTCCACTATCTACAATTAAAAAATTTTTGTTATCAGAAATTTTATGATATAATACTTTAGTGATTAAAGCTCCACACTGTGCTACCAGTGCTCTTCCTAATTCAAAATGCAGATGTTGATAAAATTTTTTTTCTAGGAAATTTTGAAACACACTGAAATAAGCATCAAAATCGGGAAATAAATTTTTATCAGGATGTGCATAATCAACACCTAACCCTCCACCAACATTGATATGTGTTAATTGGATGTTTTGTTCTTCAAAATATCTTAGAATCTCATTTATTTTCAGGCACAAGTTCTCGAATCTTGATAAATCAGTAATTTGAGACCCAATATGAAAATGTAATCCAATGAGATTTAAGTTATTTAGATTCTTAATTTTATCTATTACTATTGATATGTCTGAGGCATTGATACCGAATTTGTTCTCGCTCAACCCTGTCGTAATAAACTTATGAGTATAAGCATCCACATTAGGATTGATGCGTAAAGCTATGGAAGCATGAGTATTAAGAGATTGAGCGATGGAGTTAATGACTTCCAATTCTTGTACACTTTCCACATTCAAACAAAAAATTTTATTTACTATCGCAAAGTGAATTTCCTCATCTGTTTTTCCAACACCAGCAAATACTATTTTTTCGGGAGAAATATTATTATTCAATGCTTTTTCTATTTCTTTTTTACTAACGCAATCTGCTCCTATTTTATATTTTGATAAAACTTGTAATAATCTGTCTTGATGATTAGCTTTTAATGCATAATGTATAACTCCATTTGTTTTTTCTGATGCTTTAATAGCCTTTTGGACAGTTAATTCGAATATCTCTATATCGTAGTAGTAATAAGGGGTAGGTAATTTTTTTAATTTTTCAATAATAGTGGTATTAAAAAACATAGAGATATGGTTATAAATTAAATAATACTTTGTTAAGTTGTTCTAATGCTTGTTTTTTATATTTTTGATTAATGAGTACTGATATGCTATAATCACTGCCACCGTAGGATATCATGTTTATTGGAATATCTCTCAGAGCCTCTGCTACTTTGAATAGATAGCCAGCTTTATTTTTGGGTAAATATCCGGCAATACATATAATAGTTTGTTGTGTGATAATTTCTACACTTGCTATTTGTTTAAGTTCTTGTACTATTTTGTCCAAATAAGTTGTGTCATCTATGGTTACACTTACAGCCACTTCAGAAGTAGTAATCATATCAATAGGTGTTTTATATCTTTCGAATACTTCAAATATAGCTCTGAGAAAACCGTATGCTAAGAGCATTCTGTAACTTTTAATTTGAAGTGCAGTGATATTGTCTTTTGCTGCCACTGCTTTGAATCCCTCATTAGGAAAAGTATTGGTAATAATTGTACCAAAAGCATGTGGTTGCATTGTATTTTTCAATATCACAGGGATTTGTTTTTTTTGTGCAGGTAAAATACAAGCAGGGTGTAAGATTTTAGCTCCAAAATAGGCTAATTCAGCGGCTTCATCAAAACTTAAATAATTTACAGGATATGTTCTTGAGACTATTCTTGGGTCATTATTATGCATACCGTCTATATCGGTCCATATCTGGATTTCAGAGGCATTAATGGCAGCTCCTATGATAGATGCTGTATAATCACTACCACCTCGTTTTAGATTATCTATATCTCCATATGCATTTCTACATATATATCCTTGTGTGATAAATAATTTTTGTTCTTTGTGTTGGCTGATGATATTTCCTAAAACTTTTGTAGTGAATTCAATATCAGGTTCGTGGTCTTCATTTAACCTCATGAAATCTAATGCATTCAATAAAATATTCTCTACACCTATTTGTAATAGATATAAATGAAATAAATTTGTACTTAATATTTCTCCTTGAGCTAAAATCATCTTTTCCTCTTTGTTGGTAAAGGAATACGCTTCATTTCTGAAAGCTCTGATATTTTCAAATACTGAATGTATAAAGGTAAGACCTTTTTCTTTATATTCATCTTGTAATAATTCACAACATACATCAATATATTTTTTATGTAATAGTTCTATCTCTTGTTTGGTTTCGTTATTTTTGTTTTGATATAATAATTCACTGATTTTTACTAATGTATTTGTAGTTCCACTCATAGCAGAGAGCACTACAACTTTTTTATCATCATTAGCTATTAGTTTTGTGATATTTTTCATTCTTTCAGCACTTCCTACACTTGTTCCACCAAATTTTAGTATTTTCATTGATTCGATTTTTGGGCAATACTATTAAAAAGATCTTAAAAAATTTACGGATAAATTAAATTGCTGTATCTTTACCCAAAATTTCTATTATGAGACCGCTCGCTAAAATTAATTTTCTGATTTTAATCATATTAATAAATATTGTTTTCGCTCAAAAACCACTAAAATATATTATTAAGGGGACAGTTAAAGGAAATAAATATTCTAAAATATATTTACATCATAAATGGAATAATGAATATAAAACGGACTCTGCGGTTATTAAAAATAATTCATTTACATTCAAAGGTAATACACCTGAGATTAATATGTACTGGCTTACTTTTGATAAATATCATCTTTCTTCACCTAATGTAACTTTTTTTATTGATCAAGAACAAATTACCGTTAAACTGCATGATGACTCATTACAACATGCGATTATTAAAGGTGGAAAGGAACAGGAGTATTATATGACATACAGGAATACAATCAATTATTTTGCATCGGTACAGCAAAAATTATATCAAAGGTACAATGAAGCTATGCAAAAAAATGATGCAACAACGGTTAATCAAATAAGCGCTGAATTTACTGAACTTAATCAAAAAGTTAAAAGCACATTAAAAGAGATGATAAAAACTCATCCATCTTCTCCTGTAAGTGGTTATATTATTTATCAGGAATTTAATAATAACCCAAGTATCTCTGTTTCAGAATTAGAGGAAATAGTAGGATATTTAGATAAAAAGTTTTTAAATACAAAGTTTGGAAAGTTAGCACAACAAAAACTGATGCAAGTCAATGGTACTGCTATAGGCAAGAAAATTATGGAATTCACTCAAAATACACCTGATGGTAAGCCTGTGAACATAAGAGATTTTGAAGGAAAATATGTTTTAATTGATTTTTGGGCAAGTTGGTGTGGTCCCTGCAGAATGGAAAATCCATATGTGGTGGCGGCATACAATAAGTACAAAGATAAAGGATTTACAGTATTTGGTATTTCATTGGATCAAAATAAAAATGCATGGTTAAAAGCTATAGAAAAAGATGGTTTAACATGGACACATGTGAGTGACTTGAAAGGATGGGGTAATGAAGTAGCACAGGTTTTTGGAATTAATTCTATACCACAAAATATTTTAGTTGATAAACAAGGAATCATTATAGCAAAAAATTTAAGAGGTAGGGCTCTTGAAGAAAAACTTAAGGAAATATTTGGTGAATGAAAGATAAAATATATTTTTTATGATAATAATGATAATAAGCAAAATGTGGTTAAGTAAAAGTTAAATTTTTTCATGAAAAAGCAGATATTAGGCGCAGGAGAAAAAGTTTATGAAGAAGTAAAAAGTATACGAAAATACTTACATCAATATCCCGAGTTATCTTTTCAAGAACATAATACTTCAAATTATATTGAAAATATATTAAAAGAATGGAATATAAAATATCAACGAATAGCTAAAACGGGATTAGTTGCTGTTATTGGAAATGAGAAGTTATCAAAAAAATGCATAGCCTTGCGCGCAGATATAGATGCTTTACCTATTCAAGAGAAAAATAGTTGTAGTTATGCTTCTAAAATAGCCGGTGTGATGCATGCCTGTGGACACGATGTTCATACGGCATGTGCTTTAGGGACAATGAGGATATTAAAGGATATTGAACCACATCTTCATGGTACTGTGAAAATTATATTTCAACCTGGTGAAGAAGTGTTGCCGGGAGGTGCTAATCTCATTATCAAAGGAAAGGCTTTATCAAATCCGAAAGTAAATGCTGTTATTGCTCAGCATGTATTTCCCGACTTAGAAGTCGGAAAAGTAGGATTTCGCGCAGGTCCTTATATGGCAAGCACTGATGAAGTTTACATTACAATAATCGGTAAAGGTGGACATGGAGCTATGCCACAAAGAGCTAATAATCCAATTCCTATAGCTTCTCATTTGTTATTCAAAATATCACAGGATTATTCCATAGAAAAAATAGAAAAAGACAATGTGGTATTAAGCTTTGGAAAAGTAATTGCTAATGGTGCTACTAATGTAATTCCTGAAAGAATTGAAATAGCAGGGACAATAAGAACACTTAATGAGACTAAGAGAAAAAAATTACATCAATATCTTCAAAAGATAATACAACAGTTTTCAAAAAGATATAAGGTTAAAATAGAATTAAAAATTGTCAAAGGTTACCCGCCCTTAATAAATGATAATGTCCTTACAGAATTTTTTAAGTATAAAGCAGTAGAATTATTGGGCAAAAGAAATGTAATAGATTTGCCTACTCGGATGACGGCAGATGATTTTGCTTATTATCTTAAAAAAGTACCGGGAACTTATTATCGTTTAGGAACAGCTAATAAAAATAAAGGCATCATTCATAATGTGCATACTCCTTATTTTGATATAGATGAGAGAGCATTGTATTATGGCACTATTATGATGAGTTGGTTAATTTTTAATTACTTAACAAAATATTCTATTGTAAAATCCTATAAATAAAACTAAAAATGATATTAATCATTTAAGTTACATTGAAAAAATTTGTTTAAATTTAGAGCAAAAATAAAATTATGTATAATACAAAGTTTTATCAAGCTATTGGACATGCTTTTTATGCAGTGGCGCATGCCGATAAAAAAGTAAGTAATGAAGAATTATCTGCCTTAGTAAAAATAGTTAAAGAATACTGGGCACCATTAGAAGAAGAAAAAGACGAGTTTGGTGAAGATATAGCTTTCCAAATAATTGCAGTATTTGATTGGTTATCTGAAAAAGATGTAAAAGACAAAGAAGCTTTAAACCGCTTTAAGGATTATGTAGAAGAACATACTAAGTTATTTACTTCTCACTTAGTGAATAAAATCATTAAAACTTGTGAAAAAATAGCAGAAGTTTCTCATGGCATAAATAAGAAGGAAAACAAAATAATAAAAGAAATAAAACAAATTTTATCTCAACATTCTACATCTATTGTTTAAAAATTATTAAATGATTATATTTAAGTTTTTTTATTAAAACCCAGAGGTTACTTTTTCGTATAATAGGTATAAATTGGTATGAAAAAGTGGGTTACTATAATTAGTTTTTTGCTTTATTATTATGTATATGCTCAAAACGACAATGTTATTGTTTTTCATGTTAAAGCAATCATAGTAGGGGAGGATACTGTCCCTGTTATTGAATTACCTGAAGTTCAAATATGGGCATATTGGGGTAAGGCGATGGTTTCTGCACGGAAATTTGAAGAATGGACAAGGACTAAGTACCATGTTAAGAAAGTATATCCTTATGCCATATTAGCAGCTGTATTATTAAAAGAAATGGATAATAAACTCGTGCAAATATCTTCTGAAAGAGAAAGAAAAAAATTCATCAAACAGTGTGAAAAAGAATTGAAAGCAAAATTTGAAGAAGAACTAAAAAATTTATCTGTCACACAAGGTAAGATACTTATGAAATTGATTTATCGTGAAACAGGAAAAACAACCTATCAAATTGTTAAAGAAATGCGAGGAGGTTTTGAAGCTGCGATGTGGCAAGCACTTGCTTTTATTTTTGGTAACTCTATGAAAGTTGAATACAAACCTGATGGAGAAGATTATATGGTAGAAAAAGCTGTACAGCTGGTTGAAAAAGGATATTTTTAATTTGTTTTATCGATTACCTTCTTAGGTAATTCTCTTTGATACTTAGGTTTTAATTTTTTACTACAAGGGCAGTAATTTATTACATAAAAAGGTATTCCTTGCATACATGTTGTTATCATATCTTTTTTAGTATATCCTTTTACTTTTAAGCAACTTCCGAATTTTACTTGTGTTTGAATATTGAGCAGGGTGTATGTTTTATTATCTTTTGTTTTTAATATAATACAACCTGCTTCTGCTCCTTTTTCTACGATACCTTTAATGATTTTAATTTTAGCGGTACTTGTATCTGATGTGATTGTTTTTTTTTGAGCATAAAAAGCAGTAGTTATTATCACAAATAAAATGGTTAAAAAGTTTTTTAATGCCATAGTATGTTTATTTTTTGTTGAATATCAGGATGTAAACTTTTTGCAACAGGACAAGTATAAGCTGCATTCTCTACCATTTTCTTTTGTCTGTCTGTATAGTCAAATTGTTTGATTTTCAAATTCACTATTATTTCACTTACTCGACGAGGATTATCAGCCATAATTTTTGTTACTTCTGCTTCTGCTTCTAAGGGGATATTTTCTCTTTCTGCGAGGATACTCATAATGGTGATCATGCAAGATGCTAAAGAAGTTGCTAATAAATCTGTGGGGGAAAATTTTTCTCCTTTACCGTTATTATCAGGAGGAGCATCTGTTTCTATAATAGTACCGCTTCGTATATGTATGGCTTCTGTTCTTTTATTCCCTATATATTTTACTTTAGAGGTAATCATTTAGGTTAAAATTTTTTTTCTGAATTAAAGGGCTTTTTAGGTGGTTCTATTTTACTAAGTAGTTCTTTTATTTTATTTTTATCTGAAAGTATTTGAATGCATTGTTCTATTTCTGTATCTTTATTTGTAAGATATTCTTCTTTGCCTTTTGAATAATAGTAAAAATTGATGATATTTAATTCAAGAAATTCTTTGATGATATTTTTATTTTTAGTGAGTAATTTTTCTTGCATATTACTTAATCTATTGTATAATTCCTCATATTCCTTTTTGACTTCATCATAGATACTGTCACTTTCTGAAATTTCTTTAAATTGTTTGAGTAATGATTCCTGGTCTGAGTGATAAATGTATTTCTTTTCTTTCAGTAAATTAAAAAAATCTTGAATTTCTTTTTCATTAAGGGAAAATTCTTTGACAGGTGGGATGTTTTTTTTATTGAGTGCGTATTGATATGCGTATAAAAAGAAAAAGTTTTGTTGGTTTAAATCTAATAAGATAGAGGATAAATGTTCAGATTTTGTTTTAATATCAGGAGTAATGCCTGCCCCGTCATATACTATTCTTCCATTTTTTGTTTTGAAAGCAGTAATTAAAGAATCGGGTACTTTTAGAACACGCCCTGACTTGTCTTTATGAGAATAGTCTAAAGCCTGAATACATCTACCGCTGGGAGTGTAGTATTTTGCAATAGTTATTTTTAATTTTGTGTTATAAGGTAAGTCTATAGTATTCTGTACCAATCCTTTTCCATAAGAACGAGATCCTATAATAACCGCTCTATCAAGGTCTTGCAACGCTCCTGCTACAATTTCGGAAGCGGATGCAGAGTTTTCATTGATAAGTACTACCATAGAAATCTCAGTATCTGCAGCATTTTCTGTAGTTTTATATGATTTGTACCAGTTTGAGGTTCTTCCTTTTGTAAACACCACTTCCACATCTTTTGGTATGAATATATTAACTAATTGTATGGCTTCTATCAGTAAGCCACCCGGATTATCTCGTAAATCAAGTAATATAGATTGAGCGTTTTGTTTTTTTAGTTCAACGAGTGCTTTTTTTACCTCTTCTGCACATCTTTCGGTAAATGATTGTAGACGGATATATCCCACATTATTTTTTAGAAGTGAATAGTATACATTGTTGTTAGATTTAATTTCTTTACGAACAAATGTTTTTTCTACAACAGTATTACCTCTGAATGGTATAAATTTAATTATAACACTAGTACCTGCCTCGCCTTTTATGAGACTTGTAACTTCTGAAACAGAGAGTTTAGATACATTTTTTCCATTTACTGCGATTATTTCAGAACCAGGTACAAGTCCATTTAATAGGGCGGGGGAATTGTCATAAACTTCAGTGATATATAATTTGCCATTAATTCTTTCTAAGGTTCCACCAATGCCTGCATATACTCCTGTAGTTTGAAATTTATAATCTTCAATATCGTCTTCACTAATATAATTGGTGTAGGGGTCTAGTGAACTTAACATAGCATCAATTGCTGTTTTCATAAGTGCTCCTGAATTAGGCTTTTCGATATATGATTCGTGAATGTTTTTATATACACTATTGAATATCTCCAGGTTTTTAGTGATTTCAAATAAATCATTGTCATTGTAAAAAAAGTAAAATAATGGTAAAATAAACAAAAGTAAAACAACTGTGCTTTTCTTTGTATTCAAGAGTAGTTTTTTCATTTTCAATCTAAAGGTACGCAAATGTAGGAAATTTATTTTTTAATAATAAATCATTAAAACAACAGGATTTTCATTGATGATATTAATACATACAAGAGTTAAAAAATATTTTTTAATACTCTGGGTTTTTAATACTCTGGGTATTTTCCTGTATAATTATGAGGAGTAATTTTTTTAAGTTCCTGTTTCACCTCATCAGATACATTCAAGTTATCTATAAATTGATGTATTTTTTCTTGATTAATTTCAACATTACCACGAGTGAGTTTTTTTAATGTTTCATAAGGTTGGGGGTAATTTTCTCGTCTTAGTATGGTTTGAATAGCTTCTGCTACAACTTGCCATGATTTATTTAAATCGCTTTGTATTTGAGAATGATTAGCTTCTAATTTATTAAGACCATTTTGAATACTTTTAATACTTAATACAGTATGTGCAAGAGGCACTCCTATATTTCTAATCACTGTGCTATCTGTTAAATCTCTTTGCAAGCGCGATATAGGAAGTTTTTCAGATAAAAAATTAAATATCGTATTGGCATATTTTAAGTTTCCTTCTGCATTCTCAAAGTCAATAGGGTTTATTTTATGAGGCATGGCAGAAGAACCTACTTCGTCAGGATGACTTTTTTGATTAAAGTAGTTTATGCTGATATACATCCATATATCCACACATAAATTTATCAGTATTGTATTAATTCTTTTAAGGGTGTCAAACAATGCAGCAAGGTAGTCGTAATTTTCTATTTGTGTAGTGTAAGAGTATCTTTCTAATGATAATGATTTAATAAACTCGTCTGCAAATTGTATCCAGTTGATTTCGGGATAGGCTATATAATGTGCATTCAAATTTCCTGTAGCTCCACCAAATTTTGCTTTGATAGGCACTGATTTTAGTTCTTTGAGTTGAGATTGTAGTCTATACACAAATACATATAATTCTTTCCCAAGAATTGTAGGGCTTGCAGGTTGTCCATGTGTACGAGCAAGCATTGGAATATATTTATATTGCTTGCTCATTTGTGTGAGTTGTTGGATTAAACCTTCCAGTAAAAGAAAAAATTCGTTAGATAAAAAATCCTTTACCATTAAAGGTATTGCTGTATTGTTGATATCTTGAGAAGTTAGTCCAAAGTGTACAAATTCTCGTAATGATGAATACTGTTCTTCGTTGAGCTTTTCTTTAATGTAATATTCAACAGCTTTTACATCATGGTTGATGTTTTTCTCAATTTGTTTAACTCTTTCTGCTTCTGTGAGCGAGAAATTCTCGTAGAGGCTGTTTAAGTAATGGATTTGTTCTTTGGTAAGTGTTGGAAAATTTTTCATTCCAAGATTGGAAAGCGCTATAAGATATTTAATTTCAACAGTCAATCTGTATTTTATCAAAGCATATTCAGAGAAATATTTACTGAGAGATTGTACTTTATTATGATATCTTCCATCGATAGGTGAAATGCTATAAAGAGGATGCATAAAAGGATAAAATGTCTTTTAATTTATTTGTGTAATGGTTTTAGAGATAGCAAATAACTTTGTTTCTTCAAAAGAGTTTGTAAGTATTTGTAGTCCGAATGGTAATTTACTTTCTGTAGATATACCTATAGGAATTGACATGGCAGGTATTCCAACGATGTTTGCTAATACGGTGTAAATATCTTCCAAATATAAATTTAATGGATCATCAGTTTTTTGTCCAATTTTAAAGGCGGTGGAGGGAGTAGTGGGCATGATGATTGCGTCGTAGGTTTTAAATATTTCCTTAATAGTATCATACAGTACACGCCTTACCTTTTGAGCTTTTGTATAATAAGCGTCGTAATAACCTACACTGAGTACAAATGTTCCTAATAAAATTCTTCTTTTTACTTCTGTTCCAAATCCTAAGCTTCTTGTTTTTTTATACATTTCCTCTAAATTACTGGCTGATTCATATCGGTAACCATATTTTACGCCATCATATCTTGCAAGGTTAGAAGATGCCTCAGCAGTAGTGAGCACATAATATGTTGGAATAAGGTATTTCAACATTGAAAAATTTACAGGTTCTACGATATGTCCATGCTGTTTGAGCTTATTAATATGATTTAAGATAGAATTTTTTATATCAGGATGTAAGCCTTCTGATTTGATTACTTCCGGGAAATATGCTATTTTGAATTTTGTGTTTTGGTGAACACTCATTTCTTTTAAATAATCAGGAACAGAGATTTCTGCGCAAGTAGCATCATATTCATCACTGCCTGCTATTATAGATAAAATTTTTGCAGCATCATCTATGTTGTAAGTAAATATACCTATTTGGTCAAATGAAGAAGCATAGGCAATTAAGCCCCATCTTGATATTCTGCCGTAAGTAGGTTTAAGCCCTACTACTCCACAAAAAGAAGCGGGTTGTCTTACTGATCCTCCTGTATCTGATCCTAAGGATGCCATACATAAATTAGCTGCAAGTGATGCGGCACTTCCTCCTGAAGAGCCTCCAGCAACATATTCTGTATTTAATGGGTTTTTCACAGGTCCGTAGGCAGAGTTTTCATTACTACTTCCCATGGCAAATTCATCACAATTCGTACGACCTATAATGATGGCTCCATTATCCAGTAGTCGTTGAACAGCAGTGGCACTATATGTGGATGTAAATCCTTTGAGTATTTTTGATGCAGCATTGCATTCATGCCCTTTGTAGCATAAGTTGTCTTTAATAGATACAATCAACCCTGCTAGTGGCTTAATTTCTCCTTTTTGTATTTCAGAGTCTACTTTTTTAGCTTGTGTTATTGCGGAATTTTTGAATACCTCTAAGTAGATATTGAGATAATTGTTTTGCTCTATTCGCTGAACATACTCATTTACGAGAGTTTCACAGGTTATTTGCTTCTTCTTTAAATCTTTATGTAATTCCTCAATATTTCTGTACAGATACATTATCAATTATTTTTATTTCACTCTTTTTATTCACTGATTACAAAGAAAAATTATTTCTCTATAAGATAGGGAGCCCAAATTTTATTTTAATTGGAAGGTAAACATAGCTTTTATTATTTCAGGAATAAAATTAGACTATAGCTTCATTTAATTGTCATCATCTTTGTTATCTCCTTTGGCGGCATCTTTGAATTCCTTCACTCCTCGCCCTAATCCTCTCATGAGTTCTGGAATTTTTTTCCCTCCAAATAGTAACAAGATAATAATGAGAATTACAATAATTTCCGGTGCACCCATGCCACCAAATAATCCTAATACTAATTCAGTCATTTTGATTAAATTTTGAACTGCAAAAGTCGTAAAAAAATAACAAAGCGAAAAATTTTTATATTTTTGATGGTTTAAGGATTATTTTTTAAGTGCTGGTATTTTTTGTGAGAATTTAAGTAAAAATGCAATTTAGAGATTACTTAGCACTTAAAATTTTAAATTCAACTCTTCTGTTGTTTTGTCTTCCTTCTTCTGTATCATTTGTGTCTATTGGCTTTGTTTCACCATAGCCTTTAGCAATTAATCTATCTGAGGAAATACCTTTATTTATTAAATAATTCACCACTGATTCTGCTCTTCTTTGAGAAAGTTTCATGTTATATTCATCAGAACCTTTACTATCTGTATGCGCAGATAGCTCTATTTTAATAGTAGGATTTTCTGTTAATAGATTTACTAATCTGTCTAACTCATTTGTGGATTCAGGGCGTAGCGTGGCTTTATCAAAATCAAAAAAGATATTTTTTAACACAATGGCACTTCCAATTTCAATTTTCTTCAATGGAATATCTTTAATAACTTCTTGGTAATCAGCATCTGCCGGAAGATTAAAATTTTCAGAGTGGAATAAGTAACCTTCTCTTTGTACGGCTATTCCATAATTTTTTCCTGAGGGTAAGGTAACAAGGTATTTTCCAGTAGAGGCATTGGATTTAAATGAAGCTAGTATTACATTTTTTTCATTGTCAATGAGATTTAATATGGCTTCTAATGGCTCATTTGTTTTTGCGTCATATACAATTCCTTTAAGAAGAGTCATCTTGGGTTTGGTTACTTCTACGGCTTTTTCTACTTTTAGGTTTACAACAGGTTTCGCTGACATTGCTAGTAATTGGTCCTGTGTATTTAGTAATGGTTGTTTCTCAGGACCTAATATGGTAATTTTATACAAATCCATTCCACCATAGCCACCTAAGGAAGAAGAAGAATAGTAGCCTCTTCTTCCACTTCCGGCTAATGCCAGAAAGGCATCGTCATCGGGAGTATTGATGGGAATACCGATGTTAACGGGCTTGGTCCATTGACCGTTTTCAAAAGTGGTTTTAAATATATCATATCCTCCAATAGAGTTGTGTCCTTTGGATGCAAAGTACATGGTTTTTCCATCTGGCATCATGTATACAGCTTCTTCATCATATTCAGTGTTAATGATAGGACCTATATTCACAGCTTTTTCAAATTTACCTTTTTCATTGATTTCGGAATAGTAAATATCATGCCCACCCAAACCACTTTCTCTATCGCTTACAAAATATAGTATTTTACCGTCGTATGAGAATGAAGCGGAAGATTCATGGTATTTACTGTTTATGGCTTTTCCAAGATTTTCAGGTTTAGACCACATTTTTCCTACGAGATAAGATATGAACAAATCTCCACCGTTTACTCCACCTTGATAAGTTACTAATTTTTGTCCATCGGGAGATAAGCACACAGCGGCATCGTGGTTTTCCGTGTTAACAGGCACACCTAAATTAGCTGCCTGACTGTATTTTTTTCCTACTTTGTAACTTACCCATACATCTTCAAAGAATTCATTTTTGTTTTCATCCATTTTGTTTCCTACACCACCTGGGCGACGAGAAGTAAACATCATGACACTTTCATCTGTGGTAATTACGGGGGAGTATTCGTTAAACGATGTATTGACTTCAGGACCTAAATTATCTACCCATACTCTTATTGGTGTTTGAGATAAAATTTTTCCATTGTTACATTCTTGTATTTTTTTATTAACATCTTTAATTTCGTCTTTGTTTTTGGTATTATTTAAATAGGCGCTATATTCTTGTATAGCCTTATCCCATTCAGAGTTAAGATGATATACACGTCCTAAATAATACCTGATTTTAGGATCTACTTGTGGGTCTAATGCAAAGGCTTTCAATATATAATCATAAGATTTCTTTTTTTCAAAGGAATGCAAGTATGCTATACCTATTTTAAGATTTAATTTTGCATTATTAGGGTTAAATGCTTGTGCTTTTAAGTAATAGGGTAGAGCATCTCTATAGAATACTTCTCCTTGTTCAAAAATTTCATCTCCGGCTTTTATATTATTTTTTGCTTCGTTGAGTTCATCTTTTCTGCCAGGAAAATTTTTCTTTTCAAATTCAACATTTTGTTGAGATAATACATTGAAAGATATAAATAAAGATATGATAATGGATGTTCTTTTCATATAATAATTTTTTTATGTTATTCTGTACAATCTGTATCTATGAATGATTTTGCAGGTGTAATTCCAAGTTCTAATGCTTTTTTCCAGTCTTTACAACATTCTTCTTCCTCTCTTAACATTTGCCTTGCTATTCCACGATTGTAATAAGCTTGTCCATTATTAGGGTCCAGTTCAATTGCCTTTGTGGACATTTCTTTAGCCTTTTTGTAATCTTTTTCTTTGATATAAACTGATGCCAAGCCGTTATATGCTGCTGAGTTGCGAGCATCCTTTTTAAGAACATTTTCAAATTCTGTTTTTGCACCAGACATATCTCCTTTTTCTAGTCTTGCAGCACCACAATTAATATATGCCATAAAATAGTTTCCATCAATTACCATTGCTTTTTTATATGCATCAATAGCTTTTGTATAATCTTTTTTTTGTCTGTAAGCGGAACCCAGGTTATTGTATATGAATGCTTGATTAGGTGCGTATTTAGCTGCTATTTCGTAATTTTTGATGGCATTATCTATATCGTTTTTCATGAGGTATGTAGAGGCTAAATCATTGTAGGCATAAGCATAATCAGTTTTGGCTTGTGTTGCTTTCTGGTAATAAGAGAGTGCTTTGTCATAATCTTGATAATTAAAGTAAAGCATTCCTAAGTAGTAATTTGCTTCGGGGTGATTAGGATTTATAGTAATTGTTTTTAATAATACTTGTTCTTGACTATCTTTTTTATTTTGATAGAAAAATATCAATGATTTGGTGAAGTAGTATTCATCGGAGGTTTTCATTTTTAGTGCTTGATTAATATCATTGAGAGCTTCCGAATAATTTTTTAGTTGAATATATGCCAAAGCACGGTTATAAATGGCTTTTTCAAAGTTAGGCATGTTTTCTAGTGCTTTAGTAAATAATTGAATGGCCATTGTTGGATTGTTGCTGTTTAAATAATTTAAACCTGAATTATAATCGTTTTGAGCGATTTGTTCAGGGGTAAGAGTTGCGGCAATTTTTACGGTATCGGATTGAGAGTACAATGAAAATGCTGAGAGTGATAAGCAGATGAAAAATAATTTTTTCATATTAAGTTTTTGGCAAATATAATACAAAGATTAAATAAAAATGAAATCATTGTTCAAAATAAATTTGGAAGTTAACATAAAATGTATGTATATTTGCGGTTGAGTTTTAGGTTCTTTGATAATGCGGGAGTAGCTCAGTTGGTAGAGCATCACCTTGCCAAGGTGAGGGTCGCGGGTTCGAGTCCCGTTTCCCGCTCGTTAGTTTTGTTTCATTGAATAAAACACTTCTTTAAGAGCGGTTGAGAAGTGTTGATGCCTGGGTGGTGGAATTGGTAGACACGCAGGACTTAAAATCCTGTGGCACTAACAATGCCGTGCGGGTTCAAGTCCCGCCCCGGGTACTTGTTTCATATACGGGAAATAATTGGTATAATGTAAATTTTATTTAGCGAAAGTTTATTCATAGAGTTTACCCATTGCCCAGATGATTCCTGCTTTTGATATTTGATATTTAATAATATATTCAATTAATTTTATCTGAGAATCTATGAAATTAATTTCACGGGAATTTACCAGAAATAGAGAACTTTCTCCTATTTTGAATTTTTGTTTTTCTCCTTCAAGAAGTGATTGATAATTATTAACATTGTTTTTAAAGAGAGTAATTTGTTTAGTTAAATTTTCTAACTCATTAAAATATTGTTGAACTTTGTTTTTGATTTCTAGTACTTTTTGTTGTTTGCTGTATTGCGTATCAAATATTTTCAAACCTGTTAATTTAAGTTCTCCTCTTTGTTGTCTTAAAAATGTAGGAAAACTAAATTCAATACCCCACTTATAATTTTGAGTTGATAATTGACTAAAATAATTAGAGTTAACTGGTTCATTAAGTATATTGTAATGAAGATTTAATTTTGGTTTTAGCATTTCAGTTTTTAATTTCTTTTCAATTTCTAATGATTGTATTTTATAATCATAAATTTGAATGAGAGGATGAGATGTTTCTATTTGATTTAGAATTTTTATAATACTATCTTTTGAAGCTATATTAGAATTTGATATTGTTTTGTAATCTATGGGGACAAGGCTGTCTGTAATTTCTAATGGAGTATTGTTCTCAAACCATAAGAAATTAGAAAGTTCTAGTGTTGAATTTTTATACAACAACTCATATTGATTTTTTCCTATTTGGCGAGTTTGAACCTGAATATATGCTTCTAATGTATCTATGGCTGGATTATCTCCTAGTAAAAAACCTTGTTTTACCCCTTCAAAACGTGTTTGAGCTAGTTTTATAGATTCTTGATATACTTTTAATTGATTGTATGCTTCTACCCATTTCCAGTACTGTTTGGTTCCTTCAAAGTATAAGTCATTAAGAATGGCTCTGCGTTCGGCTTCGGTGGATTTAGCATAAATTTTTGCTTGTTTAAGTTGTGCTCTTCGTTTATCTATGAACAACCCTTGACCAAGTGATAAAGAGATTCCTCCATACCACAATCCATTTGTAGGTAAGTTATTTTCTGGATTTAAGAATGCTCCTTGATTTTGATCATAGCCAGTTTTTAATTCAATGCCATACCATGTTGGTATTTTAAGCCCTGTATTTAAGATTTGGAAGTATTCTTTTTCGTTGAATTCTTTATTTTCAAAGTAAGAAAATAAGTAAGGATCGAAATTACCTTTAGCTTGTCTAATTGTATTTTTTCCTTGAGCTTTTAATAATTCTGCTTGTTTAGCTACTGGATGATATTTTTTTATAAACCAAATAAATTGTTCTAGTGTAAAAACTTTTTGTGCGATAAGATTACTGCTTAAATAGATAATGATAATATAAAAGATATGTTTGGTCATTTTATTTTTTTATTGGATTGGTATTTTCTTTTGGGGTATAATAATCAGGAGGGAATCCATTGATTTGACGCCATAATTCATACCATATAGGTACATCATTAAGTAATACCATATTTTTAGTCCCTGCACCTGGACGAATTTGAGCTGGCCAAGGATGGTCATTGGGGTCTTGAGCTATAAGAACTCTATATAATCCATTTTGACTTGTAAAATTATCAATGGCAACAATGATTCCTCCATATGTTCCATAACTTATATTAGGCCACCCTGAAAATACTATAGCTGGCCATCCGTCAAATTGTATCCGCACACGATTACCACGATTTATTAATGGTAAATCCAGTGGTTTCACATACATTTCTACGGCTAGTTCATAATTAGCAGGCATAAGGCTTACTATCTCTTGTCCTTCTTTTATTGTTTCACCTATACCCACTTGTATAGCTTTTGTAACATAACCATCTTGTGGGGCAATTATGTAATATAATTTTGTTCTTACGGAATAATTCATGTATTGATTCTGTAATTTAGTAACCACTGCTTCTGCATCGTACATATTCGATAATGAAGCATATTTTTCTGCTTCTGCTTTTGATATTTTATCTTTAAATTCTGCAATAATGGATGTTAGTTCAATTTGAGCATTAAGATAATTATTTTTACTAGTAAGTAAATTACTTTCTCCAGAAATTAAAGCAGCTTCAGCTTTTTGTAACTGCATTTTTCTAGCTTCGAAATCAGTTAATGATTTAAGTCCTTGTTTATAGAGTTCTTCCATTCTTGTGAATTGTTGCTTTGCAATATTATAATTGGTTTTTGCTGCTTCAAGATTAATACTATCTGCAATAATTTTTAATCTTGCTTGTTCTAGTTTATTTTTTGCTTGTTCTGCTTTTAATTTTTGTGCTTGATTTAATGCATCTATTTGAGCATCTATTGATTTTACTTTTTCCATGTATGATGATACTGTAAGTTCTTTAGCTTTTAATTGCTGATTTGTACGATCTAATAAATTAGGGTCAAAATATTCGTCTTTTACTTCTGAAATGAATAAAATGGTATCACCTTTTTTTACGAAATCTCCCTCTCGAACATACCATTTTTCTATTCTTCCTGCAATGATACTATGGATGGTTTGGGGACGCTGTTCTGGTTTTAGTGTTGTCACATATCCTTTTGCACGAATATTTTGTGTCCATGGTAAGAACATCGATAAAAATCCGATTGAGAAAAATATTGTAAGGAGTTTCAATAAAACCTTATTATACTTTTTTTGATTTACTATAATTAAACTACTATATTTTTCTTCAATATTTTCCTTTATAGTATTACTACTAATGTTTAGCATATTTATTTATTTAATTCAATAATTTTACAGATTTCACCATTGTTTAGAACTACATTTTTGTTTACATAATTATATATTTCAGGGTCTGAACATGAAATAATTAAAGTCCACAAGTTATTTTTATTAGTTAAAAATTCAATAATTTTTCTCTTTTCGTTGGATTCTATACCCACAAAAGGCTCTTCTAACAAAAGAAGTTTGGGTTGATTTACAATACTTCTTGCTATGAGAATCTTTTTTAATGCGCTTTTCGAGATATTTTTTACTTCGGGATTGATGACTGTATTTAACCCAGCAGGTAGTTCATTTATAAATTCATCTAAAAATAAATTTTTTATTGCCCACTGTACATTTGTTTCATTTACTCTTTCCCGTTGAATGGTGATATTATCTACTATGCTTCCATGAAATAATTTTTCATGGGATAAACAACTACCTATCAAAGTTCTATAATCTGACAAACTTAAATTATTTAATCCGATATCGTTGCAACTGATACTCCCTTCATTTATAGAATATAATCCTGCAATTAATTTAAGTAGTGTACCCTTGCCTGCCTCTTTATCTCCCGTTATTAAAACCCTTTCTCCCGACTCAATATCCAGGTTTATATTTTTTATTACTTGCTTTTGACTATTAGGATAAGTAAAACTTACATTCTTTAGTGAAATAGCTAATCCATTCTGGATATTAGCTTCTGATATTTTTGTTCCTCTATCATTTTCTAATTCAAGGTCAACAACATCTCCAAGTTTATCTAAAGAGGTTAGAACATCATAAATAGTTTCTAAGCTTAAAATTAACTTTTCTACTGATGCTAAGACCATAATGATTATGATTTCAGCCGCTACAAATTGTCCAATATTTATGATTTGCTCCATGACTAAAATACCTCCAAGAAATAAAAGACCTGCAGCTACTAATACTTTAAATATTACTAATAATGAGTATTGAGATACTAGTATCTTAAAGTGTTTCTCTCTTTCATTCAAATAATTATTTACATAATCATTTAGTCTATTTAGTCCAAAATTTGTTGTTCCAGCAAGTTTAAAGGTGGTTGCTGTGCGTGCACCTTCTTCTAACCAGTAAGCAACACGGTACTTATAGCGTGATTCTTGAATACTTGTTTTCAGCCCTTTTGCTGCAGTAAATTTTAAAATGATATATACTAGCATAATAGAAGCTAAACTAAGTATTATGAAAAAAGGATGATATAGTGATAATAAAATTAAACTAAAAAGTAATTGTAGGGTAGATAACGAGGTGTCAAGTAATAATTTAGATAAACCTTTTTGAAGGGTGATTGTATCAAAAAATCTATTCATCAATTCTGGTATATAGTGTTTATATAATTCTTCCATTTTTATATGTGGAATTCTATAAGCAAAATCGAATGCTGCTCGTGTAAAGATTTTTTGCTGTAGGTTTTCTGTTATTCTTAATTGATAGATTTGCATTACTCCAGAAAAAGTGATGCCCATAAGTACAAAGATTATTAAAACAATCCATGAAGTGCTAACTTGTCCAACTTGAATTAAATTAATGATAGTTTGAATTCCAAGAGGTAATGATAGGTTTATGATACCATTAAAAACTGCAAATATGTAAATGTTTATTATATCTTTACTATCTGGTTTTATTAACATCCAGAATCGTTCTAATGGACTTAGTTTTTTATTCATAATATTATTTAAGTTAATTTGATATAAGCAGGGCTAATATACCTACAACAACTTTTCAGAAGTTAAAAATAAAAACTATTTTTGCTAATTTTAGCAATTCCGTATGATAAATTAATATTAATGGTGAATTTATAAAATTAAATTCAGATATAAGGTTTATTTTTTTGCAACATAAATAGTAGCTATTCCAAAACTTAGAGGAACATACTGGCATTCTTTGAATTGATGAGTTTTTAATATATTGCATAGTTGTTCATATTGAGGGAATACAGACACACTTTTAGGTAAATAATCATAAGCTTTTTTGTCTTTTGTAATGAGCCACGCTATAATGGGTAAAATACATTTGAAGTAAAAATTGTATATACCTCTAATAACAAGGTTTTTAGGAGTGGTAAATTCTAATATCAGGAGAACACCATTGTTCTTTAAAACTCTATAAATTTCGTCAAGTCCTTTTGAATAATTCTCAACATTACGAATACCAAAAGATATAGTAACTACATCAAAAGTATTGTTTGAAAAGGATAGATTTTCTACATCTTCTTTGGCAAGTTGAATAACACTACTTAGTTGTTTTTCATTTATTTTCTTTTGAGCAATCTCAAGCATTTTATCAGCAAAATCAGCGGCAATGATTTTATCAACTTGTAATTCAGATAACTTGATTGCTAGACTGGCAGTACCGGTTGCTAAGTCTAAAATTATTTTAGGTTTATATGGCTTTAATATCTGAACTACTTTTTTTCTCCAATAATGATGAATTCCTAATGAAATAATTGAATTAGTCAAGTCATATCTCTTAGAAATATTATTAAACATTTCTTCAACTTGTTCTTTTTTTGAGCTGTCTTCTCGGTAGGGTTTAACTGGATTAACCATTACTTGACAAAATCTAGGTTTAAGGCTTCCTCTAATAATCTTGATTTATTTACTGGTACTACACCAACTTCTTCGCAAACCAATCCACCTGCTAGGTTAGCTAGTGAAGCGGTTAAAAAACTGTCACATCGCATGGCATGGCAAAGAGCTGCTACAGTGATAACAGTATCTCCAGCGCCACTTACATCAGCTATTTTTCTGACATGAGCGGGAATATGTGCTTTTGTGTTCCTTGTATTAAGAATAACTCCTTTATCAGCAAGAGTAACTAATATAGTTTCTATTTTTTGTTTTACCCTATAGCTACTCACTAATTTTTGTAATTCTTTGATACTAGGCTCTTCTATATCTAATTTTAATCCTTCTTTAAGCTCTTTAAGGTTAGGTTTAAATAAACTTACATTTTTATAGGCATGAAAATTTTTCTTTTTAGGATCTACACAAACAGGTATATTTTTTTGTTTTGAGAGTTCTGTAACTTTTTGAATCAATTTTGGGGTAATAAGTCCTTTATTGTAGTCTTCAAAGATGATAACATCTATTTTATCATGGTGAATAATATAATTAATAAGAGTTAGTAAATTTTGAGTTTCAGCAAATGTAATCTCTTCTTCGCTTTCCTCATCTACTCTTAATAGATGATGATTATTACCTATTATTCGGGTTTTTGTGGTTGTGGGTCTGTGGCGAGATTTTAAAATCCCTTTTGGACTTAATTTTTGTTTCTTCATTAGTTCCAAAAATGCTGTGCCTTCTGTATCTGCACCTATTACTGAACATAAAATAGGATGTGCTCCTAAGGCTTGAATGTTAAGTGCAACATTAGCAGCTCCTCCTAATCGCATTTCTTTTTCTTGGACGGTTATGATAGGTACTGGCGCTTCGGGAGAAATTCTATTTACTTTTCCCCATACATAGTTGTCTATCATTACATCGCCAATTACTAGTACATTTAAGTTATTGAATGATTTAAACAGTTCTCTTATATGCTCTTTTTTGATACTATATTTTTTCATGTATTATTGAAGTTTATCAATAGCTGTTTTAATTTGTTGAAGTGCTTTATCTAATAGATTCTCAGAGGTAGCATAAGATATTCTGATATAATTATCATTTCCGAAAGCTGCACCTGGCACTAAAGATACTTTAGCTTCGTTTAGTAAATAAAAACATAAATCTGTTCCGTTCGTAATGATTTTATCTTGATATTTTTTTCCGAATAATTGAGACACATCTACAAATACATAGAAGGCACCATCGGGAATATTAGTTCGGAATCCTTGAATATCTTTTATTTTTTGCATTACTAAATCTCTTCTTTTTCTAAATGCTTCCACCATTGGCTTTACGTAAGCATTGATATCTATTTGCATGGCTTTGTGCATGGCTTTTTGGGTAATACTACAAGTAGCAGATGTAAATTGTCCTTGAATTTTATCACATGCTTGGGTTATCCATTGAGGTGCAGCTAATATACCTCCTCTCCAACCTGTCATAGCATATCCCTTAGATACGCCATTAATTACAATTACTCTATCTTTAATATTTTCAAATTGAGCAATACTATGATGTTTTCCAATATAATTGATATGTTCATATATTTCATCACTGATGACAAACACATGAGGATACTTTTCTAACATATTTGCCCATTCTGCTAATTCTTCATAACTGTATATGCTACCAGTAGGGTTAGAGGGGGAACTAAATATGATGAGTTTTGTCTTTTGGGTAATATATTTTTCCAACTCTTTGGCAGATATTTTGAAGTTTGTGTCTATGGAAGTTTGAATAATAACGGGTTTAGCATCTACTAATTTAAGAAATTCTACATAAGTTACCCAATAAGGAGCAGGTATAATGACTTCATCATCAGGATTTAATAGAGCAATGTAAGCATTGGCAATACATTGTTTGGCACCGGTAGATACAAGAATTTGTTCTGGGGTAAAATGTAGATTATTATCGCGTTTGAATTTTTCACATATTGCTTGACGAAGTTCTAAATATCCTGATACGGCTGTATAATGGGAAAAATTATTTTGAATAGCTTCAATAGCGGCTTGTTTAATTGGCTCGGGGGTATTAAAATCCGGTTCGCCCAAACTCAGATTGATGACTTCTATACCTTGTTGAGATAATTCTCTGCTTCTACGCGACATTCCTATAGTAAGAGGCTCTTCTATAGATTTGGCTCGCTGAGATAGTGACATTTTTTTGAGGCAAATTAAATCAAAAACTTGGTAATAAGGAAAAATAACTAAAAAATGATGGTTATTAAAATTTAATAACTGAGTTTTATTATTTTATTACGAGAAGAAATTTAAACTAACATACCAAAATCGTAATGATAGTTTCCTTATTTGTTAAATTCTTTTACTAATACACGGTTCAGCAGATAAACTATCTCTTCTTTTAATTAAGATGATACAACTTTCCTTAAAAAATTTTATAAATTTCTTTTGAATTATACTTAATATCTAACTCAAGGCACTCTCTTTTATTTACGATTCTGTTCATTTTTTAGCGTAGTAAAAACTAAACAATACTTACCTTCTTAAATTATTGTTTAACTTTGCCCAAAAAATATGTTATTACCCCGTCGTCCTCGTAGGAATAGGAAAAATGAGGTGATTAGGAATTTAGTGCAAGAAAATTTTATTTCAGTCAATGATTTTATTTATCCATTGTTCGTCAGTAGCGAAGTTAAAGACAAGCAGGAAATATCATCTATGCCGGGTATATTTAGATTTTCAAAAAATGCCATTCTTCGCGAAATAGAAGAATGCATGCATTTAGGTATAAAAACATTTGCGTTATTCCCGCACATTTCTGAAAATTTAAAAGATAATTCTGCTTCTGAATCACTAAATGAAAAAGGGTTATATCTATCTACTATTCAAATGATTAAGAAAAAATTTCCTGAATGTGTGATTGTAAGCGATGTTGCAATGGACCCATATAGTGTTTATGGGCACGATGGAGTAGTGGAAAATAGCGAAATAGTGAATGATAAAACCTTAGAGATATTGGGAAAGATGGCATTAGCTCAGGCACAAGCAGGAGCAGATATTGTAGCTCCTAGTGATATGATGGACGGTAGAGTAAGGTATATCAGAAAATTTTTAGATGAGCACCATTATACAAATGTTTCTATATTAGCCTATACTGCCAAATATGCGAGTGCTTTTTATGGACCATTTAGAGATGCCTTAGATAGTGCCCCAAAATTTGGAGATAAAAAAACATATCAGATGCATCCCGCTAATAGTAGGGAAGCTCTGGTTGAACTTGAGTTAGACATAACAGAGGGTGCAGATATTGTCATGGTAAAGCCTGCATTATCGTATTTAGATATTATTTGCTTATTCAAGCAACACTGCCATTTACCTATAGCTGCCTATAATGTTAGTGGAGAATATGCTATGATAAAGGCAGCAGGACAAAAAAATTGGATAGATGCAAAAAAAGTGAGAGATGAGATACTACTGAGTATTAAGCGAGCAGGGGCGGATATCATTCTAACTTACTTTGCTAAGGAATGGGTGATAGATCATCAAAATTAAATCAAAATAATATATTATCTTTGCATTTGTTATGAAAAAATTGAATAAGATTTTGCAAGTGTCTATGTTGGGCTTGTTTTTAGTCCATTCTAACACGAATGCTCAAATGTCTTGTAATGCAGGAAATAATTTTACTTTCTGTCCGCAACAAACCTACACCTTAGGTGGAAATCCTGTAGTAACGGGAGGAGCATCACCTTATACTTACTCATGGGTTCCGTCTACAGGATTGAGTAGCTATACGGTGAGTAATCCTATACTTAATTCATATCAGGAGCCTTATTATGTTTTAATTGTAACAGATGCAAATGAAGAAGTTTGTAGAGATACAGTGTATATCACCAAAAGTAACATAGATAATTACTCTGCGGGCGATGATATATTTGTATGTAAAGGAACAAACTCAGTGGTAATCTTAGGTGCTTCTACTAATTCTAGTTGCAGTACTTGTACATTTAGTTGGTTACCTACTACTTACTTAGATAATGCTAATGTTGCCAATCCCAGTGCGACTGTAGATACCTCTGTAATAGGAGTAACATACACAGTAACTATTAGTGATGGGGTCTGTACTTATACAGATTCCGTAAGCATCATAGTAGGATATGTTTCTTTAACTGTACAACCACAAGATACGACTATTAAAGAAGGCGAAGTTGTTACATTATATGTAAGTGGAGGAAATGGAAATTACACATGGAAACCACCTTATTATCTCACATTTCCATACAATCAAGTACAAAATCCTGATGCAACTCCAAAATCAACTATAGTTTATACTGTTACTTCTACTTTATCCAATGGATGCGTTGCTTCCAATACTGTGATTATTCGTGTTATTCCCAATGACGAACTAATTTTTTACAATACTTTTACCCCTAATAATGATGGTATTAATGATGTTTTTTACATTGCTAACATTGAAAAATATCCTGATAATGCTTTAACAATTTACAATCGTTATGGGCAAAAGATATTTTTCAAAAGAGGGTATAATAATGATTGGGATGGAAAAGTAGGAGGAGAGGATGTCCCAACAGGAACTTATTTTTATGTACTAGATACTGCTACAGATAAGGGTACTTACAGAGGACATGTTAATATAATACGATGAGTATATGAGACAAAATGCACTGGTGCTTGTAGCTGGTGGAGTTGGAGAAAGAGCTAATAGAAGTATCCCAAAACAATTTGTAGAGATACATCGCAAACCTGTATTGATTCATACACTTGAAAAATTCATTGAATACGATAAAGATATTATCTCTGTGATTGTATGCCATCCTCAGTATATTGATTATTGCTGTGAGATAAAAAAGCGATTCTTAGGTAATTATGAAATATCAATTATTACAGGAGGAAAAACTCGTTTTCATTCCGTAAAAAATGGATTGAATTTTTTGAGGTCAATTGATTTCAATGGAATTGTTGCTGTTCATGATGCCGCCAGACCGTGTATTAACACTAAGTTAATAGCAAGATGTTTTGATACAGCATATCAATTTGGCAATGCTATTCCTGCCATACCAATATCAGAAACTATTAGAGAAATAAAAGGAGAAAATTCTATCGTAGCAGATAGGAATAAGTATGTGATTATACAGACTCCTCAATGTGCACAGTTTCCTACCATATTTCAAGCCTTTCAGCAAGATTATCAGCCCATATTTACTGATGAAGCCAATGTTTTAGAATATTATGGAGAAAAAATAAAAATAGTAGAAGGAGAAAAAAATAATATCAAAATTACATATCCTTTTGATTTTGAACTGGCATCCTTGATATTGCAAAGCAATTTATATGAATAACCTTATTATAGCTGAGCAATTTTTCCGTTTAGCGAAATTAATGGAACTACATCAAGAAAATGTATTTAAGGTCAAAGCTATTGTTAATGCTGGTTCTATTTTAGAAAAATTAAATGCTGATATTGATTTAAATAACTATACTGATTTAGCTCAAATAAGAGGTATTGGTAAAAATATATTGGAAAAAGTAAAAGAAATATTGATTAGTGGTAAAATCAAAGAATTAGAACATTATGAGAAAATAACACCAACCGAAGTTATAGAATTATTAAATATCAAAGGCTTAGGTCCTTCAAAAGTTTATAAATTATGGAAAGAAGTAGGCATCGTAAGCATTCATGATTTGCAAGATGCTTGTGAAAAAAACAGGTTGGTAGATATTAAGGGATTTGGAAAAAAAACACAACAAACGATTCTTGAAAGCATTCGTTTTTATATAGCAAACAAAAACAAGTTACAATTGGGTGTAGCATTATCATTAGCAGAAAACATCCAAAAAATTTTACAAGAACATCATATAAAATCGGAAATAACGGGTGAATTGAGAAGACACTGCGAAATTATTAACCAAATAGAATTTATTACTACTCAACATGTGCCTGATTCAATGGTGGAACAAATACAATCTATTACAGATATACCGGTAGTAATACATTCTGTAAAAAAAGAAGAGTATTTCTATCAATTATTCAAAACCACAGGAAGTGAAGCTTATTTGAATCAAATACATTTTAATACATTAAATAAAAAAATATTTCACAGTGAGAATGAGATTTTCAAGATGCTTCATGTTCATGAAATTCCTCCTTTTCAAAGGGAAGCATCAAATGAATTTTATCAGGTAAAAAAGACTCCTTCAAACGAAAAAAATTTATTAAATCTAAAAGATATAAAAGGGATTATTCATTGTCATACTAACTATAGTGATGGATTAAATACAGTAAGAGAATTGGCAGATTATACAAGAACCCACGGTTATGAATATCTTGCTATATGCGACCATTCTCAATCAGCTAAATATGCTAATGGATTAGAACCTGATAGAATATTCAAACAATTTGAAGAAATAGAAAAATATAATCATCAATACCAAAACTTTAAGATACTGAAAGGAATTGAAAGCGATATATTAAAAGATGGTTCATTAGATTATGATAGGGATATCTTAAAGCATTTTGATATCGTGGTAGCCTCTATTCATAGCCACTTTGATATGAGTGTAGATGAGGCAACCAAAAGATTAATCAAAGCTATTGAGAACCCTTACACTACTATTTTAGGGCATCTTACAGGACGATTGCTTTTAATAAGACATGGATATCCTATTCACCATCAGAAAATCATTGATGCTTGTGTCGCAAATAAAGTTGTGATAGAATTAAATGCTAACACTTATCGTTTAGATATTGATTGGAGATGGTTAGGATACTGCATGGAAAAAGATGTAAAGATTGCTATAAATCCTGACGCTCATGAAAAAACAGCTATTCAAGATATTAAATACGGAGTAATGATCGCTCAAAAAGCTGGATTAACAGCATCAATGTGTATCAATACTTATACTCTTAAGGAAGTATTAAATTTTATTAAAAAATGAGGTGGAAACTTTTAACTTAAAATTGTTTTCCATAGTATTGCGTCGTTTTCAAATGACTCTCATGAAAAATAGTTTTTATTGGTTATTTTTATTACTATCTTTTGCATTATATTCTCAACAGAAATATACCATCAAAGGTTATATCAAAGATAAAAAGAACGGAGAAGCACTTATCGGTGCTGTTGTGAGTAAAAAAGGAACAACAATAGGCGTTTCTACCAATGAATATGGTTTTTATTCGCTTACTCTTCCAGAAGGTAAACACATCATAGTTGTAAATTACCTTGGATATGTAAACATAGAGAAAGAAATTAACTTGAATGAAAATATCAGTTTGAATATAGAATTAGAAGAGCAACAAAATGTATTACAAGAAGTAGAAGTATTTAGTGAAGCGGAAGACAAAAATATAAAGAGCATTGAAATGAGTGTCAATAAATTAGATATTAAACAAGTAGAAAAAATTCCTGCTTTACTTGGAGAGGTGGATGTAGTAAAAGCTATACAATTATTACCTGGTGTAACAACTGTAGGGGAAGGCGCTTCAGGTTTTAATGTTCGTGGAGGAAATGTAGATCAAAATTTAATTCTATTAGATGATGCTCCTGTATTTAACTCATCACATTTATTTGGATTCTTCTCGGTATTTAATCCCGACGCTGTAAAAGATTTGAAATTATACAAAGGGGGTATCCCCGCAAAATATGGCGGTAGAGCGTCATCTGTGTTAGATGTTCGTTTGAAAGAAGGAAATAATAAACGATTTGAAGGAAACGGTGGGATAGGAACCATTTTTTCAAGATTCTCTTTTGAAGGACCCATTCAAAAAGAAAAATCTTCATTCATCATAGCCGGTAGGCGTAGTTATATTGATATCCTGGCTAAACCATTTTTATCAAAGAAAGAACCTGATTTAAAAGATGCACAGTTTTATTTTTATGATTTAACGGCAAAAGTCAACTACAGAATTGATGATAAAAATACTGTGTTTTTAAGTGGTTATTTCGGAAGAGATGTATTTGGAGCTGGATTTACTTTTGATTGGGGAAATGCCACTACTACTCTTAGATGGAATCATATTTTCAATCCTCGTTTATTTGCAAACACCACAGCGTTTTATAGTAATTATGACTATAAAATTATTTTTACTCAGCCAGGTAATAATCAAAAATTTGAATGGAGAGCAAATATTGTAAACTATTCATTTAAATCAGACTTTAATTGGTACGTAAATGCCGACAATACTATCAAATTTGGTTTCCAAGATATTTTATATCAATTTAATCCTACAACTGCAAAAATAACAGACGCGCAAGGGTTTCAAACAGATTTAAGCTTAGAAAAAAAATATGCTAATGAATTAGCGTTGTACATTGGTAATGAGCAAAAGTTAAATGATAAATTAATGATAGAGTATGGTATTCGCTTGTCTAATTTTACATATTTAGGTAATACTACTGAATACACATACAGAGATACAACAGCAGGAATTGAAAAACCATTAATAAAAGAAGAGAAAATAAATGGTTTTTTTACACCTATAGAAAATTATTTTTATCCTGAACCAAGATTCGCTCTGAATTATATCATCAATAATTCTTCATCATTAAAATGTAGTTACAATAGAATGTTACAATACATACAGATTGTATCTAACACCGCTGCAACTACACCATTAGATGTATATACACCAGCTACTAATAATATAAAACCATTGATTACAGATCAAGGAACGATAGGTTACTTTAAGAACTTCAAAGATAATATGTTTGAAACTTCTATAGAGGTTTTTTACAAATACTTTCAAAATCAGTTAGATTATGTAGATAATGCAGATTTACTCATCAATAAATATGTAGAAGCTCAATTTTTACAAGGAATTGGAAGAGCCTATGGATTAGAATTATATATCAAAAAAGCAAAGGGCAAATGGAATGGATGGCTTAGTTACACATTATCCCGAACTGAAAGAAAAGTAAATGGGATTTCTAATAATGATTGGTTTTTATCCAGATATGATAGAACACACCTAATTAATTTTGTAAATACCTACGATTTTAATAAAAAATGGTCAGCATCCGTTACTTTCGTATTTCTTTCAGGAACTCCTGCTACCTTCCCTGATGCTAAAATTCAGATACAAGGATATAATGTGCCCTATAATACAACTAATCAAAGAAATAATTATAGAATTACCCCATACCATCGTTTAGATGTAGGTGTTACATGGAATATAGACGCTATGAAAACAAAAAAATTCAAAAATCAATTGGTGTTGAGTGTTTACAATGTTTACAATCGCAGAAATGCATATTCAATTTACTTTCGCACTAATCCAGATAACCCCAATGAAACACAGGCAATAAGATTTTCGGTGGTAGGAAGTATCGTTCCTGCTATTACATGGAACTTTAACTTTTAAACAAACAAATTATGAAATCATATTTTTTATTTATTGCTTGCTTCATCTCTTTCATTACCTTATTTACTTCTTGTGAGGATCCTGTTCAGGTTGAATTAGATGCGGGACAAAAATTATTAGTAATAGATGCGTTCGTAAACAACTTACGCCAAGAGCAAAAAATAAGAATTACTTTCTCCCAGAATTATTTTGATAATTCAAACAATGTTACTCCAGTACCTGATGCACAAGTATTCTTGAAAGATTTGACTTCCAATACTACTTATACTTTTAATTATGCTAACAATGGTTATTACACATATACGCTCTCTTCAACTGATACTATAGCAAAAGAAAATCATTTATATCAATTACAAGTGATATATAAAGGATATACTTACTCATCTACTGTGCTTCAAAAAAGAAGCGCAATTATAGATAGTATTCAGGTAAAATATACTAAAAATAATTTCTCAGGGGAAGAAGGGTACAAGTGTATTTTATGGGGGCGAGATATTGCTGGACCTATACCTGATTTTTATTGGATAAAGTCATATAGAAATGGAAAGTTTTATGGAAGAACATCTCATATTAATATAACATATGATGCCGCTAGTGGTGGTAGTAGTGGTATTAGAGCAGATGGATTTGTTTTTACTCCAAATATTGCAGAGTTAGTTACTCCACCGGGAGAATATTTTCAAAAAGGAGATACATGCAGAGTAGAAATACATTCTATTTCTGAAGAATGTTGGAATATATTTCTTCAAATTATTACAAATACAAATAATCAAGGACTTTTTGCAACAACACTTGAAAATACAAAAACGAATATCATAACACCCTCAGGTGCTAATGTAAAAGCAGTAGGAGTTTTTAATATAGCAAGTGTTGTTACAGCTACCAGAGTAGTTCAATAAAATTTGAAAATATCATTAAAAACTCAGAAAAATGCTATAAAGTAGGGTATGGTCCATGATTAAAATTATGTGACTTGTTTTTTTGTTTTAATTTGTAGAACTTTAACAACTAAAAACAAATGTCTAAATATCTTATTGTAGGATTGGGAAATATAGGTGAAGAATATAAAAATACAAGGCATAACATCGGCTTTGATATAGTAGACTATCTTGCAGAAAAATTTAATATAAAGTTTCAACAAGAAAGATTAGCCTACAAAACAAATACAAAATATAAGGGTAGAGAATTACACATCATTAAACCTACTACTTATATGAATTTAAGCGGGAAAGCTGTTGCATATTGGAAAAATGATGTGAAAATACCATTAGAGAACATCTTAGTAATTTCAGATGAAATAGCATTTCCATTAGGACAATTTAAAATACATCCAAAAGGTAGTAATGGCGGACATAATGGATTAAGAAGTATTGAAGAAGTATTACAAACAAATGAATATCCAAGACTACGATTTGGTATTGGAAATAATTATCCAAGAGGAAAGCAGGTAGATTATGTATTAGGTCAATGGACGGAAGAAGAAAAAAAAATAGTACAAGAAAAAATACCTTTATGTGCAGATGCTATATTATGCTATGCATTCGAAGGGATTCAAAATACTATGAATAAATATAATAGGATAAAATAAAATTTTTTTGATTTAACATCACATAAAAACAATATCAACCCGCATCATTTTCATTCACTCATTCACTCATTCACTCATTCATAAACACATATTAACCTGACTTTCTCATCGATTCCACAGGATCTAATTGTGAGGCAGAATAAGCAGGAACAAAGCCACTAATCACTCCTGTTAGTATAGATATATTAATAGCTAGCAAGATGTTATATGTTGATAACTTAATACTTAAGTCCACATAAGGTTGTATAAAATAAATAGTAATATAGGTTATTAACAACCCTAAAATACCACCTATCAGTGTCAGGATAATAGCCTCTATTAAAAACTGCAATAGTATAAATAATTTAGTAGCTCCTAATGCTTTTTGGATGCCAATAATAGGCACTCTTTCCTTGACAGAAACAAACATGATATTAGCTATTCCAAAAGCACTAACCAGGATGGCGAATCCGCCAATAATCCAACCTGCTATGGAAAGCACAGAGAATAAACTCTGTGAATTTTTCTCTATGAGTGAACTTTGATTAATTGCAAAATCATCTTCTTCAGTTGGTTTTAAATGCCTTATTTTTCTCATTTGTATTTTTAATTTACTGATTATTTTGTTTTCATCGTAATTTTCCATAAGTGGTTTTATAGCAATATAAGGAGTCGCCATTTCAGACTTTACACTTAAAAACTTTTTTGTGAATAAATACGGCATCAATACAGCTTCGTCTAAACTTGAGTTAAAGATATTTTTACCTTCTTTCTTTAAAACAGCTATTACTTTTAATTTTTTTCCATTATAACTCACTTCTTGGTTAAGTGCTAATGTTGGTTCACTAAATAAACCTTTTGCAATATTGTAACCTATTATTACCACATTGTTTCCTTGATTAAATTCTGGAGCAGAAAAATATCTTCCCACCAGAAAGTTAATGCTTCTTACTTTGTTATATTCGTAGGTACAACCAATCACATTGAAGTCAGAGACAGAATTTTTATCATATTTTATAGGTGTCTCTGAAAAGATATTTACACAAAAAGTAATGGCATATTCATTTTCGTTGAAATAATTTTTTAATTCGCTATGCTCTTTATATTTTGGTAAGGGTCTTTCTAAATATTTCCACCATGGATAATCTCCATCATCAAATATCCAAGGCCACTTTTGAATATAAATTACATTTCCTCCGATGCTTTGAACACTCTCATGAATGCTTCTCTCTAAACCATCAATAAATGTAAATACTAATATCACTGAAAATATACCTATGGTAACACCTAATAAACTTAATAATGAACGAACTTTATTGAGTATTAAAGAATTTTTAGCTAAGGTAAATGATTCTAAAAATAACCAGTAACAAAATACATATACTTGTTGAATGTACTTAAATGACTTATTCATAATTCTGCAAAAATAGAACCTATTTTAAATGCTATCAAATAAAAATTAATCGTTATCTTTGCTAAAAAATATGAAAAAGACGTTGATTGTTTTAGCATTAATCATTAATAGTACTTTTTGCTTAAAGTCAAATGAAATTAAAGTAAAAAGTACTATCAAGGAAGTAAAAGTATTTTTAAGTCAGGCTTCTATTAAGCACACTACTTCTAATTTTAATATTCCACAGGGAGCACATATTATTATTGTAGAGGATATTGCTATCTCTGTAATTCCACAAACTATTCAAATTAAAGGGAAAGGAAATTTCATTATTCTTACTTCTCGATTCCATACTAATTATATACAATCACCTCAAATATCAGATAGAGTTAGATTACTGGAAGATACATTAGAAATGTTAAAAAGCAGGAAAACACAAATAAGCATACAAAAATCAATTTATGAAAGCGAAGAACAATTATTATTAGCCAATAAAAATATTGGTGGTGCTAATGTAGGCGTTAGTGTATCAGAGTTGCAGAAGATGGCGGATTATTTTCGTAACAGGTTAGGTGAAATAAGGACAAAAATATCTGAATTAAAAGAGAAAGAAAATAAAATGGGTCAAATCATCTCAAAGGTTCAATCTCAATTGAATGAATGGAATAGTAAGAAAAATAAACCCACAGGAGAGGTTGTGATAGAAGTATATGCTAACACTCCTGTTAGCACTAAACTAGATATTGAATATATATGTAATAGTGCTTATTGGACACCTGAATATGAAATAAGAGTAAATGAATTAAAACAACCAGCAAACCTTCATCTTAAAGGACTGATCACTCAAAATACAGGTGTAGACTGGAAGAATGTTTTATTAAAAGTGTCTACTGCTTCTCCTGTATTAAATAATAATAAGCCTATACTCAACCCTTGGTGGTTAACTTATCAGAGAAAACAAAAATATCGCAAAAAAGTTTATCCAGCTGCGGGAGCGCCTCCACCACCAGTTGAGGAAAGTAAAGAAGAAATAACCAGTAGTATAGCAATGAAAGACGCAGAACAAAAACAAGCAGAAACCGCAGCCGATTATGTTGAATATACAGAAAAATTAACCTCACAGGAGTATGAGATAACAATCCCTGCAACCATAGAATCAAATAACAAGTCTTATCGCATAGATATTCAAACAACACCCGTTTCTCCAAAGTATAGATATTATACTGCTCCTAAAATTTCTGAAACAGCTTTTCTAATTGCAATGCTCACAGACTGGGAAAAGTTAAATTTACTTTCATCATCGGTTTATATTTTTCTTGAAAATTCTTTTGTTGGAACATCTTATCTTAATACTGATGAAGTAAAAGACACTTTAGAAGTCTCTTTAGGGCAAGATAAAAATATCTCTATAAAAAGGCAGTTAGTTAAAAAAACTAATGAAAAAATTACTATAGGTAATAATAGAAAAGAAATAAAAGAATATGAAATAAAAATAAAGAATAAGAAAAAAGACAATATAGAAATAGTTGTAGAAGATCAAATTCCATTATCTCCTATATCAGAAATAGAAGTAGAACTTTTGGAAAGTAATAATGCCAAGTATGATAAAACAACGGGTAAGTTGACATGGATATTAAACATACCTCCCGGCGAAGAAAAAAAAGTATCCTTTAAATATTCAGTTACATATCCTAAAAACAAGAAAATTTATAATTTATAAATATGGATATACATTCATCTAAAGCAGCAGAACCTGTTGGTTTATACCCACATGCTAAAAGGGTGGGTAATCTCTTATTTTTAAGTGGTATCGGACCAAGAGAAAGAGGAAGTAAAAACATTCCAGGTGTCATTTTAGATGAACAGAAGAATGTAGTGTATTATGATATAGAGAAACAAATACACAGTGTTTTTCAAAATGTAAAGTATGTTTTACAAGAAGCAGGAAGTGATTTAAGCAAAGTAGTAGATGTTACAGTGTTTCTTACAAATATGAAGGATGACTTTCCTATATTTAACAAAATATGGGCAGAATACTTCAAAGACAACCCACCATGTAGAACAACAATAGAAGTAAACTGCTTACCAACACCTATTGCTATTGAATTAAAAGTAATAGCAACTATTTAATTATGGGTTGTAGATTCTTTATTCTATTTTTATTGACTACTTTATTCTCACTTGGGCAAGAATCAGTGTTATTAGATTCATTATCATTAGCAAATGCTAAAATATATACAAATTTAGATTCTGCACTTAAACAGCCCGATAAAGTGTATAAACTTATATTGAGAAAAAAAGGATATAGGGTCTTCCCAAAAGAAATACTTCAATTAATAAATCTACAATACTTAGACATTAGTAAAAATAATATCAAAGAAATACCTGAAGGAATACAACAATTACAATTGCTTCAATACTTTGCTTGTAGCAAGTGTAATTTAACTAAAATACCAAATAGTATAGGACAATTGAAGCATCTCTATTACTTAAATTTAAATCAAAACAACATAGATAGTTTACCTTCAGAAATAGGGCAATTATCAAAATTACAGGTTATAGATTTATGGGATAATAACTTATCTTATTTTCCGCCCTCAATGTCTGATTTAAAATCATTGAGAATAATGGATGTAAGAAGTATATTGCTTAACCAAAAACAACAAAATTACATCCAATCATTAATGCCAAAAACTAAAATATATTTTTCTCCAGCTTGTAAATGTTCCTGGTGATTGTTTGTTTACTTTTCAGCAATTTTCTGTTTTGTCATAATAATGGGTGGAATGTCTGTACACATCAACTGCCAATTTATACTAACTATTATCAAACCACCAACTTTAAGAATCTTCAAGATAAATAATAATCAGTAATCTACCAATTATTAAAAGCCCGATTAAATATATCCTCTGTTAATTGACGAAAAATTTCATTCAGCAATTCACTTTCTACTTCAGAGATGTTTTTACTTCCGTCATAATCAGCGTAACGGGTAAAGGCTTGTTGAAAACTCTTTGATGGATCATAAGGATTATGGTATTTTACAAAAATACTAATCGTCAAGCGATTTTGTGCAGGTTTATCATCCCCTTGAATAGCTATCGGACTTACAACATAATCTGCAATATATCCATTAAATTGGAGATCACCATTCTTTTGTACTAGAGAAAGGTGGGTTTGCGATTGTAATACATCTCTTAATTTCTCTGTAAGTTTTTGAGGAACATGAGGTCCTGCTATTGAACTTTGATTGTCAAAATATTCTACAGAAACAGTTTTTGCCTCAGGCGGAATGCTGGCTCCACTCATAGACATTTTTACTTTACATGAAGTCAAAAGTATCATAGCTAAACAGATATTTGACCATAGTTTTTTCATATTATACTAAAACTCACAATTTTTGGGTGTGCGAGGAAATGGAATAACATCTCGGATATTACCCATTCCGGTACAAAATTGTATCAATCTTTCGAAACCGAGTCCAAATCCTGAATGTGGTACAGTTCCAAACCTGCGAGTGTCTAAGTACCAAGACATTTCCTTAGTAGAGATATTCATTTCTATCATTCGTTGTTGAAGTTTTTCTAATCGTTCTTCTCTTTGAGAGCCACCGATGATCTCACCTATACCAGGGAATAATATATCCATTGCTCTTACTGTTTTTCCATCGTCATTTTGACGCATATAAAATGCTTTGATGTCTTTCGGGTAATCAGTAATTATAACAGGTTTATTAAATTCTTTTTCTACTAAGTATCTTTCATGCTCAGTTTGCAAATCCATTCCCCATTTGACAGGAAATTGAAATTTCTTTTTTTTGTTATATGATGAATTTTCTAATATCTCTATGGCTTTTGTATAGTTTAATCTTTCAAATGGTTCTTTACTACATAATTCCAATTTTTCTATGAGAGACATGGAACTTCTCTCATTTTGTGGTTTTTGTTTTTCCTCATCTAATTGTCTTTGTTGTAAAAACTGAAGTTCAGTAGAATAGTTTTTCAATACATATTGTATAAGATATTTCAACATTTCTTCTGCTAAGTCCATGTTATCGGCCAGATCATAGAAGGCCATTTCGGGCTCAATCATCCAAAATTCTGCTAAATGCCTTGGTGTATTTGAGTTTTCAGCACGAAAGGTAGGTCCAAAAGTATAAACTTCTGAGAAAGCCATTGCTCCGAGTTCTGATTCTAATTGTCCTGAAACTGTAAGATTAGCAGGTTTACCAAAAAAATCCTTAGAAAAATCTATTTTATCATCTGGTGTTTTTGGTATATTTTCTAAATTTAGTGTAGTTACTTGAAACATTTCACCTGCACCCTCGGCATCCGAAGCTGTAATAATAGGTGAGTGAATATAGACAAATCCTTTGTTTTGGAAGAATTGATGAATAGCGTATGCTAATCCACTACGGATACGAAAAACAGACTGAAAAGTAGTAGTTCGCATTCTGAGATGTGCTATTTCTCTTAAAAATTCTAAACTGTGTTTTTTAGGTTGTAATGGATATTGTTCAGGATTACATTCACCGAGTATTTCTAATGTATTAGCTATAATTTCATGAGTTTGTCCTTTACCTTGTGATGGAATTAATTTACCTTTGATTTTCAGTGAAGTTCCTGTATGAATTTTTTTTAGAATTTCTTCAGGAAATGTATTAAAATCCACAACTATTTGAAGATTTTGTATAGTAGAACCATCGTTAAGTGCAATAAATTGATTATTTCTAAATGTTCTTACCCATCCCGTTACTATAATTTCCTGCTGTTGTGGAGTCATTTGTAGTATCTCGCTAATTTTTGTTCTTTCCATACTTTCTCTTTTTCATAATCAAGTACATACCAAAAATAATAAAAGGAATACTTAATAATTGCCCCATATTTAGAGGTAAACTAGCTTCAAATGCTTCTTGGTTTTCTTTTAGGAATTCAATAAAAAATCGAAAAGCAAATAAAAGCACACAGAATAAACCAAACATAAATCCTTGTGCATAATTATTTCTTTTATTTTTCCATAGATAAATAAATAAAATAAATAATAAGCCTGCATAAATAGCTTCATATAATTGTGATGGATGGCGGGGAATGTTATCTACACTGGCAAATATAAACCCAAAGGGTAGAGTAGTAGGTTTACCAATGATTTCTGAGTTCATTAAATTACCAATACGAATTAACATACCAGCTAATGGTACCACAATGACTATTCTATCTAAAACCCACCATATATTTTCCTTTGTTTTTTTTGTATACAGCCATATAGCTATGATAATCCCTATTGCTCCGCCATGACTAGCTAAGCCACCTTCATATACTTTTAATATATCTAATGGATGTGTTAAATAATAAATGGCATCATAAAATAAACAATGTCCCAAACGAGCGCCAATGATACTACCAAGTATTATATAGAGTGAAAGGTTATCTAAGTCTTCTGTTTTTCTATGTTCAGTTTTGTAAACTCTACTGAGTATAAAGTGAGATAAAATGAAAGATAATGCCCACATTAAACCATACCATCTTACAGGCCAATTAATAAAAGGTATAGTAAAAAATTCTGGAGATGGGTTCCAGTGAATGTATTCTAATAACATTATTGTAAATTAAGCTAAATTGACAACATCTAATACTACCAATAAAGCAAAAATAATACCTGGTAGAAGGAAAATAAAATTTAAAATAAGACAAACAACAAAATTTATAGTCACCTTTTTACCATCATGAAGATAGATAGGAATTAGGTTGATAAATGGGATTAATGCTAAAAGAATCCATATTATTCTCTCTTCATCAGAAGGCGCTTTGGTATTATTATTGAGTTTGGATTTTGTAATTAAGTTTTTATTCCATAATGGTAAATAACTGAAATAAGGAGTGTATTCATCATTATTATTGTCATGACTTATAGCAGTTGAAATTATATTTGATTTGATTTTTTTTGTGCTACTTTTTTGGGATACATGGCAGGTTTTTGATAATTCAAAATAATTGTTTATATTGTTTTTTTCATTGATAATACTTGTTTCTATGTGTTTATTATGGCTCGTACTTTTATCTTTTGCGACAATGAAACTCCCTGAGATAAGAGATTTAGAATGAGAATTTCTATTTACAATATTTTCTCTTTTTTCTGTTTTTCTTTTTTGGGCAATGGATTCTATGTACGCACCTGATGTGTATTTTCTTTGTAAAAATACATTTGTAGAACACGATGTAATGATTAATGTAATTATTGTTAAAGGAATTAAATTTTTCATAGGTTTCATTTTTTGGCAAATATATGTAAACTGGATTCATATTTATTGGTTATTTAAGAGTTGAGTCACTAACATTTTTACACGATTTTCAATCATATCGCGGATTTTTCTGAATTCATCTATTGGTAACTTTGTTGGATCAGGGATATTCCATTGTTCTTTAACACCGAGATAAGTAGCAGGGCATAGAGCATCAGTACTAGCTTCACACAAGCTGATTATAGCATCAAACTGCATTAAGTTAAACTCATCTATTCTTTTAGAGCGATGATGGCTAATATCAATCTGTTTTTCTTTCATTAACTGAATTGCAGTAGAGTTTACAAAACCTTCGGGTATTGTGCCGGCGCTAAAAGCAAGCAACTTACCTTTGCCATAGTAATTAGCAAAGCCTTCTGCCATTTGACTTCTACAGGAGTTACCAACACATACAAACAGAACATGCTTTGCTTTTTTCATATCAATAGCTGTTTTCGTTGTAATGATTTATAGTCTTTATGATGCGATTTTAACCAAACCTAAAATATGCAATGCATGAACCCTTTATTATTCAATTTAATTATGATTTTGAGATAAGAACTTTTCGGGAGATTTTATATTTTCCTGTTTTAGGGTCAATACCAAGATATTTTACTTCTATGATATCGCCTTCTTTTAGAACATCTGTCAATGTTTCTCTTCTTGTCCAATCATATTCAGATATGTGTAGTAAGGCATCTTTACCTGGCATAAATTCTACAAAAGCACCGTATGGCATTATGCTTTTTACTTTGGCAGTATATACTTCGCCTACTTCAGGTATGGCTATTATGAGTTTTATTCTTTTTACAGCAGCAGATACTGATTCTTCGTTAGCTCCATATATGTTGGCTTTTCCCATAATACCATTGCTCTCTTCTAATTGAATAGTCGTTTGAGTTTCTCTTTGTATTTCTTGAATTATTTTACCTCCCGGTCCTATAATAGCACCAAAGTATTCTACTGGAATATCCATTGAGATATATCTTGGAGCGTGTGGTTTATAATTATCACGGGGGGTTTCTATAGTTTTTAGCATTTCATTCAAGATATGTAGCCTACCTTCTTTTGCTTGATATAGCGCCTCTTTCATAATATCATAAGAAAGCCCATTGACTTTTAAATCCATTTGTACAGCAGTAATACCATCTTTTGTACCACATACTTTAAAGTCCATGTCTCCTAAGTGGTCCTCATCACCTAAGATATCTGATAGTACAGCGTAATTACCATTGTTATCTGTAATTAACCCCATTGCTATGCCGGACACAGGCTTTTTAATTTGTACTCCTGCATCCATTAATGCGAGTGTAGCTGCACAGACAGTGGCCATACTAGACGAACCATTGCTTTCTAAAATGTCTGATACAACACGAATGGTATAACCTGTATCTTTTGGAATCATTTTTTTGAGTGCGCGATGTGCCAAATTTCCGTGACCTATTTCTCTCCTGCCAGGTCCTCGCATTGGTTTAATTTCTCCGGTAGAGAAAGGGGGAAAGTTATAGTGTAATATGAATTTTTCTTCTTCTATTCTCATTGCTTTATCTAATATAAGGATATCATCGGGCGTTCCGAGTGTTACAGTAGTAAGAGATTGTGTTTCGCCGCGAGTGAAAATAGCACTTCCATGTGCCATGGGTAAATAGTTTACTTCACAGTGAATGGGGCGAATATCTTTTGTTCCTCTACCATCTAATCTGATTTTTTCTTGAAGTATCATTTTTCTAACTGCATCGTATTCTATCAGTCCATAATACTTATTAATGAGTGGTAGTTGGGTTTCTATATTTTCTTGTGGAATCTGTTTAATATATTCTTCTAATATGGCAGAGAATGCTTTTTTTCTTTCTTGTTTATTAGGATTTTTACTTTTAGCAACTTCATATACTTTATTAAAAAGTTCATGATACATTTTCTCTTTTAATGCTTCATCATTATTTTCATGTTGATATGTTCTTTTATTAGGCGCATTAGCTTTTTGGGCAAATTCTTTAATGAATTCTATTTGTCTTTTTATAGATTGATGAGCAAACTGAATGGCTTCTATCATTTCGTCTTCCTGTATTTCATCCATTTCTCCTTCTACCATGATGATATCGGTTTCGGTAGCTCCTACAATCATATCTATTGTGGATTTTTCTAACATATCTACATCAGGGTTAATGACTAGTTTACCATCTATTTTACCTACTCTTACTTCTGACATGATTTTAGTAACGGGAATATCAGATACAGCAATGGCTGCTGAAGCGGCAAGCCCTGCAAGTGCGTCGGGCATATCTTTTTTATCGCTGGATACAAGGTAGATTAGTACTTGTGTTTCTGCATGATAATCTTCCGGAAATAAAGGGCGGATAGCTCTATCTACAAGCCTACTGACAAGGATTTCATAGTCGGATAGTTTTCCCTCTCTTTTGAAGAATGAACCAGGGATTCTTCCTGATGCGGCAAATTTTTCTTGGTAGTCTACAGTCAAGGGCATGAAATCTACACCTTCTTTTGCTTCTTGGGCACTTACAACTGTAGCTAACAGCATGGTATTATTGAATTTTAAAACAACAGCACCGTCTGCTTGTCTGGCTAGTTTACCTGTTTCTAATGTGATGATTCTTCCATCTCCAATATCAAGTGAATGTTGAACAGCGTTTAACATAGTAATTTTTTTTATTTGGTTTAATAATTAAAAAGGGCATTTTTTTCAATTCAATTGATTTGTGAATTGAAAAATGCCCCCCTTTTATTTTTTGAAATAACAAACCTTGGTAAGGTTTTTATTTTCTGATATCTAATTCTTTGATGAGTTCTCTGTATTTATTTAAGTTGTTATCTTTAAGGTAATTTAATAGCTTTCTTCTTTGGTTAACTAATTTAATTAACGAGCGTTGGGTAACATAATCTTTTTTATTGTTTTGAAGATGTTGGGATAAATGCTTAATTCTTTCTGTGATTAATGCTATTTGTACGGAGACATCTCCTGTGTTTTTTTTTTTTTTCCCAATTTTTTTTATTATTTCTTTCTTTTTTTCTTTTGTTAATGGCATAATTTTGTATTTTTATGATAAAGAATATCTTTTGAATGAAGTAACTTTAACTTCTTTATCTATAGATTCAAGATATTGTGCTATTGTGAGTTTGTTATCTTTGATATACTCTTGGTTGAGTAATGTGGATTCCTTGAAAAATTTATTGAGTTTTCCTTGTGCAATTTTTTCTACCATATCCTCGGGTTTGCCTTCTTGCCTTACTTGTTCGCGAGCTATTTCAAGTTCTCTTTCAAGTATATCTGCGGGTACATCGGTTTTATCTATAGATACAGGAGCCATAGCGGCTATTTGCATGGCGATATTTTTAGCAACTTCGGTATCAATTTTTTTACTAAATCCTACAATAACACCTAGTCTATTTCCAGGATGAATATACGAAGTTACAAAAGGTGCTTCTATAGAGGCATAATATCCTACTTCAATTTTCTCACCTATTTTAGCTACTTGCTCCATAAGTTTGTCGCTGATAGAAATATCTGAATTATAGGGCAGTTTTAATAGTGATTCAGTATCTTTAGGAGATTTTTCAATAGTGATGTTAGCAGTTTCTTCAGCAAAGGATTGAAAATCGCTATTTTTGGCAACGAAATCGGTTTCGCAGTTAATAGAAAGTAAAATAGCTTTGGTGTCGTCTTTTATTTTTGCTATTACATATCCTTCTTTAGCCTCTCTATCTTGCCTATTAGCTGCTATTTTTGCACCTTTTTTTCTAAGATAATCAATGGCTTTTTCAAAGTCACCGTTACTTTCCTCAAGGGCTTTTTTGCAGTCCATCATTCCTGCCCCTGTTTGTTGTCTTAATTTATTTATATCTGCAACTGTTACTGGCATATGGTTTTATTTTTTTGTAGTTCTTTTTCTAATTCTACTTTTTTTAGTTGTTTCTTTTTCTTCTTCAGCGTCCACTAATTCATATTTTGACTTAATATTGTTTTCTTCGGCAGGTTCGTATTTTTCAATATGTTCTGTTTCTTTTTGATTGAGTCCTTCTGCTATTGCATTACAAATTGCAGTTAATATAATATCAATAGAGGTAGCGGCATCATCATTAGCAGGGATAGGATGATTTACTTCATTAGGATTAGAGTTAGTATCTACAATAGCAAATGTAGGGATATTAAGTCTTTTAGCTTCTTTTACAGCGGTATGTTCTTTTACGATATCAATAATAAAAAGAGCGGCTGGTAAGCGGTTCATGTCAGCTATAGAGCCAAATTGTACTTGTAATTTATTTTTTTCACGAGTAAGTAATAGTCTTTCTTTTTTTGATATTTTGTTGAATGTACCGTCTGTTTCCATTTTTTCTATTTCGTACATTCTTTTAATGGAACGACGAATAGTAGCAAAATTTGTAAGTAATCCACCTGGCCATCTTTCTACAACATAAGGCATTTTAAGTGGTTTTACTTTTGATTCTATAATTTCCTTGGCTTGTTTTTTTGTAGCTACAAATAGTATTTTTCTATTTTGTTTGGCAATGTTTTTAAGTATTTCACAAGCTTCGCTTAATTTAGCTAATGTTTTGTTTAAGTCTATGATGTGAATACCATTTTTTTCTCCGTATATGTATGGAGAAAAAGCGGGGTTCCATCTTCTTTTTAAGTGTCCAAAATGTACTCCTGCTTCCAGTAATTGTTCAAAATTAATTTGTTGAGACATATTTGTTTTTTATTTGGGTTTATGTTGAGTATTAGTTAATTTTTAGTTAATTTAAAGAGAATAATAGATTAGCGTTTTGTAAATTGAAATCTCTTACGAGCTTTTTTGCGTCCATATTTTTTACGCTCTACCATACGAGGGTCACGAGTAAGTAGTCCTTCATGTTTTAGAGCAGTTCTTAGTTCTGGATTTAATAAAGTCAGTGCTTTTGAAATAGCTAGTCTAAGTGCTTGTGATTGTCCTGTTATTCCACCTCCTTGTATATTGGCATAGATATCGTGTTTTGAAAAATCAAAGTTAGCTACTTTGAAAGGTTGTGTAACATAATACTGAAGTGTTGGAGTAGGAAAATACTCTTTAAAATCTCTATTATCATTAATAAGAATCTTACCTGAACCTTTTTTAAGGTAAATTCTAGCGATTGATGTTTTTCTTTTTCCTGTTGTATTAATTACTTCCATAATTATGCTTTGATTGTGTTAATATCTATTATTTTTGGATTTTGAGCTTGATGTGGATGTTCAGAACCTGTGTATATGAACACATTGGTGTTTAGCTTTCTACCTAAGCGATTTTTAGGTAACATTCCATGTATAGCTAATTTTAATATCTCGGTTGGTCTTTTCTTCATCCAAAACTGAGGTGTAGAAATTCTTTGTCCGCCCGGATACCCTGTATATCTGATGTATTGTTTTTCCATCATTTTTTTACCTGTAAATCTTATTTTCTCTGCGTTAATGATGATGACATTACATCCTGTATCAACATGAGGGGTAAAGGCAGGAGAATGTTTCCCCCTTAGGAGGTATGCAACTTTAGAAGCTAATCTACCTACTATTTGATTCGTTGCATCTACTACAACCCACTCTTTTTGGGCTGTTTCTTTGTTTAAGTACTTTGTTTTATAACTTAGTGTATCCACGGTATTTATTTTTTTAAGGGCTGCAAATGTATAGAATACATTTTTATTTATCAAATTTTTTTTAAATAATTTTTGAAGGGTGTTAAAAATATTTCTTTGTTTTTGAATTTAAAACCAATAAGATTACAAAATAAAAAAGCCGCTCACTACTAAAACGAAGCGGCTTTTTTATCAGATTATTAAGATATTTTTATTCAATAGTAATTTTGCTAGTAAATACTTCGCTCTCTGTATTCATTTTAATAACATATATTCCTGCAGGCACATTTAATTGGATTTTATGGTCTTTTGCTGGATATACATTGATAATATTTTCTTGATGTACGATTTGTCCTAATGTGTTGATAATACTCAGAGTCATACCTTTTTTAGCAACTGGTAATTTAATGTTTATCTGACCATTTGATGGGTTAGGGTATACATCTAAGTTTTTTGGAATGGTTGATACTACACCAAATCCTAGTGGAGAACCAGAGTATTTATAGATTCCGCCATCTGTTTGTACCTGATCTTCAAAGCCTCCTGCCCATCCGGTTTGGTTATTTACAAAGTCAATGGAAAGGTATTGAACATTAGAACCGCCCCAATTGTTCCATGTTACCCCATGGTCTGTGGAATAAGAAATTAATTCATTTCCTGTACCTGCTCCTGCAGAAGCAAACCATGTAGTACCTGGTATAGCACATATATCATTATAACCTAAGTTTGGATCTAGTGGAGTAATTTGTGTCCATGTTGCACCACCATCTGTGGTTTTAAATAGATAGTATGTTACAGTTGCTCCACTCGCTGTGGAACCAAGTGCTAATCCATTTAATGTATCTGTGAATGCCATATCATTTACATACATATTAGTAGGGGCACCGGTTAATGTGGAAACTGTCCAGGTTACACCGGCATCTTTGGTATAAAATACTCTTCTCATATTAGTACCGAACCACATATGATTAGGGTCCCCGTCTACTTTAGTATAGGAGTTAGTTAAGCCATACTCTCCACCTAGAGGAGCTGGTATATTGGCACCGGGTACTAATGTCCATGTTGCACCCCCAGTGGTGGTTCTGTATATTTCATGTTTTCCACCGTTTGAAGAAATAGGATCTCCCATAGCTATTCCTGTGACTGGTGTTAAGAAACACACTACATTAGCAAAAGATTGTCCTGCTGTTTGGAACATTGATGGATCACTGCCTTGCTGCCATGTTGTACCTCCATTTGTGGTGTAGTATAGTACTCCTCTGTCCTGGGAGGCTTTCATATAAGCTGATACCCATGCTACAGTGTCATTTACTCCTTCAATGTTAGAAATGATGTAGGTGTTGGTATCAGCAAATACATTGCCGTTATTCCATGTCATACCACCATCTATCGTGTGAGCAAAAAAGTTATATGCTAATCCTGGAGCTGTTCCATCATAGCCGGTACACCACACTACATTAGGATTAACCGCGTCTAAGTAGCGGGTTCCTCCTGCTGTAACTGAGTATGTTGGATTTTGAACAATACTCCAAAAGGGGCTTGGAGTACTTTGAGAGAGTGCAATAGCACTCACGCATGATGTAATTATTGTTAGTAATTGTTTTTTCATAGTCTTAAATTTTAAATTTGTGAGCAAAAATAAAGAATTTTTTTTAATAAAAAAAATAGCATACTTTATTGTATGCTATTTTTCCATTACAACTTTTCCTTTGTAGTAGAGTTTATTATCTAACCAGTAAGCACGATGATATATATGTGCTTCCCCTGTTGTTGGGTCTGTGGCGATAGTGAATTGAGGAGCCTTATAGGTAGCTCTTCTTTTATCTCTTCTTGATTTTGACATTTTTCGTTTAGGATTTGGCATAGTATTATGTTTTTATTTATTTTTTATGCTTTTAAAAAGTTCGGCAAAAGTAGTTATTTTATTTTTTTCGGACAAATTTTCTGTTATTTTGCTTAGTACTTTTTCATTACACTGTACATTTTCAGATATTTCACAGGGGACAATTTTGTATGGAATAGATAAGGAGATAGTTTCATAAAGATATTGAGAAAAATTAACTTTGTTGTTATTTTCTTCTACCATAATGATTTCATCAGTGGAATTTTCAGGATTTCCTTTTTCTATAAGCAGTACTTTTTCACTGTGAATAGGATAGAGGTATGATATTAAGCATTTATCACATATTACGGATGCGGTACCTTCTATGTGTACTTTGGCTTTTACATTATGATGTTGTTTGATAAGTGATATTTTTACATTTAGATTATAATCATTTTCAAGGGGCTCGTTACGGTATTGTTGCATAAAATTATTATCAATAATAAATACAAATGAATGTTCTCCAATTGGCAATCCTGCATACTCTATAATATATTCTATATTCTGTTGTTTTTTCTCTTTCATAATTTAATTTATTTTTTATTTAATTAAATAAGATGTTTTTAATAGATTGTGGATATTGTTCTTTAAAGGCAAAATATGTAATATATCCTAATAATAATCCCGATGCACCGCTGATAATAGAGGATATTCTTCTTTTACTTTTAGCTACTCTTTGATAACCGAGGATATATGCATCATGTTGTAGAAGTTCAGGATTGGAAATGGATGAGTGCCTAATTTTGATTTTTGTGATGTCCGATACTAGGTAAAACCCCATAGGGAGTATGGGTGCAACATACATTCCAGTAGCGCCTGATAGAATTCCAATAGTTCCACCGATAATTATACTAGGAATGGGTTTAAATCCTTTGTGTGCATCTCTTTCTCCTTGTGTAAAGTGCCACATTTCCTCTCGGGTAAACCAAGCACCTTTCGTAGTATCTTGAGAGTAGTAATAAAAGACTGTTCCATTTTTATATTGAATGCAAAAAAGATCATCTTTTTCGATATTTCGGATTTTTTCAGGTTGTTTTGAATTTGGTATTTTGTATGTTATTAGGGCAAAGGAAGTATCTATAATAGTAGCTCCTATTTTTTGTCCATTCATAAAACGAATTGTATCTAATGTATTTTGAGATTGAAGTAGATGAGAGATAAAACTTAATGGAATCAATAATAAAAGTATTTTTTTTAGGAACATATAAAATTTTGAACAAAAGTACAAAAAAAGTATAATTAGAAAATTAGTTTATTATTGTTAGATCATGCAAGATAATTGATTAGATAAAGCTTTTTCTTTTATCATTTTTTCAAGATTCATAAGAGCATAACGCATTCTTCCTAAAGATGTATTAATAGACACATTACTAAATTTTGCAATTTCTTTGAAGCTCATGTCGTAATACACCCTTAGTATTACTACTTCTTTTTGCTCTGTAGGTAATTTTTCTATGAGTTTTTTAATGATGTTTTTATTTTTTTTGTTTATTTCATTATTAGCGAGTTCTTTTGAAATATCAGTTTCATTAATATTTTCAGTTCTTAAAATATCAAAGATATTTATTTCTTCGTCGTAATCGTTAGTGATGTGGGATATGTATTTTTTGTTTTTATGTGTTCTGTAATAATCTATTATTTGATTTTTTGCTATTTGCAACATCCATGAATAAAATTTACCTTGATCTGTATATTTATTTTTTCTTAAATAGATGAGTATTTTGTAGATTATATCATGATATAAGTCCTCAGTGAGTTCTTTTGATTTTACATAATTGTAAATATGGTAACATATTTTTTGTTTATAACGGGCAAATAATACTGCTATGGCATTTTGATTGCCCTGATGAAATAAATTTAAAAGCTCTGAATCTGATTTCTTTTTCAGATCTTTAATTGGAATATACATCATACCCTAAAAATTTAATTTATTAGATGATAAGTATAAAAAAATAGGGTATATGTTTACGCTATAATATTTGATTTTTACAAGTTAGAGTAAAAATTTATCTCTAAAAAAACTTTTTGAGTTGAGTAAATGTGTTACAATAAAACTTTATTTTTAAAACGAAGATGGTGCAAATTTAAGGAATTAAATTTAATTAAACAAATTTTTTTACTGTAGAAAATTGAAGTAGTTTAGATTGCTTATTATTAAGCTTATATTATTTATTTTGCGGCAAAATATTATTTAAGTGAGGTTTGATATTATTAATGTAGATAAGCAAAGCAAAGCAAGAGCAGGAGTAATAACAACTTCCCGTGGTGATATTAAAACTCCGACATTTATGCCAGTTGGCACATTGGGAGTTATAAAGGCTGTGCCGCATAAAGAGTTGTTGAATGATATAAAAGCTGAAATTGTTTTGGGTAATACATATCATTTGTATTTAAAACCGGGAATGGATGTATTATATAAAGCAGGAGGTTTGCATAAATTTACCGGATGGTACAAGCCTATATTGACAGATAGTGGCGGATTTCAAATTTTTTCTTTATCTAAAATACGGAAAATAACAGAGGAAGGAGTAATTTTTCATTCGCATATAGATGGAAGTAAGCATTTTTTTTCACCAGAAAATGTGATAGATATTCAAAGAATTATAGGCGCTGATTTTATAATGGTTTTTGATGAATGTACGCCTTATCCATGCGATTACCAATATGCTAAAAATTCATTATATATAACACATCAGTGGTTGAATAGATGTTTTGATAGATTTCATTCAACAGCATCTTTATATGAACATGAACAAGTATTAATTCCAATAGTGCAAGGTAGTGTTTACAAAGATTTGCGTGTTCAAAGTGCAGAATATGTGTGTAATCAAGATGCTTTTGCGTATGCTATAGGTGGACTTAGTGTGGGAGAGCCCAATGAAGTTATGTATGCAATGGTAGATGTAGTTACCGAAATTTTACCAAAATCAAAACCGAGATATTTAATGGGCGTGGGAACTCCTGAAAATATACTGGAAAACATTGCACTTGGTATAGATATGTTTGATTGTGTGCTTCCCACTCGTAATGCAAGGCATGGTTTATTATACACATATAACGGAATTATCAATATCAAAAATAGTAAGTGGAAATATGATTTTTCACCCATAGATGAAATGAGTATTAGTTATGTGGATATGGCTTATACCAAAGCTTATTTAAGGCATTTATTTAGTATTAATGAGGTATTAGGTGCTACAATAGCAAGCATACACAATTTAGCTTTTTATTTAGACCTTGTAAAGTCAGCAAGGGAGAAAATAATAACAGGAGAATTTTCAAAATGGAAAAAAGATATTGTTAAAAAAATAAGTGTAAGAATATAAGAAATATAGTTATTAGTTAAATAATTCTAATGATGAATTATAAAGAAGTTCTGGATTATTTATACAATCAATTACCAATGTTTCAAAGGATTGGAGCTGCAGCGTATAAAAAGGACTTAAGAAATATATACATGTTGTGTGAGATATTAGGACATCCTGAAAAAAAACTAAAATTTATTCATATAGCAGGTACTAATGGCAAAGGTTCTGTTTCCAATATGTTAGCGGCGATTTTTCAGACTAATGGATATAAAACAGGATTATTTACATCGCCACACCTAATTGATTTTAGAGAAAGAATAAAGATAAATGGTAAAATGATTTCTCAAAGATATGTGATTCAATTTGTAGAGAAATATAAAGATAAATTTAACGAAATTAAACCTTCATTCTTTGAATGGAGTACTGCATTGGCATTTCAATACTTTTATGACAAAAAGGTAGATATAGTGATATTAGAAACAGGTATGGGCGGAAAGTTAGACTCTACAAATGTTATTACTCCTGAATTAAGTATTATCACAAATATAGGTGAAGATCATAAGCAATTTTTAGGTGACACGCTTGAAAAAATTGCGTATCAAAAAGCAGGCATTATAAAGCCATCAATTCCTGTTCTAATTTCTGAATATCAAAAGGATATTAAACATGTGTTTGAAGAAATGGCAAAGTATAATAATTCGTCTTTATTTTATGCAAAAGACATTATATCTATCTCCAAGTATAATCAGGATATAAAATTTTTAGATTTATATTATAAAATTAATTTGAATATACTAA
>FWPU01001870.1_pt1 | contig 60862 bp, 53 predicted proteins | sample 2228361 | NCBI WGS metagenome assembly FWPU01 (sample SAMEA103939777, study PRJEB20133) | metagenome
CACGATGCGCTGGGCCAGCCCCTCGACTATGGCCGTTTTACCGACTCCCGGCTCGCCGATCAGCACCGGGTTGTTCTTGGTGCGCCGGCAGAGGATCTGGACCACGCGCTCGACCTCGTTCTCGCGCCCGATCAGCGGGTCGAGCACGCCGTTGAGCGCTGCCTCGGTCAAATCGCGGCTGAACTCGGTGACGAGCAGCGGCTCCTTTACCTTGTTGGGAACATGCTTCTCGTATGCTGAGCGGGCCAGTTCCTCGCGCACGACAGAAAGCCTCAACCCCTTCTCGCGCAGGATCTCGCCGGCGATCGATTTCTCCTCGCGCAGCAGCCCGAGCAAGATGTGCTCCGTACCTATATATTTATGAGAGAGCCGATCGGCTTCCTCGTCAGCGAAGCTCAAAACTCTCTTCGACTCGTTGCTGAAGGGAAGCTCTATCGAGGTCGAGACCTTTTCGCGGATCACGGTCCTCCCCTCGATCTCCTTGCGGATGCTGTCGAGCGATAAAATCGGCTTGGGCAGGAAGCGATTGGCCAGGTTCTTGTCCTCGCGCAGCAACCCGAGCAATATGTGCTCAGTTTCTATGCACGGGCTCCCGAGCTGACTCGCCTCATAACGGGCGAAGAAAAGCACTCTCTTGGCCTTCTCGGTGAACTTCTCAAACATACCCTTAATTTACCAGAAAACCCCCCGCTGTTCAATTAGGAAGAATGTAACAAATCCCGTGCAAGTACGCAATGCGGCGAGGTTTTCCGACGGGCAACCTTCAGGAAAGGAGCCAGGAGCAAGAGGGAGAGCGAGAGCAAAATGAGCAAGAGGGGGAGCGAGAGCAAGAGGAACCCTCTCGCTCTTGCTCATCGCTCTTGCTCATTGCTCTTGCTCATTTCACACCGCGGCTGGCTCGAGCTTCCCCTCTTCCAGCCGGTAGCTCCGGTCGCAGAGCAGGGCGAGCCGCTCGTTGTGCGTGACAATTACCGAGGTCAAGCCGACCTCGCGGTGCAGGCCGAGCAGCAGGTTGAATATCGCTTCGGCGGTATGGGTATCGAGATTGCCCGTGGGCTCATCGGCGAGCAGGACCTTTGGATTGCCGACGAGCGCCCGCGCGATGGCCACACGCTGCTGCTCGCCGCCGGAAAGCTCCCCCGGCCTGTGCCCCAGCCGGTCGCCCAGGCCGACGCGAGCGAGCAGCTCCTCGGCCGGTCGCCGCGCCTCCTGGCGCGAGATGCTGCGGATGAGCAGGGGGAACATGACGTTTTCGAGAGCAGTGAACTCGGGCAATAGATGATGAAACTGAAAAACGAAGCCTATCGTGGCGTTGCGAAAACGGGCCAGCTCCTGCCGGTTGAAGCCGAAGATGTTGATGCCCTGGTATCGCACTTCGCCCCGGTCCGGATAGTCCATGCCGCCCACCAGATGCAGGAGCGTCGATTTCCCCGAGCCCGAGGCGCCGGTCACGGCGATCATCTGGCCCCGCTCGACGGTCAGGTCGAGGCCCCTTAAAATCAGGAGCCTCTCGCAGCCCGAAAGATAACTTTTATGGAGCGATCGCACGCTGAGCAGCGGCTGCTCACTCATAGCGCAACGCCTCGACGGGATTAAGCTGGGAAGCGCGCCTGGCCGGATAAATCGTGGCGACGAAGCTTATGGCTACGGCGAAAAGGGACACCAGCGAGAAATCGAGCGGCTTTAACCTGAAAGGCAAATAAGGGATCGAGTAAACCTTGGGCTCAAGAGGTATCAATTTATAGTGGTCGAGCAGCCAGGCCGATGAAATCCCGAGCACGCTGCCGAGCACGGTCCCGATTATGCCGACGATCAGTCCCTGGAGCATGAAGACCAGCATCACCGTGCGCTCGGTCGCCCCCATCGCCGAGAGAATGGCGATATCTTTTTGCTTTTCGAGCACCATCATGATGAGCGTGATCATGATATTGAGCGACGCAACCAGGACGATCAGGCCGATGGCCGCGAACATGGCCAGCTTCTCCAGCTTCAGGGCCGAGAAGAGCGGCTTATTTAGATCGATCCAGTTGGTTGCCACGAAGCCCGGTCCGGCGGCGGCCTTTACCTTTTCCGCCAGCTCTTCGACCGCGTAAATATCTTTCACTTTGCATTCGATATAGGTGACCGCGTCCCCTCTAATGCCCGCCAGCCTCTGTGCCGCCTCGACGGCGACATAGGCGAAGTTGAGGTCGTGGTCCCAGAGTCCCGATTCGAAGATCGCGGCCACACGAAAGCGCCGCGCCTGCGGCGCCAGGCCGAAAGGAGTCAGGTGTCCTTTGGCCGAGATCACAGAGACCTGGTCTCCCACCTCTGCGCCCAACCGGCGCGCCAGCTCGATGCCGAGCACGATCGCAGGAAGAGGCCCGCCGCGCGCCAGCTCGCCGAGGCTGCCGCGGATGATCAGCTTCTTCAACTCCGCCGCTTGTCCTTCCGCCAGCGGGTCGATCCCTCTGATCATCGCTCCCCCCTCATCGGCCGGGCCTCGCAGGAAAACCTGGTCCTCGATGGTCGGAGCGACAGAGGTCACACCCTCGACCCGCGAGACGCGCGCCATGACCTCACCATAATCAGCTATAGGCGACCCACCCACGCGAAACAGATAGATGTGTGCGGTGGCTCCCAGGATCTTGGCTTGAATCTCTTCTTTGACGCCGGTCGAAAGGGCCAGGGCTATGATCAGCGCCATGACCCCGGCAGCGATGCCGATGATCGAGATGGCCGAGATCACCGAGATCATCGTCTGTTTGCGCTTGGCAATCAAATAGCGAAGCGCCACGAACAATTCGAAAGCCATAGTTAGAAGTCAGGAGCTAGGAGCTAGAAGCTAGGAGTTAGGAGATTAATCTCGATGAAGCTACAGAGGTGGTGGTAGAGCAATGGGTGAAATGATAGGAGCAGAGAAGTTCTTTTGCCCCATACGTACCTCGCCTTGCATCACATGTATTTATTCTAGCTCCTAGCTTCTAACTCCTAGCTTCTAGCTCCTATACTTTTCGTTCCGGTCGGAGCTGCGGGAAGAGTATGACATCGCGAATCGATCTCTGGTTGGTCAGGACCATAGCCAGGCGATCGACTCCGACCCCCTCGCCTGCCGTCGGGGGCATGCCGTAGTTCAGGGCACGTATGTAATCCTCGTCCATGACGTGCGCCTCCTCGTGCCCGAGCTGCCGCTCGCGCAGCTGTTCCTCGAAGCGTCGCCGCTGCTCGTCCGGGTCGTTCAGCTCGCTATAGGCGTTGGCGATTTCCATGCCGCCGATATAAAGCTCGAAGCGCTCGGCTGTTTCCGGATCCTCTTTTTTACGCTTAGCGAGCGGGGAAAGCTCGATCGGGAAATCGTATATAAAGGCAGGTTGAACCAGCTTTTCTTCAACCACCTCGCCGAAGAGCGCGCCGAGCAGGTGTCCCGTGCCGAGCCGCGGGTCGTACTGGGCGCCGACGCGGTCGAGCAGGGCAACGATTTTTTCCCGGCAGTCGAGGTCTCCCAGCGAGGGCTGCGGCGCGCCGCGGTCCCAGAATTCGACGATCGCCTGCTTGAAGCTGAAACGCCTGAAGGGGCGTTCGAAGGATATGGTCTCTTCCCGGTAATTCACGGTTGTAGATTTGCACAGCTCTCTTACCAGCCCGGTCATCATCTCTTCGGTCAGCTCCATCAGGTCGACGTAATCGCTGTAGGCCTGATAGAACTCGAGCATGGTGAACTCCGGGTTATGCATGGTCGAGATCCCCTCGTTCCGGAAGTTGCGATTGAGTTCGTAGACCCGCTCGAATCCTCCCACCACCAGCCGTTTGAGATAAAGCTCGGGAGCGATGCGCAGGTAGAGGTCGATATCCAGCGTGTTGTGGTGGGTGATGAAGGGGCGCGCGGCGGCGCCGCCGGCAATCGGCTGCATCATCGGGGTCTCGACCTCGATGAAACCATGCCGGTCGAGGAAGCTGCGCAAGAATTTAATTATGGCGGCGCGCGTCTCGAAGACCCTTCGCACTCCGGCATTGACCAGAAGATCAAGGTAGCGCTGCCGGTATCTGGTTTCGACGTCGGTCAAGCCGTGCCACTTCTCGGGCAGCGGATGCAGGGCTTTGGCCAGGAACTGGAGATCGAAGGCATGGATGGTAAGCTCGCCGGTCTTGGTCCTGAACAGTTCCCCCTCGACGCCGATGAAATCCCCCAGATCGAGCAGCTTGAAGAGCTGATAGAGGCGCTCGCCGACCGAGTCGAATTTCACGTAGATTTGTATTTCGCTCTGGCCGTCGGAGATGTGGGCAAACGAGGCCTTGCCGTGGATGCGCTGCCGCATCATGCGGCCGGCCAGGCGCACCCTGATTTCGGCGCGCTCCAGCTCTTCCGCCGAGAGTTGCGAATAGGCATCGACGATTTGAGCGACGGTCGCGCTGCGCTGGAATTTATGCGGGTAGGCGTCGAAGCCCAGCGCGACGATTTCCTGGAGTTTGCGGTAGCGCTGGGCGACCTGTTCCTGTTCCGGCTGGGTCACTTTCTCTCCTCACGCTGGCCAATGCGATTAGCCCCGGCTCGAGATCAGCTCGTTTTTAATGCTGTCGAGGATACCATTGACGAACTGGGCCGACTCCTCGGTGCTGAACTTCTTCACGATCTCGAGGGCCTCGTTGATGATGACGGGCTTGGGCGTCTCGGGCTCATCCAGGAACTCGAAGACCGCCAGGCGCAGGACGTTTCTATCGACGGTGGCCATTCGGTCCAGCCGCCAGTTTTTCGCGTGGGCCTGGATGAGCGCGTCGATTGCCGGGAGCATCGCCACGGCGCCGCGAAAAAGCTGGTTGGCGTAAGAGACCACGGCCGGATCCTGCTGCCGGTTCATCTTCCAGAATCCTTCGATGATATCCTCGATGTCGTCGCCCGTGAAATCGCGCTGAAAGAGCATCTGGAGGGCGCATTCTCTTGCCTTTCTTCTCACACCCATGATGAGCAGCGATCCGGCCGGCGCCGACGGCTTCTTTTGCGGGGCGTCCGGCTTACTTCTGCTGTGCGCGCGCCAGCAACCTATCGAGTTCGCGCATCAGGCTGGCCATTTCGGCGGCGGCCAGGGCGGCGTCATATCCTTTATTCCCAGCTTTCAGCCCGGCGCGGTCCATGGCCTGCTCCACCGTGTCGGTGGTGAGCACGCCGTAAATCACGGGAACCCCCGTCTCGTACGAGCAGCGCGCGATGCCGCTGCTCGCCTCGGCCGCCACGTAATCGAAATGCGGCGTCTCACCTCTAATTATAGCACCCAGGCAAATAATGGCATGCCAGCGTCCCGAGGCGGCGAGCCGGCGGGCGACGAGCGGCAGCTCGAGCGAGCCCGGCACGCGCACCACCGTGATGTCCTCCGCGCGCGCGCCCGCGCGCGCGAGGGCGTCGAGCGCGCCGGCGAGCAAACGCTCCACCACGGTTGCGTTGAAGCGGCTGGCGACGATGGCGAAGCGAAAGCCCGCCGCGTCGAGTTTTCCTTCCAGGGTTTCAGCCATAGCTCTCCGTTGCGGCGAATCGGGCCGAGCGCCCTGCCGGCGGCTAGCGGTTTTTGAACTCGGCTTTGCGTTTTTCCAGGAAGGCACGGGTCCCCTCGCGCATATCTTCGGTCGCGCAGGTCAGGCCAAACAGGGTCGTTTCTATGTATTCGCCCTCGCTGATATCCCAGCCACGATTCACCGCTTCGATGGCATAGCGCACGGCGATCGGCCCGTTGGCCATGATCTCGCGCGCCAGGGCCTCGGCTTTGGCCATCAACTCCTGCTGCGGCACCACGTAATTGACCAGCCCGATCCGCTCGGCCTGGGCGGCATCTATGGCTCTGCCGGTGAGGATCAATTCGAGCGCCCGGCCGCGGCCCACCAGCCGCGGCAGCCGCTGCGTTCCGCCGTAGCCCGGGATGATGCCGAGCTTGACCTCGGGCAGGCCGATCTTAGCGTTCTCCGAAGCTACGCGCAGGGTGCAGGCCATGGCCAGCTCGCAGCCGCCGCCCAGAGCCCAGCCGTTAATCGCGGCGATGACCGGCTTGCCCAGGTTCTCGATCAACTCGAAGACATGCTGGCCGCGGCGCGACGTCTCCTTCCCCTCCACGGGCGAGAGGCGCGCCAGCTCGTTAATGTCGGCGCCCGAGATGAAAGCGCGCTCGCCCGCCCCGGTGATTATGACCGCCCACACGTTGCGATCGTGTCGCAGGTCGAGCAGGGCGCGGCGCAGCTCGTCCATCACTTCGGCGTTCAGCGCGTTCAACACCTCGGGGCGGTTGATGGTGATATAAGCGATGCCCTCTTTTTTCTCGAGCATCAAATATTTGTATGGCATGACCAGCTCCTTAACCCCGTAAGGCGTGAAATGTGAGGGAAACCGCGGTCCCCTTACGCCTGGCGCCTTACGACTCACGACTTTTTGCTGTAATCATAGAAGCCGCGGCCGCTCTTGCGCCCGAGCTGTCCGGCGAGGACCATGCGCTTGAGCAGGGGCGGCGGGGCAAATCTTTTCTCCTTGAACTCTTCGTACATGATATTGGCGATGTAGTAGGTGGTATCGAGACCGACTAAATCGAGCAGGGTGAAGGGGCCCATCGGGTGGCCGCATCCGATCTTCATACCGTTGTCGATGTCTTCGACCGATCCGATTCCCTCCTCCAGGGCGCGAATCGCATCGAGCAGGTAGGGTACGATCAATCGGTTCACGATGAAGCCCGGGCGGTCGGGCGCCTTGATCGGCACCTTGCCCAGGCTGCGGGCGAATTCGATCGCCTGCTCGAAGACCGCCTCATCGGTTGCGATGGTCCGCACCACCTCGACCAGGCCCATTATCGGGACCGGGTTGAAGAAATGCAGGCCGATGAAGCGCTCGCGGCGATCGGTCGCGGTCATCATTTCTGTAATCGAGAGAGAGGAAGTATTAGAGGCAAATATCGCTTCGCGCTTAACCAGCCGGTCGAGTTCTGAAAAAAGCTGCCTCTTGGCCTCGAGGTTCTCGGTGATGGCCTCGATGATCAGGTCGCAGTCGGCAAGATCCCCCAGCTCGATGGTCGGTTTAAGGCGCGAGAGCGCGGCCTGTCGGTCAGACGCGCTCATCTTTCCCTTTTCGACGAATTTGTCCAGCGAGGCTTCGATCGATTTGAGCCCTTTATCCAGGAGCCCGCGCTCGACCTCGCGCACGACCGTTTGATAGCCCGATGAGGCTGCGACCTGCGCTATGCCTGAGCCCATCAGGCCGCAGCCGACAACACCAACTTTCGCAATAGCCATTGACACCTCCTTGCCGGGCGGAAAATCACCTGCGCCCCTGACCGTCCTGGCTTTAGCCTAGCAAACTTAAGTATACAACGGCGGGCGAAAAAGCAAACGAGATTCTATAGGGAACGATGCGGCAACTAGAAGCCAGGATGGGACCCGCTAATGGCGTCGTACACCTGGCGGCCTCAAGGCCGCCGCTACATTGCTCTTCTCCACTGATTTCTAGTTGCCGCACCGAACCGAGCTTGTAATTGCCGAGGGGGACAACGGATTCGTTAAGCTGCCGGTTCCAACTTATTAGCAGTCGAGGATGATAATTGGCTCGGTCTCTCGCTTCACCTTGTCCCTTTCGCCGCCTTTTTGATCCGCTTGGCCAATTCCTCTATCTCTTTGGCCGAGATCATTATATTAACGGGTGCCTGATCCGGCCCCACTTTCCCGACCTCTTCTTGCAGGCTTTGCGCCAGGGCGATCAGCCTGTTGAGATCGTCCTTAAGCTGCTGTAGAGTTATTTCGCGTGCCCTTCTCCTCTCCAGCTCTTCCCGGGCGCGGGATTCATCGGCCTGCTTGCGACTGACCTCGTTCCGCTCGTGGGCGCTGAGCTTGCGCTCGTGCTTTCTCTGAATCTCTCCTTGGACCCTGGCGCGGTAGGGGCCTTTCTGGTGGTGCCCGCCTTGAGGAGCGGCATGAAGATCAAGCGCCGCGCACATGGAAAGAACTAAGGAAAAAAAGAGAGACAAAAGCTTGCTCGGGTTTGCCGAGCCACCAAGCCGCTTGCCCATATCAGCTCCCTTTTGCTAGAGCGCGGTGATTTCGCTCAAGTATTTGACAAAGGCCACGATGCCGCCGCTCGCCTGGCCCCAGTCGAAGTTCTCGTTGGGCGCGTGATAGCCGTGCTCGGGCAGGCTCAGGCCGATGAAGACGATCGGCACGCGCATTAGTTTCTGCATGGTCACCACTGCGCCGATCGATCCCCCCTCGCGGATGAAAGCCGGCGCGCGGCCGAAGGCATGCTGGAGGGCGCGGCGCGCGGCATCGGCGTAAGGGCCGCTGAACTCGCCGAGATAGGCACGAAGCGAGCCGGCCGGCTCGACCTTGACGTCGGGGTTGTGCTTCTTGACGAAGTCCTTGAGCAGCTTGAAGGCGCGCGCCGGCTCCTGGTCGGGCACCAGCCGCATGCTCACTTTAGCCTCGGCGCGCGGCGGCACCACCGTCTTTATACCCGGGCCGGTGTAGCCGCCGACGATGCCGTGCACTTCGAAGGTCGGCTTGCACCAGATGGCCTCTAACACCCGGGCCTTATCTCTGGTTCGCATGCGCTTGAGGCCGTGGGCGCGCATGAAGCGATTGACGTCGAAGCCGGAAGCGAGGAAGCTTGCCATCTCCTCCTTGCTGATCTTTTTCACATCGTCGTAGAAGCCCGGTATTTTGACCCGCCCGGTGCGCGCGTCGTAACAGAGAGAGATGAGCTGGCACAGTTCCCCGATGGGGTTGCGCGCCGCTCCGCCGGTCAGCCCGGAATGCGCATCTTTCTCTCCGGTCTCGAGCACCAGCCTGGCTCCCTGCAGCCCGCGCAGCCCGTAAGGAATAGCCGGCTTCTCGCGCGAAATCCAGATGGTATCTGAGACCAGAACAGAGTCGGATTTTATATCGTTAAGTTTAGCCTTGACGAAATGCTCGAAGTTAGGGCTGCCGATCTCCTCTTCCAGCTCCCATATGAAATTGATATTGATCGGCACGCCGTTTTCGACCGCGTAGCGCGCGGCCAGCATAGCGGTGAGCGCCGGCCCCTTATCATCAGTGGTGCCGCGCCCGAAATAGCGCCCGTCCTCGCGGCCGAAGCTGAAGGGCTCGCGCCGCCATTCCGGCTCCTGGGCCGGCTGCACGTCCAGGTGATTGTAGATAGAGACGGTGCGACGCGCGCCCGCGCTGCGCAGCCTGCCCAGCACCACCGGGTTGCCCGGCGTCTCGACCTTTTCGGCCTCACAGCCGACGCGCCTCAGGAACTCCACCGCCAGGTCGGCGCCCCTGGCGATATCGGGCTTGTGCGCCGGGTCCATGCTCACTGTCGGTATCTCGACCAGCGCCCCGAGCATATCCTCGAATTCGCGACGCACCGATTCGATATACTGCGGCAAATTTTGAAATGCGCGAGCTTCGACAGCCATATCTTCTCTCCCAGCGTTACGGCCCCAAATGGTGGGCCGGTTAATCGTAGTATTCGAGCCCGAGGTGAGTGATCAGCTCCTCGCCGCGCAGGTAGCGCAGCGTGTTCTTGAGCTTCATCAACTGAATGAAAAGGTCATGCTCCGGATAAAGCTCCGGCGCGCACATCGGGCTCTTGAAATAAAACGAAAGCCACTCCTGGATGCCGCGCATCCCGCAGCGCTGTGCCAGATCGAGGAACAGCACCAGGTCGAGCACGAGCGGCGCCGCCAGGATCGAGTCGCGGCAGAGAAAATCTATCTTTATCTGCATGGGATAGCCGAGCCAGCCGAAGATGTCGATATTGTCCCAGCCCTCTTTGTTGTCGCCGCGCGGCGGATAGTAATTTATCCGGACCACGTGGTGAAAGTTCGAATAGAGTTCCGGATAGAGGTGCGGCTGGAGTATATACTCCAGAACGGAAAGCTTGCTCTCCTCTTTGGTCTTAAACGACTCGGGATCGTCGAGCACCTCGCCGTCGCGGTTGCCCAGTATGTTCGTGGAAAACCAGCCGCTCAGACCGAGCAGGCGCGCCTTGAGCCCCGGCGCGATGATCGTCTTCAGCAGCGTCTGTCCGGTCTTAAGGTCCTTGCCCGCGATGGGCACATTGTTTTGCGCGGCCAGCTCGAGCATGGCCGGAATATCGACGGTCAGGTTCGGAGCACCGTTGGCGAAGGGGATGCCGAGCTTCAGCGCAGCATAGGCGTAAATCATGCTCGGAGCAATCGAGCGGTGATTGGTCTTCAGCCCCAGCTCGAAGCTCTTCAAAGCATCGTGGACCTGCTCGTCGGGCTTGAGATAAATCTCCGTGCTCCCGCACCAGACCATGACCATGCGGTCGATGGAGTTTTCCGCCTTGAAGCGCTGGATATCTTCGATCACCTGTTCCGCCAGCTCGAATTTATCGCGGGCGCGCTTGACGTGCCGACCGTTCAGTTTTTTCACATAATATGGATCGAAGGCCGCCGGCCAGGGCCTGATTTTTTCCAGTTCCCCGCGCAACTGCTCGAGCAGGCTGCGCTCCAGCACTCCGGCTTTCAATGCGCTTTCGTAGCAGTTGTCCTCGAAGACGTCCCAGCCGGCGAAGACCAGGTCTTCGAGCCGCGCCAGCGGGACGAATTCCTTAATGTGCGGCACCCGGTGCTCGGTGCGCCTGCCGAGCCGGATGGTCCCCATCTGGGTGAGCGAACCGATGGGCTTGGCCAGCCCTTTTTTTATCGCTTCGATTCCGGCGATAAAAGTTGTGCTGACCGCGCCGAGCCCGGGCATGAGAACGCCGAGCTTCCCCCGCGCCGGCTTTATATCGACTCCTTTTTTCGCCATATGAGCCCCCTTATAAAAGCCTTGAGGTCATGGACTTGATTATCTACCCATTAGGATACCAGCGATGTAGCGGCGGTCTTCAGACCGCCATGTGTACGACGCTATTAACGTGTCCCATCCTGGCGAGCTGAAGCTCGCCGCTACGATTGCTTTGCACAACAGGTGCATAACCTTATGGCATTTGCAAAATTCGGTTATAACACGATTTCAGAGATGTCCCCAGGTTGCGAAAAGAGCCGGGATATTTTAGCGAGCAGGGCCAGGCGGTTCTGCCTGAGATTAGGGTCTTCCGCCATGACCAGGACTTTATCGAAGAAGCGATCGACCGGCTCGCGCATCGAGACCAGACTTTTCAGCGCGCCGTAATAATCCAGCTCCGCGACCGTCGCCTCTACTTTAGGTTTAACCTCATCGAACGCCGAATACAAATGGCGCTCTGCCTCTTCGACCAAAAGATCCTCTCGCAGCTCGTCGGTCGGCTCCTGGCCGCGCAGGATATTTTTTATGCGTTTATGAGCAGTGGCGAGGGCACGAAAATCATCCTCGCCGCGCATGGCGCGCAGCGCCTCGGCGCGGCAGAGCGCCTCGTAAGGGCGCTCCCATCCGGCGGCCAGCGCCGCATTGATCTCGTCGTAGGCCAGCCCGCGCTGCTCGAGAACATACCTTACGCGCCCCTGGAAGAAATCGTAGAGTTCGGTTGCGGTCTTCTCGCGATCGAAGCTGAGGCCCGGCGCGAGGGTTTCGACAGCGCCCTCGATCAGCCCCGCGAGGGAAAGGCGCAGGGCATGATCGAGCAGGATTTTGACCGCGCCGTTGGCCTGGCGCCGCAGGGCAAAGGGGTCGCGCGAGCCCGAAGGGATAAGGCCGACGGCGAAACAGCCGGCGACCGAATCGAGCTTGTCGGCGAGCGCGACCACAGCTCCTTCGATCGTCTCGGGCGACCGCTCCTCAATGTTGCGCGGCAGGTAATGGTCGTATATAGCTCGGGCCACAGTCTCCGGCAGCCCCTCGCGCCGCGCGTAGAGCCCCCCCACGATCCCCTGAAGTTCCGGAAACTCCTTAACCATCTCTGTGGTTAGATCAACTTTCGCGAGCGAGGCTGCCGTTTCGACATCGGCCAGCGCGCTGCTGCTGAGGCCAAGTGCCTGGCCGATGGCCCGAGCCAGCTCGACCAGGCGCGCCGTTTTATCGGCGTAGCTTCCCAGCTTCTCCTGAAATAGGACCTGAGCCAGGCGGCTGCGGCGCTCGGCAAGCGTCTGCTTAGCATCGGCCTCCCAGAAGAACTTAGCGTCGGCGAGCCTGGCGCGCAGCACCCTTTCGTGGCCGCGCATGATCTCGGCGTTAGGCTCTGTATTGATAACGGCAATGAACCATGGGAGCAAGCGTCCCTCGCGGTCCGCCACCGCAAAGTACTTCTGGTGCGCCTTCATCACCGCGATCAGGATCTCTGCGGGCAGGGCAAGATATTCGCGGTCGAAGCGCCCGGCGATCACCGATGGATATTCGTTCAGGTTGACAACAGTCTCCAGCAATTCCAGATCGGGCAGGGCGCGACCTCCGGTCTGAGAAGCCGCCTGCGCCAGTCCCCTTGCTATCGCCTCGCGCCGCTCGGCCTGGTCCACGATGACGAAGTTGCGCCGCAGAGCGTCGCGATATCCTGCGAAGTCCTTCACTGCAATGCTATTCCTGCCGAGGGAGCGGTGGCCGCGCGTGCGGTTCGAGCTGCGCACTCCGGCAATCTCCAGCCTGACCACCCGCCCGCCGTAGAGCAGGACCAGCCATCTGATCGGGCGGACGAAGCGGAATTTATCCTCAGTCCAGCACATGGAGCGCGGCAGCGCGATCGACTCTATCGACGAGACGACGAGAGAGGGAAGGAGCTTCGCCGTTGATTCGCCGCCGAGTCTTCTCCTGACTGCCAGGTATTCGCCGCGCGGCGTCTGAGCGATCTCAATTTTCGAAACCGGCACCTGCCATTTGTCGGCAAATGCCAGGGCCGCTTTCGTCGGTCTCCCCTCGGCATCGTAGGCCACGCGGCGCGGCGGGCCGATCTCCAACTGCTCGGTCCAGTTTTGCCGGCGCGCAAGCTCTTCGATCCGGACGGTCAGGCGGCGCGGCGCGGCATAAAAAGATAGCCCGGAGAAGGGGATCTTGCTGGAAGCCAATCGCTCCTCCAGCGAGCGCGCGAGCTGCTCGCCAGCGCTCTGCAGGAACACAGCCGGTATCTCCTCGCAGCCGATTTCGAGTAGCAGCTCGGGCATGGCTAAACCCAAAGGCGAATTCAGCTTGCCGCCTTCACGTCGAGCAGCGGGAAGCCCATTTCGCGCCGGCCCTCCAGATAGAGGGCGGCCACGGCGCAGGCCAGCTCTCGCACCCTTGCGATCATCGCCGCCCGCTCGGTCACGCTGATCAGGCCGCGCGCGTCGAGAAGATTGAAGATATGCGAACACTTCAGACAGTGATCGTAGGCCGGCAGCGCCAGCCGGGCCTCGAGCAACCTCTTGCCTTCGGCCTCGTAAAGCGAGAAGAGGGCGAACAGCGTATCGCTGTCTGCCAGCTCGAAGTTGTACCTCGAGAACTCGACCTCCTCTCTCATCCGCACCTCGCCGTAGGTCACATCGTCGTTCCACTTCAGGTCGTAGATGCTATCGACGTCGGCGATGAAGGTAGCGATGCGCTCGAGCCCGTAGGTTATCTCGGCAGATATCGGGTCCAGGTCCATTCCGCCCGCCTGCTGAAAATAGGTGAACTGAGTAATTTCCAGCCCGTCGAGCAGCACCTGCCAGCCGATTCCCCAGGCTCCGAGCGTAGGCGCCTCCCAGTTGTCTTCTTCAAAGCGCAGGTCATGGCGCTTGAGATCGATGCTCAGCGCGGCAAGGCTGTTTAGATATATATCCTGCACGTTATCGGGGGAGGGCTTGAGTATCACCTGGAGCTGGTAGTGCTTTTGCACCCGGTTAGGGTTTTCCCCGTAGCGGCCATCGGTGGGCCGCCGCGAGGGCTGCACGTAGGCGACGCGATAAGGCTCCGGTCCGAGGACGCGGAGGAAGGTCTCCGGATGCATGGTGCCGGCCCCGACCTCGAGATCGTACGGCTGCTGGATCACGCAGCCGCGCCGCGCCCAGTAATCGAGGAGCTTGAGTATGATCTCCTGAAAGTTGAGCTTCTTCATAATATAAAGCCGTCAGGCGCAAGTCGAAAGAAGATTCCACGCACGACTTACGATTCAATTAGGCTGTCGCGCCATATCGCGCAGGAGCTGCTTGATCAGAGCGTAAGACTTAAGCTCTTTGCCCAGGTGATAAGTTATCAGCCTCTGATTGAGGCGCTCCAGTTCGCCCATCTCCTTATCGCCATCGGCGGTCGGGAGCCCGGATGGATGCCGGCGCATGATACGGGCAAGCAGCCCCCGCGCCTCGGCCGAGACCGCGGTGGCGCTGCGGCCCGTCGCACAGCGCCGGCAGAGCGACTGCGAGAGATCGAGCAAGAGATAAGCCGATTCAGCTCCGAGCGGCGACGAGCAGCGCGAACAGTTATCCATTCCCGGAAGATACCCTTCGAGTTTGAGCAGCCAGGCTTCGAAATAGCGGGCGAGCAGGTCGAGCCGGACCTTCGCCTCCATGCCTCTAAGCGCGGCCACCAGCAGCCTGAAGATATTCTCGTTCGCGTCCCGTTCCTGGGTGAACTCGTTTACCAGCTCGCTAAAATAGATGCAATAGAGCGACAGGCTCAAATCGGCGTTTCCCGCATAAGGACTGCTCAGAATTTCACACTCGGTGACGCGCGCCAGCTCGGCCCCTTCCTTCTCGTAGAAGCTCAAACTGACGTGAGTCAGCGGCTCCAAGCTGCTGCCGAAACGGCTGCGCGGGCGCCTGGCGCCAGGCGCAACGGCACGCAGCTTGCCGAACCTGGCGCTGTAAAACACCGCGATCTTATCGGCCTCGCCGAGATCATAGCTTCTGAGGGCGATGGCCTCGGTCTCATACAAAGGCATTTTCAGGCAACCCCTTAAACTGAAAAGTTACCACAAGTATGGGCAAACCACAAATTCAGGAGCTAGAAGTTAGGAGCTAGAAGCTAGGAGATTGATCTCGATAAAGCTACCGGGGTGGCGTAGCAATAAGTGAAAGGTGAAGATCAAATGTATCCCTCACCCCATGTTTCACTATTTATGCCTGAATGCATGGCTTTATTCTAGCTTCTAACTCCTAGCTTCTAGCTCCTCCTCCTGCAGGCGGGGTTCGAGCGGCTTGCGTCGGCGCAGCAATCCCGAGACGTAAACGAAGAGTCCGGTCGAAGCGTAGGCTGTAGAGAGGGCGAGAAGGATCGGCTGGGAGTAGAAGTAGATGCCGGCCATGAGCAGGCCGAGGAGGGCCAGCTTAAGGTAGGCCCGGCCGCGGCCCAGCGCGATGAACTTCAGCGAAGGGTATCTGATGGTGCTGATCATAAGGAACCCGAGGGCCAAGACCAGGAAGGCCATGGCGCTCGAAGCGAAGCGGGTCTCGATACTGGCTGGGAAGTAATGGACGATGGCGGCGATCAGGCAGCCGGCTGCCGGGATGGGCATACCAACGAAGTGCTTGAGCTTGCTCCCCTGGACATTGAAACGGGCCAGGCGCATCGCCCCGCAAATCAAATAGACGAAGGCGGCGGTCCAGCCGAGATGGCCCACCGGATCGAAGCCCCAGGCCATGACCAGGATGGCCGGCGCCACACCGAATGAAATCACGTCGGCGAGCGAATCGAGCTGAAGCCCGAACTCGGTGGTGGCATTGGCCATGCGGGCGATCCTGCCATCCAGCATATCGAAAATAAAGGCCACGCCGATCGCCTTGGCGGCCGCGTCGTAATTGCCCGCGAGCGCCATGATCAGCGAATAAAAGCCGCAAAAGATGTTGGCCAGCGTGAAGGCGCTCGGCAACAGAACGACCCGGTTGCGGAGCCGGCGCCGCTTCCTTGGCAATTTAGCTTCCATTGTCCTCTTTGTTATCGCGCCTGAGCCGGGCGACGATCGTCTCGCCGCCCCGCACGCGACTGCCGCTCGCCACCAGAATCTCCGCGCTTTCCGGCAGAAGCAGCTCGACTCTGGAGCCGAACCTGATCATCCCGATTCTTTCGCCGCGGCCCACCTTATCGCCGCGCCTCTTCCAGCAGACGATGCGGCGCGCCACCACCCCCGCGATCTGCTTCAGGTTAAAATTGAGCCCGCCGGAAAATATGGTCAGTTCGTTCTGCTCGTTCTCGCGCGCCGCCTCCGGGCGGAAGGCCGCAATAAACTTGCCCGGCCTATAGCTGATCGCCGTGATCTCCCCGTCAACCGGAGCGCGCGTGATGTGGACGTCGAAAATCGACAGAAAGATAGCGATCCGCTTCGTCCCGCCGCTTTCGACCGCTTCGAGCACCTTTCCGTCGGCCGGTGAGACGACTATATCGTTCCCGGCAGGAACCTCCCTCTTCGGGTCCCGGAAAAAATAGGCGGTAAAGAGGGCTGCGCCGGACAGGGCCAGGGACAAGCCCTGGGCACCGAAAAGAGCGCTGAGCGCGGCCAGGCCGCCAACGGGTATTATAAACGAAAGCCCTTCTCTGGCGATCATAAATTAAGCCATCAGCTATCAGCCGTCAGCTTTCGGCTTTCTGCGGATCGCTGATGGCTGATGGCTTCTTAAAACAAAAAAACACCCTGGAAGCAGAGCCTCGGATAGATTTCGAGGGGGCGATTAAATCATCCTCTCGCGCAGATGCCGGTTGATCATGCTCTGCATTTTGTCCTTAAGCAGCAGCTTACGCTTTTTCAAGGTAGCCTGCTCGAGCAGTTCGGCCTCTGTCGGATACGGCCTGCCGGCCAGCTCACGCAGCCGCTCTTCGCAGCGGCGGTGCTCTTCGGCCAGCGTTTTGAAGTCATGGTCGCTGGCCATGAGCTGCTCCTTGATCTCTGTCTCCAGGGACCTGGTATCCATCGGTGTGTCCTCCCATTGTCCGGCTGATATTTAGCAAAATTTGCATTTCGGTTCAAGAGCCAAAAACCGTGAGGCGCAAGGAGATTTCAAATTCCCCTTACACCTGACGCCTCACGCCTTACGGCTTTGCTAATGGTCCGAGCGCAGCCGCTTCCGCTCCGCGTGGCGCTCGAGGGCCAGATCTATAAGCCGGTCGAGCAACTGCGCAAAGCCGAGCCCGCTTGCTTCCCACAGCCTCGGGTACATGCTGACCGAGGTGAAGCCGGGCATGGTATTGATCTCGTTGATATAAATCTCGCCATCGCTATCGAGCAGGAAATCGACCCGCGCCAGCCCCGAGCAATCGAGCGCCTGAAAAGCCCGCACGGCAAGCTCTCTGACCCGCTCGGCGGTCCGCTCGTCGAGAGGCGCCGGCACCAGCAATCTGGTATTCGGATCGTGATACTTGGCCTGGTAATCGTAAAACTCGCGCGCGGGCACGATTTCGCCCGGCACCGAGGCTTCGGGCCGGTCGTTTCCCAGGACCGAACATTCTATCTCGCGCGCGCAGAGCCCGCGCTCAACTATGATCTTCCGGTCGTACTCGGAGGCAAGCTCCAGCGCCGGCTCAAGCTCATCGCAGCCGTGCACCTTGGTTACACCGACCGAGGAGCCCAGGCAGGCCGGTTTGACAAAACAGGGATAGCCCAAGGTAGTTTCGATTTCAGCGCGAACCGACGGGAGGTTCTCCCGCCAGCCCCTGGCGGTATAGACCAGGAAATCGACCACAGGCAGCGCGGCGGCACGAAACAGGCGCTTCTGCGCCTCCTTGTCCATGCCGACGGCGGAGGCGAGCACGCCGCAGCCGACGTAGGGGAGGCCGGTAAGCTCAAACAACCCCTGTATCGTCCCATCCTCGCCATACGGCCCGTGCAGCACCGGGAAGACAACGTCGATCGAAGAGCCGTCCCGGCTCCTTTTGACCTCCACCAGCTTGCCGGCACTGGCCGAATTTTGAATGGAAAACTCACCCTCGACGGCTCCGGCCAGCGAAGCCAGAGCAGCAGGGGGGAGCATTCGGGCGGTCTCCTCAGGTGTGGCCAGCCTTCCCTCCTTAGTTATGCCGATCGGTATAACTTCGTATTTGGCCTTATCCAGCCCCTGTATGATCGAAGCAGCAGACAAGAGGGAGATCTCGTGCTCGGCCGATTTGCCTCCGAAGAATACGGCTATTCTAAGCTTGCCTGCCATAGCACTCAAGATGAGGAGCAAGGAGCAAGAGCGAGAGCAAGAGGAGTTCTCACTCTCGCTCTTGCTCCTAGCTCCTTTTATCCGATCCGTTTTCATCTTCTCGCCTGGCCCGTGCGCCGGCGCCATGCTCTTCATAGGCTCGGATGATCAGCCTCACCAGACCATGGCGCACCACGTCGTTTTCGTTGAAATAACAAAAGGCCAGGCCGGGGATTCCGGAAAGGACTTTGACCGCTTCCACCAGGCCGGAGGTCTTTCCGGCCGGCAGATCGATCTGCGTGATATCGCCCGTAATCACCGCCGGAGAATTAAGGCCGATGCGCGTCAGGAACATCTTCATTTGCTCGGACGTGGTGTTCTGGGCCTCGTCGAGAATTATAAAAGCATCGGAGAGAGTGCGGCCGCGCATGAAGGCGAGCGGCGCGATCTCTATCGTTCCGTTCTCGATCAGCCGCGCGACCCGCTCTCCGTCTAGCATGTGATAGAGGGCATCGTAGAGCGGCCTGAGGTACGGGTTGATTTTCTCCTGCATATCTCCCGGCAGGAAGCCGAGTTTCTCACCCGCCTCGACCGCCGGCCTGGTCAAAACGATGCGCGAGACGGTACGCTCGAGCAGAGAGGCCACGGCCATGGCCACGGCGAGATAGGTCTTTCCCGTGCCGCCCGGCCCGATGGCAAATACGATGTCGTTGGTACGCATCGTTTCCAGGTAGCGCCGCTGGTTGGCGGTCTTGGGCATTATCTGTCTCTTGCCCGATGGGACAATATGATTTTTCGCCAGGTCGCGCAGCCTGAGCGCCGTGTCCTCGGCTATCTGTTTCAGGGCGGCGCGCAGGTCGCCGTTCGAGAAATGCCGCCCTCTTCCGGCCAGCTCGGCAAAGTCGTTCAAGATGCCTTCGACTGCCAGGACGTCGCGCTCCTCTCCTTCTATCGAGAGCTGAGAGCCTCGCGTAATTATGGTAACGTTGAAAAGCGATTCGAGGAATTTCAGGTTATCGTCGTAGGGTCCAAATAAGATCTCGATGCTCCTATCAGGAAGCAGTACCCTCTTCATTATAGTTACCGTTTCCCTCTCGACTGCAATTGTCGGTTGTTGGTTTGCGGCTGCGAATTGCGGAAAGGTGATTTCGGTCCGCCAATCCGCAGTTCAGAAATATGTGTTGACGATCAGGTGTCGAAGCTTGCGGTGGTGAGAAACTGAGGACTTTTTTCAAAAGCTTTGTCCGAATATCTCTTTCCCTTTCCTATCCTGCAATATTTTTACACAAAGGGTGGCGACTGTCAACCTCCGCGCCGCCGCGAGGCTCTCGGGTGTAAGTGCTTTATTTACTATGTTTTGCTGACCTACGCTCAGCCTCTTCGGGCGGTGAATCGCCTTGTCGAATCTGCTAATATAATAGCGATGGCCGACGAAATCAGAGAGCTGCCCGCCGTGCCGGCGGCACAGGATACGGACGGATACGAGCAAGAGCTGGAGCACGAGGCGAGCGAGCCCGGGGAGATGGAACCGGTCGACCTCGGCGAACTGGCCCCGTATGATCCGCTGCGCAGGTATCTTGCCGAAATCCGGCGCTATCCGCTGCTTTCCCCCCAGGAGCAGCGAGAACTCGCGATCCGCTACAAGAAGTACGGCGATATCGATGCGGCGATTAAACTGGCGACTGCAAGCCTTCGCCTGGTGGTAAAAATCGCTCTCCAATACCAGCGCGCCTACATGAACCTGCTTGACCTGATCCAGGAGGGAAATATCGGACTGCTGCAGGCGATACGCAAGTTCGATCCATTTATGGGGAGCAAGTTTTCTTCCTACGCCGCCTGGTGGATCAGGGCTTATATCTTGAAGTATATTCTCGACAACTGGAGCCTGGTGCGCTTCGGCACCTCGAACGACAAGAGGAGGCTCTTTTTCAATCTCAAGCGCGAGAAGGAGAGGCTCGAGGCTGCCGGCTACGTCCCCGGTCCGAAGCTGCTCGCTGAGAAGTTCGGGGTCAGCGAAGAGGAGATCATCGAGGCAGAACAGGCGGTTGAAGGGCGCGACCTCTCGCTGGACGCCTGCGTCGGAAATGAGGTCGAGAGCAGGCACATCGATTTTCTGCGGGACAGAAAGCCTCCCGTAGACGAACAACTGGCCGAGGAAGAGTACAGCAATCTGCTTCAGGAAAAGTTCGCCCGCTTTGCTGAAACCCTCAAGCCGCGCGAGCGGATGATCTTCGAAAGCCGGCTGGTGGCGGAAGAGCCGGTGACCCTTCAAGAGATCGGGGATAGGCTTGGAATCACCCGCGAGAGAGTGCGGCAGCTCGAGTCGAAAATCATCAAGAAGCTGAAGGTGTTTTTGAAGCACGAGCTTCCCTATTTCAAGGGGATGCGGATCAGCGAGCTGGTGGAAAAAGAAGAAGCCAAGAGCCAGGTCCGTGAGTCGTGAGCAGATAGTTGTCAGTCGCTACCGTCTGGCTCCTGGCTATTGACAGGTAGTGCCTATATCTTTACAATTCTACATTAAACTTGAGGCGGCTCTTCCATAGCCATGCTTTCACCTCAGTCCTGCTGTCAAGTTTAAATCCTAGAAAGGAACGGACGCGGCTGGATGTGAGGGGAAAATTTCCCGATCCCCGGCAGAGCGGGCGGAGGGGTGCGGGGCTAACTCAAGCCAGATCAAGCGATTGCCGGACCTGGTATCATACGTGCGTGCGCTATCTGATAGTTAAACAAAGGAGGATTTTCAAAATGGCCAAAAAAAGCAAGGATCGCTCAGAGAAGCTGCGCAAGCTGCTGCTCGAGAAACGGGAGGAGATCATAGCCGAGCTGAGAAAGCAACTGGGAGACCGTGCCAGCGGAGATTTCCTGATGCGGCAGGACTCGCAGATCGAGTATGGCGACAAGGCCTCCTTCAGTTTGACCGAGTATATCGATCAGCGCCTCCTCGAGATGAAAAGCCAGGAGGTGAAGAAAATCGAAGAGGCGCTTCAGCGACTGGAAGAAGGGACTTATGGCATCTGCAAGAGCTGCGGCGAAGAAATCGATGAGAAGCGGCTCGCCGTAATGCCCTTCGCCCTCTTGTGCATAAATTGCCAGAGAAACCAGGAAGAGAGAACCAGGCTAGAGGGCCAGTACGAGGAGCTTTCCCCTTATGCCGAAAGCGAGCTTTAAGAGAGGCTCACTGCGGTCTGATGTCCCTGCGCCAGGCAGGCGCAAGCGCCAGCCCGTCCGGGGCATCGAATCAGGTCTCGACGGCCAGGACAACAGACTGCTCAACCGATCAACCTCTTTATTTCTTGTCCGAGGGAACTCTGCTTCGCCGACCTGTCAAAGAAGATGGCCCCTTCGGCCATTACCTTGAGCCCCGACTCTCGGTCGGAGGCTACGGCAAGGACCTTTATGTGGCGGGTTTCGGGATCCTTTCGCAGCTGCTTACAGATTTTTTGATAATCGAAACGGGCCGTCAAATCGAGGACGATCAGGTCCGGCCGGAAGCGACCCACCATGAGCCCCGCTTCGTACTCGCTGCTTCCAATCGCAATCTGGTAGGTAGAAGGCTGAGGCCGACACAGCTCTTCGAGCTGTGCCAAGAGCTGGCTGTCGCTGCCGATGAAAAGTATCCGTTTGGCCCGATCGAGCGGTTCGACTCCGACCACCGGCGGCATTCGGTGGATCTCCAGAAAGCGGTCCAGGTCGCGCTTGAAGATCCTGCGGTGTCCCCCCGGCGTGCGGTAGGCGGGCAGCTTTCGCTCATCAATCCAGCGCTCGATGGTCTTGTGCGAGACGCGGCAATACCTGGCCGCCTGAAACGTCGTCAAGACCTCGTCGCTTCGGCTCTCAGCCATCCTACGCCCCTCCGGAGGCCAATCGGAATTATAGCCAGGCCCTCGGGCGCCGTCAATGGCAAATGTAGACAAAATGGACAGCCGGCTTTTGGCGGCGCCCCTACAATTCTCGGCCTGTTCTGCGACGCGGTGTGCTAACTAGAAGTTGGTGGGTGTTAAAATTCTGGTTACCTGGTTTTTCGTTCTCCAACAGAGCCTCCCCCCTATTTCTCCTCTCCGCAAGCGGAGAGGGGATAAAAGGGGTGAGGTCAGTTGCCACGCCCTCTGCGGCGAAAGTTTTTGGCAAAGCAGTCGCCTTTGGCTATAATGGTTCTATTGAAAAATCTACTCCTGCCGCCATGTGGCAAATCGAGGGGACAATATGAGAAAAATTCACTTCATTTTCGGCGTGCATTGCCACCAGCCGGTTGGAAACTTCGATCACGTTATCGAACAGGCTTACCATGCAGCCTACCGCCCCTTTATCGAGATGCTGGCCGCCCACCCGCGGGTCAAAATCGTTTTCCACATCACGGGCCATCTCATGGAATGGCTCATCGACCACCATCCGGAGTTCATCGAGCTGGTGCGCGAGCTGGTGCGGCGCGGCCAGCTCGAGCTAATGACGGGCGGCTACTACGAGCCGATACTCGCGATTATTCCCGAAGAGGACCGGCAGGGGCAGATTCGTGCTCTGAGCGCCCTGGTCCGCGAACTCTTCGTCACCGAGGCGAGCGGCCTCTGGCTTGCCGAGCGGGTCTGGGAGCCGCACCTGGCCAGATCGATCGCCGAGGCCGGAGTCAAATACATAGCGGTCGATGACTATCATTTTCTCTCCTCGCGCCAGCGCAGTGAGCTTTTCGGTTATTTCACCACCGAGGACCAGGGGGCTACGCTCTCGGTTTTTCCGATCAGCGAGAAGCTGCGTTACTACATTCCGTTCAAGCTGGTCGGCGAATGCATCGACTATCTAGACCGCACAGCCAGGGAGCAGAGCGATCGGCTGCTCGTGATGATCGACGATGCCGAGAAGTTTGGCGTCTGGCCCGGAACCTACGATTGGGTCTACGGACAGGGCTGGCTGGACAAATTCTTCTCGGCCCTGGAGGAGAACAGCAACTGGCTCAAGCTGGTCACTCCGAGCGAGTATATGCGCGAGCACCAGCCGCTCGGCATGCTTTACCTTCCCACCGCCTCGTATTTCGAGATGAGCCAGTGGACGCTACCGCCCGAGCTGGGCGTCGAGTTCGAGGAGCTCCTGGAGCAATTAAAGGCGGCCGGCTCGGCCGAGCGCTTCAAGCCCTTCCTGAAGGGAGGGACCTGGAGAAACTTTTTAGCCCGGTATCCTGAGAGCAACAATCTGCATAAAAAGATGCTCCTGGTCAGCCGGCGCGTGCGCTCGGCCTTCAAGGCCGAGGCCTCGACCAATGGTGGCCTGCCGCCGGCGCTGCGCGAGCTTTTCAAAGGGCAGTGCAACGACGCCTACTGGCACGGGATTTTCGGCGGCCTCTACATGCCCCACCTGCGCCGTGCTGTCTACCAGCACCTGATTCGCGCCGAACGCCTGGCCGACCAGAAGCGAAAGCGCGCCAAGAGGTGGATCGAGGCCGAGCTGACCGATTTCGATTCCGACGGGCGCAACGAGCTGCTGGTGAGCACGCCCGAGCTGAACGTCTATTTCCGTCTGGCCGAGGGGGGATCGATTTTCGAACTCGACTACAAGCGCAAAGATTTCAATCTAGCCGACACCCTGGCGCGCCGGCCCGAGAGCTATCACCTCAAGGCGCTGGCCGAGAAGCAGGCGACCGCCAACCCCGACGGCCACGCCAGCATCCACGAACTCGAACGAAAGGTCGACCCCGAACTCGAGCCCCTCCTCTTTTACGACTGGTACAGTCGGGCCGTCCTGGTCGATCATTTTCTCGGCGATGGGACTGAGCTTGAAAGCTTCATCTGCAACCGGTATCTCGAACTGGGGGACTTCGTCAACCAGCCGTACATGCACACCCTGACCAGGGAGCGGGGCGGGCTGGCCGTCGCCCTGTCGCGCCGCGGCGGGATCTACCGCGACGGAAGGAAGATTGCCGCCGTCGAGGTAACAAAGCGGGTCCGGATTCCTGCCGACGCGCCGCGCCTGGAGATCGACTACTCGGTGCTCAACCTCGAAGAACGACAGCTCGACTTGTGGTTCGGGGTCGAGTTCAATTTCTCCCTCCAGGCCGGTCCGGACCGCAGCAAGCGGCTGGTCATCGATGGCGACCGCGAGAAGGGGCTGCTCGAGAGCGGAGAGGTTGACCGAGTTGGAGATCTAAATATCTTTAACGGCATGGACGGTTTTGTTGTAACTATGGTCACGTTGCCTGAATCTGCGCTATGGTACTTCCCCCTGCAGACGGTCTCTCAGTCCGAGAGCGGATTCGAGAAGATAGCTCAGGGCAACGTGCTCATGCTGCACTGGCAGCTCGGGGGCCGGCCTGGCGAAGCCTGGCGGTGCCGGCTGTCGCTGGAGCTGGAAGAGCTCGAGCGAATGGCAGGATAAAATGCCCGAACTCCGACACGATCCGATCCAGAAGCGATGGGTGATAATCGCGACCGAGCGAGCGCTCAGGCCGCACGATTTTCTCATCGAGCCCGAGCGCAAGGAGGTCAACTTTTGTCCCTTCTGCGAGGGGAACGAGGAGAAGACGCCGCCCGAGATCTTCGCCGTCCGCCACTCGGACAGCGAGCGCGACCGGCCGGGCTGGCGGGTGCGCGTGGTGCCGAACAAGTTCCCGGCGCTTAAAATCGAGGGTGGGCTCGACCGGCGCGGGCTCGGCCCATATGACCGGATGAACGGGGTCGGCGCGCACGAGGTGATCATCGAGACCCCGGACCATGTCGCCCATTTCTCAGACCTCAAGCCTGAGCAACTGAAGCTGGTGCTCGCCACCTACCGCGAGCGGCTGGTCGATCTCCGGCACGACCGCCGATTTAAATATATCCTGATCTTCAAGAACTACGGCCAGGCGGCCGGGGCCTCGCTCTCTCATCCCCACACCCAGCTCATAGCCACCCCGGTCACCCCGCGCACGGTAGCCGTCGAGCTGCAGTCGGCCCGCGATCATTACCATGTCAAAGAGAGATGCCTCTTCTGCGACATTATCGATTACGAGCTGGACGCGCAGGAACGGATCATCGCCCGCAACGATCGCTTCGTGGCTATAGCCCCGTACGCCTCGCGCTTCCCCTTCGAGGTGTTCCTGGCCCCGCTCCAGCACCGGCACGACTTTGCCGAGATAACAGAAGAAGAGATCGAGCTGCTGGCCGAGATCATGCGCGAACTGCTGGGCAGGATGAAGACAACCCTGAACGATCCGCCCTACAATTTCCTCATCCACACCATCCCCAACACCAGATCGACGCCGAAGCGCTACGCCTACTGGGAGACGATCGAGCACGATTTCCACTGGCATCTGGAGATCATGCCCAGGCTGACGCGCATCGCCGGCTTCGAGTGGGGGACTGGCTTTTACATCAACCCCACGCCGCCCGAGGCGGCGGCCCGCTACCTGCGCGAAACTTCAGCCGCCTATAGCGTCAGCCGTGAGTAGATAGTCGGCAGTCGTTACCCGGCAATCTAAAACGGGAGTCAGGAACCAGTAGAAAAGCCGAGAGTCGCGAGTAGAGCGGCTGCAGTCCGAAATCAAAGGCTATCGACTGTTGACTGACGACTCACGAACTATTGGCTTTGCGACCGCTGCTTGAGCTGCTTTGCTTTCTCCTTCAGCCGCCTTATGCGGCGGCGCCGGCGGCGCCTCAACTCGCGGTCCTTTTCCCTCATTCCCTTCTCCTTTTTAGCGCAGAGAGCGCAGAACAGCATGGGCGCGCCCATGCTGTTCTGTAAGCTCGCCGTGCTCTGCGGTAAATTCTATAATATAGCTGGAGTATAAATTATGGGCAAGGCCCGCGTGCTGCGCGTCGACACCGCCAGAACGGACCAGGCCACGCTCGACCTGATCGCCGGGGTGGTGCAGGGCGGCGGGGTGATCATCTATCCCACCGATACGATATACGGCCTGGGCTGTTCTGCCCTGGACCGCCAGGCGGTGGAAAGAACCCTGCAGATAAAGGCAAGGGCGCGCGGCAAGCCGCTGATCCTCCTGATCGCCGAACTCGGCTGGGCGCACGAGCTTTCATCGAATCTCCCCCCGCTCTTCCAGAAGCTTGCAGAGCGCTTCTGGCCGGGCCCGCTCACCCTGGTGCTCGAGGCCAGCCCCAAGGTGCTGCCGGAAATTACTGGCGGCACCGGCACTGTTGCGCTGCGCCTTCCCGACTCAGAATTCGCCCGCCGGCTGGTGGCCGCCTGCGGCGTGCCGCTGGTCTCGACCAGCGCCAACATCTCGGGCGAGGAGAACATCACCGAGGCGCGGAGATTAATCGAGCTTTTCGGCGAGCGGGTCGATTTGATCGTGGACGCGGGCGACCTGGAAAGCCCGGTTGAATCGACTGTGGTGAGCCTGGCGCGCGGCAAGCTGGAACTTCTGCGCGAGGGGAGGATCAAGTTTTCGGAGATAACTGCAGTTGCCGATTCGAGCTATCAGTAATCAGCCTTCAGCTTTAGGCTGACTGCTGAAAGCTGATGGCTTGCGCCATCAGGACCGCTTCCTCGAATCCCTTTCCGCTTGCGGCTCACGATTCCTCCCCCTCGAACCGCCCAGCTATGTCCCGCTCGCCCACCAGCGAGACCGCCTTGCGCTTCAGCTCGCGGAAATTATAGTTCTTGCGCACCGCGATCATCTCGGCCGCCACGCTCACCGCGATCTCCTCCGGGCTTTCGGAGCCGATCTCGATGCCGATGGGGGCATAGACCGACTCCAGCCGTTCGGGCGCTATGCCGGCTTCGACCAGCTTTTCGAAGATTATTTTGATTTTGCGCCGGCTGCCGAGCATGCCTATATACTTAGCGTCGGTCTGGACCGCCCAGTGCAGAATGGTCTGGTCGTAGCTGTGGCCGCGGGTGACGATGACGATATATGAGAACTCGTTCGGCGCGAGCCGCTCGATGACCCGCTCGAAATCATCGACGATGATCTGGTCGGCCTCGGGGAAGCGCTGTCGATTGGCGTAGTTGGCGCGGTCGTCGATCACCACGATCTTAAAGCCGACCATTTTAAGGACCTGCGAGAGCGCCCGCGATACGTGTCCGGCGCCGAAGATATAAACGGTCGGGTCGGGGAGTATCGGTTCGATATAAACATCCATCTTGCCCCCGCAGAGCAGGCCGCTTTCGCTCGGCTCGTCCTCCATGAGTTCGAAGGAGAGGAGGCGCGGCTTTTCCGAGCGCATGACCTCGAGGGCGGCGCGCCAGACCTCGGCCTCGGTGCAGCCGCCGCCCACTGTCCCGATGGTGCTCCCGTCCTGGCGCACCAGCATCTTGGCTGCATCCTTGCGCGGCAGCGAGCCCTTGCGCACCACGATGGTGGCCAGGGCCGCCCGCTCGCCTCGCTCCCGGAGCTGGACGATTTCATGGTAGATATCCGGCGCGCTCATGCTAATAAATAGTACCACGCCTCTCTACTAAATTTCCGCCGGGCTCAATTTTACACAAAGAGGCGCATTTTTGAGTTTGAAAAAAGCGCAACCTGATATATAATCAGCGGCGGGCATCGGGGCAGGATGATATTGCCTGCCGTGTAAATAAGCAATCGCTTTAATCATGAAAGGCTTTTCGCCTGACAAACTTCAACTCGCGGCCCTTGCGATTCAAATTTTTGAATCAACAAATCAAGACCTTGATTTTGGGAGGTCTCTAGCGTTCGGCCATTCAACAGGTCTGGTCCGCGCGACGGCCGTGGCATCAGATCAAATCACAGCCTCGAAGGGGGGAAGGTATGAGACTCAGAGATCTATTCTCCAGGCAGGTTGCTCTGGGCGTCGTACTTTTCACGCTCGTCGCCGGTGCGACGGCTTGGGGACAAGCAACAGCATCGCTTAATGGCACGGTCACCGACCCGACGGGAGCGGTAATCCCCGGCGCAAGCGTAGCCTTAACCAACCAGGCGACCGGGGCATCCCGGAGTACGGTTACTGCAGATAATGGCGGGTATATTTTTACAGAGGTCCCGCCTGGCCTCTACACGGTAAAGGTATCCCTGCCAGGTTTCAAAACAGCCGTGAGGGAGAACATTGCCCTGCGCGTTGCCACTCCCACCACGCTGGACATTCAACTGGAGGTGGGCGAGATCACCGAGACGGTAACTGTCGAGGTCGCCGCCATCCCTATTAATACAGTTGATGCGACTATCGGCGATACCTTCAGCGAGCGGCAGGTCAAAGAGCTGCCGCTGGCGGCGCGCAATCCGCTCGACCTGCTCACGCTCCAGCCCGGCGTTGTAGTGACCGGCGAGTCCAACAGCGATCTCCTGTTTATGGGTTCGACTTCGCAGCTAGACCAGCGCGACGGTGTGGTCAACGGCATCCGCTCCAATCAGACCAATGTCACTCTGGACGGCGTGGATGCCAACGACCAGGAGTCGCAGGCGGCGTTCACCAGCGTCCTGCCTGTGACCCTCGACTCGCTGCAGGAATTCCGCGTGGTCACGACAAATGCCAACGCCAGCGAAGGGGTCTCGGGCGGCGCCCAGACCGCGCTCGTCACCAAGAGCGGGAGCAATGAGTTCCACGGCAACCTGCGCGAGTTACATCGCAATACGAGAACTGCCGCCAATACCTTCTTCAACAAGAAGAACGAACCCGATCCCATAGAGAAGCCAAAACTCCTCCGCAATATTTTCGGTTTCTCTGTGGGAGGCCCTCTTGTCAAGGAGCGCGCCTTCTTCTTCTGGGACTGGGAGGGGCGGCGCGATTCGTCCGAAAGCACCGAGCTGCGCTCTATCCCAACCGAGACCTTGAAGAGGGGTATTTTCCGTTATGAATCTACCACAGGCCAAGTCATCGAACTGTCGCCCGCACAGTTCGCCGCGCTCGATCCCGGCTGCAATCCTCCGCCTGGCGTCAGTTCCGCAGGCTGCGGCGTGAACCCGGCGATGCTTCGCTACATGAGCCTCTTCCCAGTGGGCAATGCTCCGAAAGAGGGGCTGGATCTGGGCTTGAACTTTACCGGCTTTCGCTTTAAGGCGCCGATTAAGACCAATAACAACATATATACGACGCGCTTTGACTTCAACCTCACCCGAGATGGCCGGCATGCTGCTTTTTGGCGCGGCACGCTGGGCGATATCAAGACCGATATCTTAGCGGCGCAACTGCCCGGGCAGCCTCCCCGCGGCGTCCTGCTCAACAACAGCAAAGGGTTTGCCGTGGGCTACACGGCGCAGTTTACCCCGAACATCACCAATGCTTTTCGCTGGGGGCTGACTCGGCAGGGGATAGAGCAGACAGGAAACAAGGGCGCCTTTTTCGGCGTGCGCAGCTACAGTACCCCCAGCCCCTTCAACCGCGCCTTCGGGCGCCGCGTGCCGGTCCACACGCTGCGCGAGGATATCACCTGGGTCAAAGGCAGCCACCTCTTTCAGGGGGGCGCAAATATTCGATTCATTCGTAACGACCGGTTCACCGAAGCTATCTCTTTTCCCAGCTTCTCGGTCAACAACGGCTTCTGCCAGGACCTTTGCCGCGACGCCTGGCGAGCGCTGCTGCGCGACGGCGACCCGAATAACGATCCGGCGGACGTGACCGCCTTCGTCCGCTCCTTTATGATGCTGACCGGCTCGATCACCACGGTATCGGCCAGCTTCTTCGTCGATCCCAAGAAGGTGAGCTTCCTGCCTCTGGGGACCACACAGGCACGGGAATTTGCCGAGAACGATTTCGAGTTCTACTTCCAGGATAGCTGGCGCGTGAAGTCGAACCTGACGCTCACCTTCGGCCTCCGCTACAGCTATTTCTCGCCGGTGTGGGAGACCAGAGGATTTCAGGTGCGCCCGACGGTTGACGTGGAGGAATGGTGGGACTTGAGGCAGAAGAACATGAACCAGGGGATACCCTCCGATGCCTCGCCGCTGCTGGAATTCCTTCCCGCCGGCAAGGCCAACGGCAAGGCCGCCTGGTGGGACCCCGATACGAACAACTTCGCGCCTCGCTTTTCTTTGGCCTACAGCCCTAACTTCAACAGCGGCTTCCTGAGCAAGCTGTTCGGCGGGCCCGGCAAGAGTTCGTTCCGCGCCGGCTTCGGGATCTTTCACAGCCGCGTGGGAGGCTCGCTCGCCGTAACCAACGACACGGAGGGCTCGCCGGGGCTTTCCAACTCCCTGATCAACCCGGTAGCCCAGTTCGGCCTGGCCGACGCGCCGCGCTTCGGCGGCACGTGCACCACGGCCGGATGCAGCGGGCTCCCTCCGCTCGATATCTTCCTCAACATTCCAACAGCAACTTTCCCGGCCACTCCTACCACCTTCAGCGACAACGTCGGCTTTCTGGTCAATACCAACCTGGTGACGCCCTACTCGATGAACTTCAGCTTCTCGTTCTCGCGCGAAGTTGCGAAGGGATTGGCGGTGGAAGCCGCTTACGTCGGCACGCTGGGACGCAAGCTCCTGACCAAGACCGACTTCGCACAGCTCATGGGCTTCTTCAAGGACCCCAAATCGGGCGAGACGATGTGGGGCGCTTACAACAGGATCATCGATGCGATGGGCGATATTTTCAATCCTAACCCCATCAGCTCCGTCGCGCCCATTCCTTTCTTTGAAAACACTATGCCGAATCTGGCCGGAGCATTCGGCCGGACCTGTGGGCGTAATCTCACAGCTACTCAAGTTTTTTATTGTCTGGCAACTCTATTCGCCCCCACCTGGTCGGACCTGCTCTTCTTCCTGGACGTCAGCCTGCCCCTGGCCGGCTTCAGCCCCTGGAGCGCCGCGCTCGACCCGGAGGGGAACGGCTTAGGTGGCTCCGGCATACCGGGGCGCGTCCTCTTCCAGCAGCAGTTCAACTCGCTCGCCGGCTGGGTGAACTGGGGCTCGTCGAACTTCCACAGCCTGCAGCTCTCGGTGCGCAAGAGTTTGGGCAACAACATCTTCATGGTCAACTACGTGCTCTCGAAGTCGCTCGACAACGGCTCGGCGCCCGAGAACGCCGACCTGTTCGCTCCGCTCGGACAGTTCAACGGGCAGATACCGAACCCGTTAGCTCCCAAAGCGCACCGCAGCTTCTCGGATTTCGACCTCCGCCACAACTTCAATGCAAACTGGGTGGTCCAATTACCGGTCGGGCGCGGGCGCAGCTTCGGCTCAAATATTTCCGGCTGGCTCGACCAGATTATCGGCGGCTGGCAGGTAATGGGCGCCTGGCGCATGCGCTCGGGCCCGCCGCTCTCGCCGGCCAATGGCTTTAACTTCCCCACTAATTTCTTCCTGACCGGGCCCGGGACATTTACCGCGCCGATTAAATCGAGCGTGACCAAAAATGACCCGAATGGTCAACCCAACCTGTTCGAAGACCCGGAAGCTATATTGAAGCTCCTCACCTTCACCCGTCCGGGCGACGTGGGCACCCGCAACGTCATCCGCTCGGACAATTTCTTCAGCGTTGATTTAGGCGTTTCCAAAGTCTGGAAGCTGCCCTGGGGCGAGGGCCACAGCCTGCAGTTCCGCTGGGAAGCTTTCAACCTTTTCAACAACGTTAACTTCGACACCAACGATGTATCGATCAATCCCGAAGCGCCCAGCCTCTTCGGGCGTTTCTTCTCGACTGCCGGCTCTTTCCCGACCGAGGGGGCGCGCGAGATGCAGTTCGCCCTCCGCTATATCTTTTAAGCGCCGGCGAACGGGGATGAGGCGGACTAACGCGGATGCCATTCGATCCGCGTTGGTCCGCCGGATAGCGTTATCCGCGCTATTTTTCTTAATCGATAAGAGAGGCGAGCCGCAGGATCTCGGCCACGCTCCAGGCCTGGGCTATCGCGCCGCGCGCCGGATGCGGCTCGTCGCCGTCGAAGATCTCAGAGACCGCGCCGACGCCGGCCTCTTTTAAATGGAGGCGAAAGGGATTGAGCAGGCCGGCGATATACCTGCGCCTGACGTGCGAAGTCCCGTACACCCTGAAGTAGGCCACGGCGAAGTGGGCGAGCAGCCAGGGCCAGACCGTCCCCTGGTGATAAGCTGTGTCCCGCTCCTCGACTCCCCGTTCGTAGCGCCCGCGATAGGCCGGGTGCTGCGGATCGAGAGTGCGCAGCCCGTAAGGGGTGAGCAGCCTCTCCCGAACGATATCGACCACTGCGCGCTGCCGCGTCTGCGGCAGCAGCGGATAGGGAAGGCTCACTGCCAGAAGCTGATTGGGCCGGAGCGCCTCGTCCCGCCAATCGCCGTCGATAGAGTCGTAGAGATAGCCCCCCTGCCTGTACCAGAAGAGGTTATTGAAGCTGCGGCGCACCCGTTCGGCCTCCTCCTTGTAATTTCTCACGGTCTCGAGGCCGAGCGCCTCGGCCATCTCGTCCAGGGCGCAGAGCGCGTTGTACCAGAGGGCATTGACCTCGACCGCCTTGCCGCGCCGTTCAGTGATCACCCGCCCATTGACCGCGGCATCCATCCAGGTCAACTGCAGGCCCGCCTGGCCGGCATGCAAAAGCCCATCCTCAGGATCGACCCCGATGCCGAAGTCGGTGCCCCGGCTGTAATGATCAATTATCTCTTCCAGTTTGCCGTAATTATCTTTAAAGAAGCTGTGGCCCGGCGCCTGCTTGAAGCAGGCCAGGACCGCCTGCACCAGCCAGAGCGAGGCATCCACGGAGTTATAGGCCGGACAGGAGCCGTCTTCAGGGAAACAATTAGGCACAAGCCCATTTTTACAATATTTTAAGAACCCCGCGACTATCTCGAGGGCCAGGTCGGAGCGGCGCGCGGTCAGGAGCAGGCCCGGGATCGAAATCATGGCATCACGGCCCCAATCGGTGAACCAGTGATAGCCGGCGATTATCGTCGGCGTGCCGTCCTCCCGCTCGACCAGGAACTTATCGGCAGCGGCGGCCAGGGTTTTCACCAGCTCGTCGCCGTTATAGCGGACGGCGACGGCCGCGCGGCGCGACCGCTCGCTCGCTTCGAGCCGGGCAATATCTTCGGCGTTTATCTCTTCCCTCTCCTCGAGCGTTGCCAGGAGGTAGGCGAGAGGCTGCGCTTCCAGGTCGAAGAGGGCGTAGCCGTAGCTGTAAAGATCCTCGTAGCAGTCCAGGCCGCGCCTGGCCTCCTCCAGGTACTCCAACTGCCGATACCAGCATGCGGAGGGGACGAACCGGCAGGCATTCCAGTGAAGATACAGCCGCGGCAGGCCGCGGTAGGGGGCGACCGCCAGCCGCCAGCTTCCGCCATCGAACTCCCGGTTTATCGCGTCGTTCTCGCGCGTCAGAGCGTGATGCTCTCGAAAGGCGAACAGCGGGCGAATTTCCAGCTGACCGCGCACCGGCTCGGCCGCGCGATAGATAACGACCACGCTGTTCTCCCCTCTCGGCATGAAAATCGTCTTCTCGATTTTTACCCCCCGAATGCAATACTTCCAGCGCGGGAAGGGGCTGGTGCTGAACTCCTCCAGATAGCGGAACCCCTGAGGGTGCAGGGCCAGCCTGTACTGGTTGGTGGAGAATTCGATCCTTTCCCCATCGAGAATCAGCGCCTCCTCCAGGCGCGCGAGCAGGAGGTAGCGGCGCACCGGCGGCTTGAGCGCGGCAATCAGCAGCCCATGGTAGCGGCGGGTGTTCGAGCCGGCCAGCGTCGATGAGGCGTATCCGCCGAGGCCATTGGTCTCGAGCCACTCGCGGGCGCTCGCGCGCTCATAATCCGAGAGCAGATGTCTTTTAAAAACCATAAGGAGCTAGGAGTTAGAAGCTAGAATATTAATCTCGATATACAGAGGTGGTGATGCCATAGATGTGAAATGAGATGATTCAAAGCCGGCCCGAGGAGATTATCTATCACCTAGCTTTTTCACCTCTACACCCCACTACGCATTTATTCTAGCTTCTAGCTCCTAGCTTCTAACTCCTTTCTTTTTCAATCGAACCTCGTTCCGGCCGGGACCACCACCACCCCCTCGGAGGTGACGGTAAAGCGGCGCGCATCCTGCTCGAGATCGTATCCTATAACCATGTTCGCGGGGATTGAGACCCCTTCGTCGATGATAGAGCGGCGAATTTTAGCATAGCGGCCGATGGTCACGTTTTCCATCAGGATAGAGTCTTCGACCTGAGCGAAGCTGTTAACGCGCACGTTATACGAGAGTATCGACCGACGCGTCGTGCCGCCGCTGATGATGCAGCCGGGCGAGATTATCGAGTTCAAGGCCATGCCGATGCGGCCGTCGCCGGCCTCGCCCTCGTGCACGGTTTTAGCCGGCGGATACTGGCGCTGATAGGTGCGGATGCGCCGCTCGCTGTCGTAGAGATTAAAAGAGGGCGTGATGCTGACCAGGTCCATGCTCGCCTGGTAATACGAATCTATGGTTCCGATATCGCGCCAGTAGCAGGGCTCTCCCGTTTTGGGATCGCGAAAGTTGTAGGCGTAAAGCCGCCCGCCCTGGCGCACCATCTCGGGTATCACGTTGCGCCCGAAGTCGTGCTCGGAGTCGCGCTTGGCGTCCTCGATCACCGCCTTGACCAGCCGGTCGGTGTCGAACAGGTAGACGCCCATATTGGCCAGGCAGCGGCCGGGCCTGCCGGGTATGCTCTTCGGCTCCTCGGGCTTTTCCTCAAAGCCGATGATCCGATCCTCCTCGTCCACCTGAAGGATGCCGAAGCGATGCGCCTCGTGTTCTGGCACCTCGACGGCGGCTACGGTCAGCCATGCCTCCTTCTCGAGATGATAGCTGAGCATTTCGGTATAGTCCATCCGGTAGATGTGGTCGCCCGAGAGAACGAACACCAGCCGCGGCCTGTGCCTCTCCAGCAGATAGATGTTCTGATAGACCGCGTCGGCCGTACCGGCGTACCAGAGTTCGCCCGAGAACTGCTGGGGCGGCACCGAGTAGATGAACTCGCCCAGATCGACGTTGAAGATGGTCCAGCCGAGCTTGATGTGCATGTCCAGGGTCAGCGATTTGTACTGGGTCAGCACGTAGATCTTGCGCAGCCCGGAGTGCAGGCAATTGGAAAGGGTGAAGTCTATGATCCGGTATATTCCGCCGAAGGGGACCGAGGGCTTCGATCTTATCTTCGTCAGCGGATACAGCCTCTCTCCCTGGCCGCCCGCCAGGATCAGGGTCAGGGTGTTCCTGAGAAGTTTTTCCGTTTCCCTCTGCATCGCTGTCATTTAGCGGCGCGGGCCTTTTCCAGAAGCTCCTTGATCGTCTTCTTCAGCTCGGTCAGGTCGGACGATTTAATGATGTAAGCGTCCGCAGCCCAGCTCATATAGTTGTTTTGATAGCTCGAATATGCCGTGTTGATTACAACCGGCAGCTTGTTGTTTTTGCCCAGTATCTTTCCAAGCACCTCGATGCCGTCCATGCCCGGCATCCTGATATCCAGCACCACCAGGCTAGGCGAAGTATCCTCGAGTCGCCTGAGCGCCTCGACGCCGCTTGTGGCCACGATTACTTTATATCCTTCTCGCCCAAGCTCCTTCTCATAGAGCCGACAAAGGTTTTTCTCATCATCGACGACCAGAATCGTTTCCATCTAGCCCTCCTTCTTCAGGATCTACCAGCGCCAGCGGCAGGTAGATTGTGAACGTTGTTCCGCGATCCTTCTCGCTCTGCACCGAGATGCTGCCGCCGTGCTCGTTTACGATTTGCCACACCAGGTTTAACCCTATACCGACCCCCATCGATTTGGTCGTGAAAAAGGGGGTGAAGAGCTTGTCCAGGTTTTCGGGCGGGATGCCCACGCCGGTATCCGTTATGCGCAGCTCGGCATATCTGCCGTCGGGGCCGGCACGGATCAACAGCCTGCCTCCGTCAGGCATGGCATGGATGGCGTTGAAGATCAGGTTGATGAGCACCTGGCGCAACTGGTTCTCGTCGGCGAGGATCGGACCCATATCTTCATACAAATCGAGCCTGGTATCGATGTTGCGCGAGCGCATCTCATATTTCAAAAGCTCGAGCACCTGGCGAATCAACTGTCCCAGATCGACTGCCTTTGGCCGCGGCTTGGCGAACTTAGCGTATTCCAGGACGTTTTTCAGAAGCTCCTCGAGCCTCATCACCTCCGAGACTATGATGGAAAGCTCCTCGCGCACCTGATCGTCCTGGGGCGCCTCCTGCATGAGCGAACGGGCGAATCCGCCTATCGAGACGAGCGGGTTGCGGATCTCGTGGGCGAGCACTGCTGCCATACGCCCGATGGTCGAAAGCCTCTCGGCCTCGAGCAGCTCGGTCTGCTTTTGCTGGATCAGGGCATGCGCCCGCTCGAGGTCGCTTACCTTCTCCTCCAGCTCGCCGTAGAGCCGCGAATTCTCTATGGCCGAGCTGGCATGGTTGGCGAAAATCCTCAGCGAATCGAGGTCTTCACTAGTGATCGGGCGCCGGTTGATCATGTTGTCGGCGATGAGCACGCCGATTTTCTTATCGCTCGAGTAGAGGGGGACGACGGCGAAAGAATCGACCCCGAGCAGGGAGATCAGTTCGGCGCCCGCTTCCAGCCCCGGTTCCCCTTCGACCAGGCCGGCGCGCACGTTGAAGGCGCGCCCCTCGAGCAGCGATTTGACCAGGATGTTTCCGGTCTCCGCTACGGATATTCGAATTTTGCGCACGATGCGGTTTACCAGGACGTCGCGCGACAGCGCCCGCTCGTTGTAGCTGCGCAGCAGTTCCCAAAGGGAAAGCTTCTTGCGCTCCAGGTCGGCCCAGATATGGCCGGCCTCCTCGGCTCCGGATGGACCGATGGCCAGCTTTCCTTCCACGACCTCCTTCTCGTCGTCGTAGAGCAAAAGGAAGGCGCGGTTGAAACCGAGCCCCTGGCCGGCGGTCGCGCCGACCAGGATTATGTAAAGTATCTCCTCCAGCTTCAAAGTGCTTTGCAGCGCCTCGCTCACCTCTTTGAGGAAAGATAGTTCTGAGACCCTTTTCTTCAGTTCCTCTTCGATCTTGCGGCGCTCGGTCACGTCGCGGTTGATCATGACCACGCCCGTGACCTCATTCTGCTGGTTCTTTATGGGGTAGGCGGAGAGCTCGACGTAGCGCGGCTCGCCGTTCACCTCGTGCAGGTGCTCTATTTCTTTGGTCTCGCCCGAGAGCAGGGCCTCGTTGAGCACGCTCTGCCAGCGCTCCCAACTGTAAGGCAGGCCTCTGCCCGGCCTGAGGTCGTAGACGTTCCGGTCCAGCGTCTCTTCTTCCGCCAGTTCCAGCTCGCGCAGGAAGATCTTGTTGACGGTGATGATCCTGTGGGTGCGCGCGTCCACCACCGCCATGCCGCGCCTGATGCTATTGAGCACCGTTTCGTTCAGTTCCTTGAGCCGCTGTATTCGCTCTTCGGCCCGCTTCCTTTCCGAGATATCGTGCGCCACCCCCTGGATGCAGGTCAGCTCGCCGTCCGTCCCGTAAATCGAACTCTGATTTATTTCGAAATGGCTGATATCGCCCCGCTTGGTGATGAGCCGGACCTCGAGCCCTTTAACCGGCTGGTGGCTCAGCAGCGCCTGTTTGAACGCGGCGAAATAGCGCTGTCGGTCGTCGGGATGGATGAGGGCCGCGAAGGGGACGCCGAGCACTTCTTCTTTTCTATAGCCTATCGATGAGGTGAACTCGTTGTTGACCGCGATGAAGCGGCCGTCGGCGCTGAGCGAAAATACGAGATCCGGTATGGTGTCCACCAGATACTCGTACTGGCGGCGCGATTCGTCGAGCGCCCTTTTAATCGCAGCCAGCTTTTCGTTCATAGCGATTACCCGCCGATCCTTCTTTTCTCGAGCGCGCGCTGATAAAGCTCCAGGTACCGGCGCGCCGAGTGGTCCCAGGAGAAGTCCTCGCGCATAGCTCGCGCCATCAATCTGCGCCAAAGGTCGGGCTTATCCCGGTACAGAGCGACCGCGCGCCGCACCGCAGCCAGGAGCGCGCGGGCGCTATATTCGTGAAAGACAAAGCCGTTCCCTTCTCCGCTCGTTTCGTCGAAGTCGCGGATGGTATCGGCCAGTCCTCCCGTGGCGCGCACCACCGGGATGCTGCCGTAGCGCAGGCTGTACATTTGATTCAGGCCGCACGGCTCGAAGCGCGAAGGCATGAGGTAAAAATCGCTTCCCGCTTCGATCAGGTGGGCCAGCGCCTCATCGAACCCGAAGAAGGCACGCACCTCTGAGGGATGCTCGGACATCATGCGCTCCAGCATATCGTGGTACTTTTTCTGTCCTGTTCCCAGAACCACCATGCGGACATTTAGCTGTAGAATAGCATCCGCCGCCTCGGAAATCAAATCGAGACCTTTCTGGTCGACGAGGCGCGAGATCATGCCGATGAGCGGCGCGCCGCCGTCGCCGAGGCCCGCCCTTTCGAGCAGAGCTTGTTTGTTCAGCTTCTTGGGCTCGAGGTTATCGGCGCTGTAGTTGGCGGCGATCAGCGGATCCGTTTCCGGGTTCCAGACCGAATAATCCATCCCGTTCAAGACTCCGAAAAGGTCATTGCGGCGGTCGCGCAGCACTCCCTCCAGGCCGCACCCGTACTCTTCTGTCGATTGAATTTCCCTGGCGTAGGTCGGGCTGACCGTGGTTATGAGGTCGGCGTAGCTGATTCCGGCCTTCATGAAATTGACCCGGCCCCAGAATTCAAATGGGCTCATGGAGTAAAACAGGCTCGGGTTGAGCCCGGCCAGCGGCAAGACTGCGGGCGGGAACAACCCCTGGTAGGCCAGGTTGTGAATGGTGAACAGCGTCGCCGTCCGCTGAAAGAAGGGGTCTGCGCCGTAGGTAATCTTGAGATAAGCGGGTATCAGACCGGTTTGATGATCGTGGCAGTGAATGATGTCAGGCTGCCAGCCTAACTGTTTCAAGGCAACCAGCGCCGCCCTCTGAAAAAAAGCAAAGCGCTCGCCGTTGTCTTCGTAACCGAGCTTGGTCGCCGGGTCATCGTAAACGCCATCGCGCCCGAAATAGTAGTCGTTGCCTATGAGGCAGACCGGGACATCGCTTCCCGGCATCGAGGCCACGTACAGCGATGCCTCGTGGTAATTGCCACCTATCTGTAGGGAAAACGAATGTTCAAGCCGATGCAGGCCGAACCTATTATTATCTATGGCACTATACTTGGGCAGCACCAGGGCTACTTCCGCCCCCAGGCGCCGCAGGGCCGCGGGCAGCGCTCCGGCCACATCGGCCAGCCCTCCGACTTTGACGAAAGGGACTGCCTCTGCTGCTATCAGCACTACTCGCACTTTTCCTCCTGGTCCAGGTAAATAGCTCCAACCGCTCAGGGCCGAAGATTAAATTATTCCGGATGCCGCCGAGAATATCAACAGCAAGGAGCTAGAATAAAGGCCGGGAGGGGGAATAGTACCTCTATGCTTCTGCACCCATTGCTACACCACCACCTCTGTAGCTTCATCAAGATCAATCTTCTAGCTTCTAACTCCTAGCTCCTTAAGCTGGTAGGCCCGGGGTTTTTGCTTTGCTACTCTTTGGGGAGAAATGAACCGGCGGCACATCACATCTGAAGGATACTTATGAACGATACTTACCGCTGAACCTTACTCGGACAGCAGCGGCGGGTTCGGGTCAGCTCTGGACCCTCTGCCCCAGCTTCTCTTCCTCCACTTGCTTTTCATTGTTGCGCCTCTTGTTCTTGTCCTCGAAGAGCCGCCGGTCGGCTTCGTTCAGGACTTCGTTGAAATCCAGCTCACGCGTGAATGTAGCCCAGCCCACGCTGAAGCCCAGCGAACAATCCAGGATCTCACTTTTCTGATTCCATTCGCCGAGGCGCGTGCGCAGCTTGCGCACCGCCGCGCGGCTCCCATCGGCCCCGGTTTCCGGAAGCAGGACTATGAACTCATCCCCGCCGTAACGGATGATGCTATCGGTGCTGCGAAAGGTCGATTTAAGCAACCGCGCGACTTCCTGCAAAACATGGTCGCCCGCGCTGTGTCCGTACTTTTCGTTGATGTCCTTGAAATTATCCATGTCTATTATGATCAAGGAGAGCGGCTTGTCGTGACGGCGCGCGCGTTCCACCTCTTTTTTAATCAGCTCCTCGAAGTAGCGCCGGTTGTAGACCTCGGTCAAGGGATCGAGTATTGCCATCTGGCGGTGCATCTCGGTCTTGACCCGCTCTTCTATCAGCCTGGAGCGCAGATCATTGATAGTCCGTTGTTTTCCGATCAAATAGATATTGAGCAGGACCACGAGGGAGATCAGGGCATAGAAGAATTGAGTAAGAAAGCTCGCGCTGAGCCGGATCTCGAGCGCACCCCATACGAGATTAGGATAAAGGAACGACAGAAACCCCATCGACAGCGTAATCATGACCAGTATGGCTATCGACCAGAGTTCCCAGGCCCTCCTATCTAAGTCCTTGAGATCCGACTTTTTATCCTTTTCGGGTTGCATCAGAGATCGGGGTTCTTTTCCGCCAACGCCCTGCCCGCAATGGGTGCTACTATAACACAGGGCAGAGCACCTATCAAGCCAAAATCGCTGCTCCCGCCACCGCCCTATCCGCTATTCGTGCGGACGGCAGTTTTCCCCTGCCGATCGACGTCCGGAGCGGAGCCTTTACGCTGGGGAAAAAGGTCGCTGTGCAGCGGTCGAATGCGCTGGCAGAGGAGCGATCGGAGGAGCCCGGGGATATCACATCGCAGCGATGACCACTAGCGCTGGATCAACAAGGCCCGTCCGACTGAGCTGAGCGCGCGAGGCGGAAGCCGACATTATCGCGATTGCGCCAGATGACTTCGGCCTCGCTCTCGGTGATGAAACCCGAGGTGACGAGGATCTTGAGCGTGTACTGGTCGAGGTTGTAGAGACGGCGCTGGAGCTTATCCTGGATATACAGGGAACCGGTATCGTCCTGGCGCACCTTCTCGCCGTAGAGCTTGTCGCCGGGCCCGACCCTGACCACCTCCAGCTCGCGGGTAAAACGATTGAAATACAACATCACCCGCCTCTGTTTCCTCCATGACAACATGGCCATCTGCCCGCTCAGTGATTGTGCAGATCTATGCTCATAGGCGGCTTTATGCCGTTGGCCCGCAGATAGGCGCTCAGGTAGCCGTTATGGTTGTTCTCGTGGTCGCGCATCGCCCACAGGATCGCCTTGATCTGTGCCCGCCTTCTGAAGGGCGTCTCGATCACCTTAACCAGCGTATTATCATCGATTGCCTTGATGCGGGACGAAGAACGCTCGAAGCTCGTCCGCAGCAGGTTAATAATCGACTCCTTGGTAGGGAATTTATCAGGCGTAAGGCCGCGGTCGAACTCCCACCTCCCTTCCAAAGCGCCGTCTAAAAAGCCCTGCTCAGCCGATACAATATGCAGCAAAAGCTCCTTGAAAGAACGGGCTTCGGGCGTTATCCGGAAGTCGTACCGATCCTCGGGCATCGCCTCGGCGATCCTGATCGTAGGTCGCCTCACGGTGCCCCAGCTCAGTACGAAACTGTCCTGGAAACGCATGACTCCCTCCTTTTACTAATCTACCCTGCCACTGCCGTTTGGCGGCCCAAGCTTAGCACAACCCGGGCCGATTGGCAACAAAAATGCATAAAAGAAGCTAGAAGCTAGGAGCTAGAATAAAGCTATGCATTCAGGCATAAGGAGCGAAACATGGAGTAAAAGGGACCATCCGGCACTTCGCTTTTCACCATGGCCACACCACCACCCAGTTAGCTTCATCGAGATATATTCTAGCTTCTAACTCCTAGCTTCTAGCTCCTGTTTCGACGGCGTTGCCAGCCCGAAAGCCGCGTATTATAATCTAGTCTGCGATGGCCACCGACGCGACCCTGGAAAAGCCCCTTCCTTACAGCGAGGATGCCGAGCGCTCCATCTTGGGCGCGGTGCTGCTTGACGAACAGCTTTTCAATCACGTTGCGGAGCTGCTGAACCGCGATGATTTCTATCTTGACAAGCACCGCCGCATCTTTTCGGCGATGGAGGCGCTTTCCGCACAGTCGCGGGCGATCGACATTATTACGGTCAAGGAAGAACTCGAGCGCACGGGCGAACTCGAGCCGGCAGGCGGCGCCGCTTATCTCGCCTCTCTGACCGACGGTCTGCCGCGCGCTACTAACATCGAACACTACGGCCGCATAGTCAAAGAAAAGTCGATCCTGCGGCGGATGATCGCTTTCGCCGACGAGACGCTGCGCCGCTGTATGGCCGCCGAGGAGGATGTCCTGGACATCCTCGAGAGCACCGAGAAGCGGATATTCGAGATCGCCGAGGAGAAAGTTCGTTCGGGCTTCCTGCCGATCAAAGAAGTGATCAAGGGGACCTTCAAGGACCTGGAAGAGCTTTACGAGCGCAAGCAATTGATAACCGGAGTCCCGACCGGCTTCACCGACTTCGACGAACTGACCTCGGGACTCCAGCCGTCGGACCTGATCATCGTGGCGGCGCGGCCCGGACTCGGCAAGACCAGCTTCTGTCTCAATATCGCGGAAACGGCCGCTATCAAGCACAACCTGAGCGTGGGCATCTTCAGCCTGGAAATGTCGGCCTCGCAGTTGATCAGGCGGATGCTCTGTTCGCAGGCGCGCATAAACTCGCATAAGTTCCGCTCCGGCTTCCTCTCGCGCGAGGAGTGGGGCAAAATCGCAGTGGCCATGGGAGTCCTTTCGGAAGCCAGGATCTTCATCGACGATACCGCCGGCATCTCGATGGTGGAGATAAGATCAAAGGCGCGCCGGTTGAAGGCTGAGCGTGGGCTGGACCTTGTAATCATCGACTACCTTCAGCTCATCTCGGGCCGTGGCAAGTATGAGAACCGGACGCAGGAGATATCGGCGATCTCACGCGCGCTCAAGGGCCTGGCCAAGGAGCTTAATATCCCGGTGGTGGCGATCTCGCAGCTCAGCCGCGCCCCCGAAGTGCGCCGCGGCGACCACCGCCCGCAGCTCTCGGACCTGAGGGAAAGCGGATCATTGGAGCAGGACTCCGATACCGTCGTCTTTATCTTCCGCGAAGAGCTTTACAATCCGACCGAGGATAACGCCGGAATCGCCGAGGTCATTGTTGCCAAACAGCGCAGCGGTCCGACCGGCATAATCAAACTGGCATTCATAAAAGAATACACTCGATTCGAGAACCTCTACAAGGAGGACTAGAGGCCTGCCTGAGATCAGCCGACCGACCTGGGCCGAGGTCGATCTGGAGATATTGGCCCGCAACTACCGCGCCGTGCGCCGCTATCTGGCGCCGCAGGTCAAAATCATGGGCGTGGTCAAAGCCGATGCCTACGGGGCCGGCGCCGTGGAGGTAGCGCGCGCGCTCGAGGCGCTCGGCATCGATGCCCTGGCCGTCGGCTGCGCGGGCGAGGGGATCGAACTGCGCGCCGCGGGCCTCTCCCTCCCCATCCTGCTGCTGGCCGGCCACAATGCGGGCGAGGAGGAGGCCATCGTTAAATACCAGCTCACCCCGGCCTGTTATGACCTCTCGCTCCTGGCGAAGCTTTCGGCTGAAGGGGAACGCTGCGGCCGGCGTATACCGTTTCACCTCAAGCTCGACACCGGCATGGGAAGGCTCGGCATCCCCTATGCCGAGGCGGCGGCCTTTGCACGCGCGGCTGCCAGGCTGGCGGGGGTAACCCTTGCCGGAGTATTTTCCCATCTATCCTCGGCGGACGAAGCGGAAACCGAGTTCACCGAGCTACAGATACAGAGATTCAAGCAGGCGGTGGGCGAAATCCGAGCGGAGGGGATTGATCCCGGGCTGCTCCATCTGGCCAACAGCGCCGGCCTGGCACGCTACCGTAGTGCCTGGTTGGACATGGTCAGGCCTGGTATAATTCTCTATGGTTTTGTGCCGGGAGGCGGGGTCCGGGCGCCCGAGGTCGAGCCGATTTTGAGCCTGAAAACGCGCATCGCCTTCCTGAAAACCGTGCCCTCCGGCACGGCCATAGGTTACAACCGGAGGCACGTGACCAGGCGCGAAAGCAGGATAGCGGTTCTCCCCATAGGCTACGCCGACGGTCTCAACCGCGCCCTCTCCGATCGCGGGCGGGTGATCATCGGCGGACAATACGCGCCGATCATCGGCGCGATAAGCATGGACCTTACGACGGTTGACGTGACCGATCTGCCCACGGCGCGCGTCGGAGATGAAGCGATAGTGCTCGGGAAATCGGGACCGCTTTCCATCACCGCCGCCGACCATGCCGCCCAGGTCGGCACCATACCCTACGAGATCCTCTGCGCAATCGGCAGGCGGGTGCCGCGCCTCTACAGGCGGAGCGAGCGGGTCGCGGATACAGCGCTTCGGGAGAAATAGATAATGGGAAAGACGAAGACCTTTTATGCCTGCCAGAGCTGTGGCTATGCCTCGCCCAAATGGCTCGGCCGCTGTCCCGACTGCGGCACCTGGAACTCCTTCGCCGAAGAGCGCGAGGTTGTGGAATCCCGCCACCGGCCCGGCCAGATCAGCACGAAGCAGTTTGCGCCGGTCCCATACCCGGGCATCGAGAGCCAGGATGCGACGCGCATCGTCAGCGGCAACGAGGAGTTCGACCGCGTGCTTGGTGGTGGGCTCGTCCCCGGCTCGGTGGTCTTGATCGGCGGCGAGCCGGGCGTGGGAAAATCGACCCTGCTGCTTCAGGTGGCCGACCTGCTGAGCGAGACGGGAAAGCGCGTGCTCTATGTTTCGGGAGAGGAGTCGGAAAGGCAGATCAAGATGCGCGGCTTCAGGCTCGGCGTGCAGGGCACCAACCTTTTTATTTTCTCCGAGACCTGCCTGGAGCGCATTTTCGAACAGATCGATGCCCTGGCGCCGCACGCCGTGATCGTGGACTCGGTGCAGACTATCTATTCGGAGAAGCTCGAATCGGCGCCGGGCTCGATCAGCCAGATCCGCGAGGTCTCGGCGCAGTTCCTCTTTATGGCCAAGAATCAAGGGGTGGCAGTCTTCCTGATCGGGCACGTCACAAAAGAGGGAGCGATTGCCGGCCCCAAGGCGATGGAACACATCGTCGATGCCGTGGTCTACTTCGAGGGGGAGCGGCACCACAACCATCGCATAGTGCGCGCGGTGAAAAACCGCTACGGCGCCGCCAACGAGCTGGGAGTATTCGAGATGACCGGCCGCGGCCTGCTTCCGGTCAAGAACCCGTCACAGCTTTTTCTCGCCGAGCGACCGGCGGGCACAGCCGGCTCGGTCGTCACCTGCTGCATGGAGGGGACTCGTCCCATTCTCGTCGAGGTACAGGCGTTGGTCAGCCTCTCCAGCTTCTCGACGGCGCGGCGCATGACCACGGGAGTCGACCGAAACCGCATCTCGCTGCTCATGGCCATGCTCGATAAGCGAATGGGGCTGCACCTGCTCGGCAGCGATGTCTACATCAACGTGGCGGGCGGAATCATCGTCAACGAGCCGGCGGCTGACCTGGGGATAGTCGCTGCGATCATCTCTAGCTTCAAGAACCTGCCCGTAGATGCCAAGACCGCGCTCTTCGGCGAAGTTGGCCTTTCGGGCGAAGTGCGCGCCACCAGCCAGGCGGCGGCGCGGGTGCGCGAGGCGCAGGCGATGGGCTTCGAACGGTGCATCATGCCCCGCTCCAACCTGCCGCTGGTCGATCCGGTGGACGGTATCGAAACCATCGGAATTCGTTCGGTGAGCGAGCTGCTCGAACACCTCTTCACCGGCAGTAGCGGCGAGCTTTAGCTCGCCAGGGTGGAACACGTTAATAGCGTCGTACATATGGCGGCCTGAAGGCCGCCGCTACACGAGAAGAAGCTGACGGCTCGAAAGCGGTCTAGCGCTGGCCCTCCGATCCGCCTAATTCAGCAATTATCACTCCGAGCACAATCAACAGCCCCCCGGCAAGCTCGCGCCAGAGCAGCCTCTCGCCGTAAAAGATATACGAGAAGACCAGCGCGAAGATCGGTTCCATGCTGAAGATTAAGGCGGCGCGCGTGGCAGTGGTGTACTGCTGGGCCCAGCTCTGAACGTAAAACGCCAGCGCCGTGGCAAATACTCCCATCGCGCTAATTGATAGCGCCAGCCCTGGATTGAAATCGATAAAACAATCTTCGATGCCGAAAACCGATACGAGAGAGAGCGCCGCCGCGGCGAAGACCTGGGTCACGGCCAGCTCGACGTAACCGGTCCTGTGCGTCAGCCTGTCAATGGATAGAATGTGAAAGGCAAAGGCCACGGCACAGAGAAAGGTGAGAACGTCGCCGCGATTCACCCGATCCAGGATTATTTCTGATGGCAGGGTCAACAGCATAAGCCCGATGAAGGCCATGAGCGCGCCGATGATCACCCTTGTTTGCGGGAAGATGCGAAAGAACAAGAGCCCGAAGGCCGGCACGAGCAGCACCGAAAATCCGGTGATGAAAGCCGATTTGGATGGAGTTGTATACTTGAGGCCAAGCGTTTGAAAGACGAAGCCGCTGAAAAGAAAGAAACCTACGATCGCGCCGTGCATAATCGCTCGCTGCGATAGTCCCAGGACGGCGCGCGGCAGCAGCGCGGCCAGCACCAGCGAGGCTAAAAGAAAACGCAGCGCGATGAACAGGATCGGAGATATGCTGGCGAGCGAACTCTTTACGATGACGAAGCTGCTCCCCCAGATCAGGGTCACGAAAAGCAGAAGCAGGTCGGCCCGCACCGCCATGTCTTTACCGGAATACCTCTTGCTCACCATAGTATTAAACCGTTATGATAACATAGCGATGATCCTCCCCGTGCTGAAGAGGTCATGAAAGCAAGGATCAAGGAATACCTGGAAAGCCGGCCGGGCCCGGCGACGGCGCGCGAGCTGGTCGAGCAGGTCTTCAAGCTGCGCAACGCGAGCGATGCCCTCTGCGATGAACTTGTTTCGAGGGAGCTGGCCGGCGATTTGCAGTTCCTGAGGGAAGAAAACGGCAGATGGCTTCTGAGGCCCGGCGAAGCGCCCCCCCTGGAAGAATCGCTCGCTTCGAGCCGCTTTCTCCTGCTTTTGCCGCTGGCCTCCGCCGCCGCTCCCACAACGATGAACTTCCTCGGCGCCGCCAGGTTTGCCGGAGAAACGCTCCTGGAAAAGTTCTCTTTTTACCCTGAAGGCTGCGGGCCGCAGGATGAGCCGGTTGCATCGGAGGTCTCGGAGCAGGACCTGGAGCGAATATTGAAGTCAGCGGCCGGCGCTACTGTCGTCATGTTCAATCCGCGCCGCGAGCTTCCCCTTGTGAACCGTACTCTGCTTTCCCGCGGTCTAACGCCGATCGAGGGAGAAGCCGTCTCGCTCAAGCGGCTGGCCAAATCGCTGTTTCCTGAAAGAAAGAACCGCGACCTCGAAGAGATCGCCCGCAGCTTCGGCATCGGGCTGGCCGATGTAACCGAGCCGGAAAAGCTCCTGCAGATAGCAGTCGAGGTCTGGCGCGAGGCCCTGGCTGCCGCTGCCGAGCTGGGAATAGAAAACCTCGCGGCGCTCAAGTCCCTCGAGCAGGCCGAAGCGCGAGCTGTCGATTTCAAGGACTTCGCCTTCGACCGGGAGTTCATCGCGGCCTTGCCCGAAAAGCCGGGCGTTTATCTCATGCTGGATAGAGCCGGCCGCCCGATCTACGTGGGTAAGGCCAAAAACCTGAGGTCGCGAGTCTCTTCGTATTTCTACAGGCGCGGCGACTCGGTCGAAAAACAGGAGAAACTGATCGCAGCCCTTTACACGATTGAGCACCAGGTGGTGGGGTCCGAACTCGAGGCGCTGCTGCTCGAAGCCGAGTTGATAGAGAACCTGGCTCCCTGGCTGAATCGGCAAACCGAGGTGCATCCGCGCCAGGCCCGGTTTGCCCGAGATAAAAGGCTGATCCTGATCCTCCCCTCGAGCGACGAGACGCGCCTGGAGCTTTTCCTGCTCGCCCGCGGAAGGCTCGGCCGCTTCAGCCTGAGGCGCGACATGAAAAATATGGGGGCGGCGGCGCGCAAGATTCGTAGATTCTTCGCCCGGCCGAGTAAGGACCAGGAATTCGATTGGCGGGCCGAGCTGGCGTCGAGCTGGATCGAACGAAATCGCGACGGCGTCAACTGGATCGACCTCGACAAGCTCAGCGAAATCGATGGCTGCCTCGACCTGCTGCGCCGCTACGCGCGCGAGGGCGTGGAAGGGCCGCCCGTGGTCTTCACTCGATAGCATACGGTCATTTAAGAAGCCAATTCTATTCGGCGCATGGCCAGGCTAATAGTTATTTGCCATTTGTCGCCGTCTGTGCTATCTTGCTCCTGCATTTAGACCGCCATTCTCTCCAGGGAGGCACCATGACAGCCAATATGGCAACGCACCTGTTGGCCGGCCTGGCGCTGGCGGCAGCCCTTGCCCCCGCGGCCGACCAGGAGGAGAAGAAGTATTTCGAGGTGACGCTGGATGAGCTGTACGCCTTCGAAAAGCTGAACTACAACGGCGAACTGGTAACCTTGAGCGCGGAAAAGGGATTTCTTATGCCAGGAAAGACCGAGGTCGGGATAACCCTGGCCATCGTCCTAGCACCGGGCACCTTCACGCTGACGGCGCTGCCGGGATACGAAGATAAACTCAAGGAAGCCTTCGGCAGCTACCCGGTTACCGGCAAATTCAAGCAGGTCTACATGCGCCTGAATCCCAAGGACTACGAGCAAATGGTCAAGGACCTGACGCTGGTTAAAAGCCAGGACCAGGCGATACTGGAACAATCGAAAGCTATCTACAGCGAAAAATTCTACGGCTCATACCATGCCGGCGAACTCGCGCTCATCCCGGCCGAGGGCGACAGCTACATAGATATCGAGAGCGAACAATTCGGACAGGTTATCATCAAGGAGGGCTACTGGCCCGAAACCACGAGGCGCTTTCCCTTCAAGAGGATCTATCCGCGCGACCTGGAGAACCCGAAGCGTCGTAGATAAAAAGCTGGGAGACGGAAGATGGATTGCTTCCTCGTCTCCAGTCCCGTTTCCCGATAAATTGTTTCCCAGCTTTCTGGCGTTTTAGTATGAAAGCCGAGATTCATTGCGACGGCAACTCGATCAGTCTCAACCCATTTGTCAACGGGCTGGTGTCGAACGTGGCGCGGGCCCTGATCGAATCTTTAAAGCTCGAAAAGCCTCCGGAGAAGAGGGTTGAGTTCACCCTTTGTGGGGAAGAGACCGCGCTTACCGTTGACGGCCGCCCGGTCTCCTTGGGCCTGACCACAGGCTTTGCCGCCCGGCTGGTCGGCGAGACGCTGCGCGGCATGCTGCGCCCCCTGAAAGGCGCCCAGGATGCGCGCGAGGTGAGAATAACCGTGGAACTGGATTGAACAGAAGAGCTGCGATAAAATCATGCCGATGAAGCTGAACTACGATCCGAATGTCTTCACCATTCCGGAAGGGATCGACCGGGAAAGCTTTCTGGTCGCCTATTACTATGTCGAGGGGAAAGCGGCCGATATCTTGAAAAAGGCGGGCGAGATTGCGGTCGGCCAGACCACCGGAACATGGATGCCTGTGCCCGAGGAGACGGCCGAAATCAGGTCGCGCCATGTCGGCCGGGTGATTTCCCTATTCGAGGTGCCTCCGCTCGAGGAGCCGGCCCTGCCCGACAGCGAGCGGCGCTTTATCGCGGCCGTTGCTTTTCCCGTGGTGAACATAGGTTTCGAGCTGCCGTCGCTGTTGGTCACCCTCTTCGGCAAAGTCTCGATGGATGGCAAGATCAAGCTGGTCGATATGGTCTTCCCGCAAAGTTATGTTTCCCGTTTCCGCGGACCGAAGTTCGGCATCGAGGGGGTGAGGAAGCTTACGAGTATTTACGACCGCCCTCTCTTGATGAGTATTTTCAAGCCTGGAATGGGATTATCGCCCAAGGCCCTGGCCGAGCTTTTTTACAAACAGGCGGCAGGCGGGGTGGACATCGTTAAAGATGATGAGATCCTTCCCGACGTCGATTTCTGTCCTTTCGAAGCGCGGCTCGAAGCCTGCCAGGAAGCCGCCGAGAGGGCGGCGCGCGAGACGGGAAAGCGCACGCTTTACGCCATCAACCTGAGCGGTCCGCCCGACCGAATCGTCGAGCGCGCGGCGCGCGCGGTAAAAAACGGGGCCAACTGCCTGCTGGTAAACGGACTGGCCCTGGGCCTCGGGACCCTCAAGGCGCTGGCCGAATGCGACGAAGTGAGCGTACCGCTCATGGCGCACCCGGCCCTGGCCGGCGCCTTTTACGGAGCCTCCGACCATGGCATCTCATCGCCATTGCTGCTCGGCAAGCTCATGCGCCTGGCCGGCGGCGATATCGTGCTCTTCCCCAGCCCTTATGGGACGGTAGCCCTGCGGCGCGAGCCGGCGCTGCGCATCGGCGCGGCCCTGACCAGCCCGTTTTACAACTTGCGACGTTCGTTCCCTGTCCCCTCGGCCGGAATACATCCCGGCCTGGTCGAACAAATCATTGCGGACTTTGGAATCGACGTAATAGTCAACGCCGGCGGGGGAATCCACGGCCATCCCCAGGGGGCTACGGCCGGCGGGCGGGCCTTCATCCAGGCGATAAACAGCGTAATGAGCGGCATGCCGCTCGAACAGGCGGCTGAAAAATACCAGGAGCTGGGGACAGCAGTGAAGCTGTGGGGTACCGGAAAACAGAGATGAGGGCGCAGCCGGAAAGAGATGAAGAACGGCTCGGAGCTAAAAAGGCACAGGCAGCCGAGGAACTGGTTTATCTATCGCGACTCTTCCATCAGAGGGGATGGGTTCTCGGCACCTCCGGAAATTTTTCGATAAAGCTGGAAGACGAGCCGCTGCTCTTCGCCATCACCGCCAGCGGCCTGGATAAGGGACGAGTGACCAGATCTGACATAATTCTGGTCAACGAGCATGGACAGGCGGCCGAGCCGACGAGCTTAAAGCCTTCGGCGGAATCCCTGGTCCATGCAGCGATTTACCGCAAGACCGGATGCGGCTCTGTCTTGCATGTACACGCGATTTACGCCACGCTGCTTTCCGACCTCTGCCAGCGGGAGGGGGAGGCAGTTTTCTCAGGCCTGGAGATGCTCAAAGGACTGGACCTCTGGCAGGAAGATGCGGTGTGCCGGCTGCCGGTAATCGAGAACTACTATGATATAGAAAGGCTGGCGAGCCGGGCAGCCGAAAGGCTCCTGCCCGAAACGCCCGGCCTGCTGATTGCGCGGCACGGACTCTATGCCTGGGGACGAAACAGCAGCGAGGCACAGCGTCACCTGGAGATCCTGGAATATCTCTGCCACTATCAATACATGCAGCGCAGGCACTGAGACGGAAACCTTATCAGCCTGCTTAGGGAGAAGGCGTTATGGCCATCGTGAAACTCCCCTTTCGCAACAGCGTGATAACCGACGAAAATGAGATCCGCTCGTTCCTGGCACGGAACAACGTCGAATATGGGCGCTGGGATACCGAGCGGGTGCCTGTCGAAATCCGCAACAAAGGGCTGTTGTCGGCCGAGGAGAAGGCCAGCGTTCTCGAACGCTACCGCTCCGAGCTGGAACATTTGAAAGATACCAGGGGCTATATAAAGGCCGACGTCGTTGCTCTCTCGGCCGAGATTCCCAATCTCGATGACCTGTTGAAGCCATTCACGCGTGAGCACTATCACACCGAAGACGAGGTGCGCTTTATCCTGGACGGCCGCGGGGTCTTCAGCATCCGCTCCTCTGAAGACGAATACTTTGAGATCGAAGTCTCCGAGGGGGATTTCATAAGCGTTCCCGCCTACGCCTGGCACTGGTTCGACCTCTGCGCCGAGCGCAGGATAAAGGCGATACGGCTTTTCCAGAACGAGTCGGGCTGGACCCCCTATTATCGCACCGAGCAGGCGGGAAAAACGGGAGGATAGCTGTATTCCCGCGTGATAAATACAACTTCCACACGCTCAAGTCGAAAATCTAGCGTTCATTTGCCCCCAGGGCCGCGGTCTTGACCTGGCCCGGCATCTAGGTAGGTGGTATTTCTGCGTTTCGGGCACTATCGGAAGCGTCGGGCGCCGCGGCGCTCCGCAGCGCACCCGTATGTGATGAGCTGCTCCCGCCAGGCGGCGGAGCACTGCGGCGCTGAATGGTAGCTTTTAAGGGTGGGGGATAATGTCGAGAGGAAAGTTATGGTCGTTCAGGCCACCACCAAAACCCCAATCAAAACCATCTGGCATGTGCCTGATTGGTTGTGGCTTATTATAGCGCCCCACCCTGGGTCCGGAGAACCCCCCGGCGAGCAGATCCCAGCCTGATAGGTCGCTGCTAGCCGACCGGCTTCACCGGCGGCTGAGCGGCAAACCGTCAGGCCCCACTTTATTCTGGCCCCTTAATTTATTCGAACAGCGGCTTGATCACCTTATAGACGTCGAGCGCGCCGTAGGGCACGTATTCGAATTTCCGGCCCGACGGGGTATCGAGGATCTCCTTGGTCCAGTTGATGCCGAGCGCCGAGTAGATGGTGGTGGCCACGTCCTCCATGCGCACGGTGCGCCCCTCGCTCCAGCCGAAATCGATAACCTTCGAGCCGGTCTCATCAGAGGCCCCGATGGCGCGTCCCCCCTTCACCCCGCCTCCGGCAAAGAGCACGAACTGGACGTCTTTGTAGTGGTCGCGCCCGCCCTGGCTGTTGATCCCCCCGTTGTAGCGCGCGTTATCGATGGCCGGAGTGCGGCCGAAATCTCCCATCGCCACGATCAAGGTTTCATCGAGCAGCGATTTCCCGCTGATCGAGCCAGGGCGATCCGCTAAATCAGAGATGAGATTGGCCAGCCCCAGATCAAGGGCGCGCGACTGCGAGTAAATATTGACTAGGGCCGATTGGTTATAGATGTTCGAATGCATGTCCCAGCCGCCGAGGGAGATGAAGATGAAGTGCGTGCCGCGGTCGGATGCCACCAGATTTCGCGCCGTTATGCACGATATGCCGAAGCTGGTGCTGCCGTAGCGCTCGTAATCGTCGCGCGGGACGGCGAAGGCCTCGGCGACGATTGGGTTGTACATCATATCGCGCGCGCGGGCATAGAAGCTGTCGAAGTCCTTCATCACTTTTTGCGGCGCGCCCGGCCCGCGCAGGTAGGCATCGAGGGCTTTCAATAAGTCGAACCTCTCTATGAACCTCGTTTCGCCCTGCGGGTGCGCCAGCCCCGGTATGCCGTTAAGCGAAGGGTTGATGGCGAAGGGGGCGTAGAGGGCCGAGAGAAAGCCCTGTCCGATGGGCAGGCTGTTCAGCGCGACGAAAGGGGGAAGGATATCGCCATCCTTGCGGCGCTGGTCGTATTCGAGCGCCACCACCGCTCCGATATGAGGGACCTCCTTTATGAAAGCCGGGTTCTGGGCGCGCGCGGTCTGGATATAGTAGACCGCGCGGTCGTGTTGATTATCCCAGCCTTCGACCGAACGCAATATCGCGACGCGGCCGAGCTGCGACGCCAGATTTGGAAAGAGCACATATGGCAGGACGATTCCGCCGTCGAAGCTCCTGATGTCGAAGTCCGGCGGCGTCCAGGCCCCTTCTTTTAGATCAAAGGTATCGATGTGGCTCGGCCCGCCGGCAAGCAGAATGAATATACAGGCGCGGGCCGTGCCGAGCGGCTTTACGGGCAGCTCGGCGAGCACCTCGGCCGGCCGGAAGAAATTGGTCAGGAAGAAGCCGAGCGCGCCGGTGGCGCCGACCTGTAAGAACTCGCGGCGGTTGAAATAAGAATCCCTGGAGTCGCAATCGCATTGCCTTGCCATATGACGCTCCTGGCAGCAGGAATTCCACAAATTACATCGAATTCCACTGATTCGTGCGATTCGCCTAAATTCGTGTTAATTCGTGCATCCTTCGGTGTCTCCCTGGTGATATAGATAAAACATCCAGGCCGAAGCTCAGTAGTTAAAGATAAAGTCCAGCTTGTTTATCAGGCCCCACTGCAAGTTCTCCGCGCCCGCCGCACGGTTGCCCGCGAGCGCTTTTAGCCCGAACTCCCGCTCCTCGGGCGTCGGAAAGCGCGAGAGGGTTGCCAGGAAGATTTCCTCAACCAGCCGCTCGTCCGATACCGGATTAAGGCGGATAAGCGTCCAGAGCAGGCTCCCCTCGCGCGAAGCCGAGACTCGGCTGGTGATGAAGGTGTTATTCATGAGACCGAGGGCCTGGCCGATGGAGCCTTCGGTCGAGCGCTCTGCCGTGTCGCGGTTGCCGCGACCGAACAGGTTCAGGAAGGCCGCCACCGCGCGGTTACTGAGCGGCTCGCTGGTATCGGGGAATTGCGAGGCCCAGACCAAGCGCTCCGCGAAACCTGCGAGCTGGTAGCTGCCGGGCACTCCGGTCGCCACGGCAATCGAGTCGTGTATCTCCTCGGCCTCGAGGCGGCGTATGAAGTGGCGGGCGAAGAGCGGCGCGTATTCCTCCTTCCACTCGCCATCGTAGCGCGATGAAAGCTGATAGGCGCTCGACCTGGCGATCAGCTTGATTATGTGCTTCATGTTATAGCCGCTCGAAACGAACTCGCGCGCCAGGTCCTCGAGTAGCGCCGGGTGCGAAGGTTGTACGCTCCACGGCTCGGGCGGCGGGTTATTCGGGTCCTGGCGCGCGAAATCGAAGGCATCGGGCGGATCGACTATGCCGATCACCATCAGCTCCGCCCACAATCTATTGACCATTGCTCTGGCAAACTGCGGGTCCTCGACGATCATTCTGGCCAGTTCAGCCCGCCGGTTCCTGGAGGGGTCGGGCTCCTTGCCATCGAAAATATAGGCCGGCGTATAAGGCCCGCCGTAACGGGGCGGCCTGATCCCCGGCCTGGCCTGCGAAGTATATTCGCCGCGCTCGCGCTCCGTAATGACCAGCCGGTACTGGTTGTTTTCGATCAGGCTGCGCTGAAATGCGAGCCGCGCGAAAAAGGCTGCCTGGCGCCAAAACTCCTCCCGCTTCTTCCCAACCAGCCAGAGGTTTATGTTTTCGAGATGATTCCGTCCGTCGTGGCAACTTATGCAGAGGATCGGGGCCGCCAGGAAAACGCGCGCGCTGGCTACGGCAAGGTTATCGTAAATGTCCTGCACCGGCGCCGCCGCCCACTCGCGCGCGATGAAATTCACCGGCCCGTTCTGGTAATTGTCGCCGGAAGCGGTTAAAAGCTCGAATACCAGCCTGTCGAAGGGGCGGTTTTCTGCCACGAACTGCCTGAGATAGTTGTGCATCAGGTTGCGGGCCGTGGTCGATCGCAGGTTGCGGGCATTGTTGCGCACCAGGTCGCCCAGCCAGAGGGTCCAGCGATCGACGAAGGCGTCCGTTTCGGCCAGGCTATCGATCAATCGGTCGCGCTTGTCGGGATTCCGGTCGGCCAGGAACTCGCGTACAGTTTTAGCATCGGGGATGCGCCCGATAAGGTCCAGGTAGGCGCGCCGCAAAAACTCAGCGTCGCTGGCAAGGCGCGCCGGCTTGACGCCGGCCTTTTCGAGCCGACCGAAGATATGCCGGTCGATAAAATTCTTAATCGCCGGCAGCTCCCCTTCGAGTTTGGAGGAGAGATGCATCAGGTTGTCGGTAAGCTTAGAGGCTGTCTGCCACTTCGGCTCCAGGCCGATCGGCGGAAACACCCCCTGCGAGGGGGAATAGACCGGACAGCCATCCGGATGCCCCTCCTTTTCCGCCAGGGGATTTAGCACCTCCTCCCAGCTTACCCCAAGCCCGGCAAAGAGCAGGCCCGCCGCTATTGCCACGGCTATTAATTTCAGTCGCGACCTCATCTTAAACCCCTTGCTGAGCTTTCGTTTACCCTTCCAGCGCCCGAGCAGCCGCCCGGCGCCGCCTCGCAAAATCTTCTCTAAAGTTAAACCTTCGACTGACGTGGGAGTTTCAAATTTTATCTGGTTCGAATTAGGCGGGGAATCAAAGGCGGAGTGCCTAAAAACAGGGGGCCAGGAGTTAGAGGCCAGTACAAGGTGGGCGAGGCCGTTCCTGGGCTGTTTTGAGGTGCCCGCTAGATGGTCGCAGTGAAAATTGACAGGTTCGATCTGACAGGGAGCGGACACCTTCTCTTTTCCATGGCCGCTGCAATTTTTGCAATTACTTTTCCCTGCGCCCCTATCTCGCCTATGTTGATCTGTTAGAAAAACTTACCCGCAAGGTTCACGGTGGTCGAAGATAGCCCGGTCAAAGCCGAGCGCTGCAAGAATTGCAGACTTTGACGATCCGGCTACGGCGTGGAATTTAAAATTAAGCTTACATATGTTGTAAACCTGCTGATATATAAACCTTTGACTCTCGGCACCCGGGCTTGGCCAATTCTCTGGTACGGGCATTGCATAGTAAAGTGTCCTAGATTCTACACCGTGTGCAGAGGAGAGCGGCTTTTAATCTTGAAAGGGCGAACACTAAATAGAGAGCGGAAGCGGAATATGAGCCGGCGGGGGGTGTCGCAAATAAGCGAAAATAATCTAAGCAAGCAGTTGGAGGTCTATCGCCGGACACTCGGTCTAAATCCCAGAGATATCGCCGCTCGTTACGAACTTAGCCTGGAGCTGGAACGGCTGGGGAGTTACGAGGAGGCGCTCGCAGAGTTGCGAACGATCTTGAAATTTGACTCGAATAATCTGCCCGCCCGTGAGGCTATTTTAAGGATCAATAAAAAGAAGGAATTGCTATAGTTTCGCGGCGACCGGATGATTCGTCTCCCGGGGCGCAGCTCAGCGTCTACAACGTGATGTCAGGCCCGGAGTCACGACGCCCGCGGTTTAATTTGGAGGCCAAGGGATGAGCGCTCGCGCCAAATTGCTCCTGGAAGCTGCACATAAAGAGCCTAGCCGGTATGCGCTCTGCTCGGTGATTTCCAAGCGCACGCGGCAATTGATCGAGCAGAGGCTCTACATAGAGCAGGCTATAAACCGGGCGCTTAGTGAATTGGTCGATGGAAAGCTCCAATACGAGTTGCTGCAAGAGGCCGCGCCGCGACAGACGGCACAAGCCGTTCAAGAAGCACAGCAGCCTCCGCTAAACGAAGCTGCGGAACTTGCAGAGCTTATTGGAACTGAGAACCTAGCAGGGGAAAGGCAGTGAGCGTAGCTTTGGCGCGCTGTCTAGACTGGTGGTCACTGAAAGAGTGGTGATATCGGACAGAACACAACCTTTGGTCGCCGAGGTCGGCGCTGTGGTGGAAAGCCCCTGGGTGCGAATTCAGGATCCACAACGGATCCGTGTTACCGTGCAAATCGAAGAGGAGAGAAGAGATCTGGTAATTAAAGGGATACCTGTAAGCGTCACCGGCACAGGCCGAGCGGTGATTCTAAAGCCGGATAAGATAGACGCTACTATCAGCATGCCTGTTTCTTTATCGCAGCAGCTTGAGCCCTCGTATTTTATTGCCGTAGCTGATCTCAGCAAATTAGGTGGCGATAATCGTTTTCACAAGGTGATTCCACACCTCAAGCCGAAATTTGAAGTTGCTCCAAGCGTCCGGATCATCTCCACCTCGCCTTTACATGTGTGGGCTAAGATCGTCTCGCCCGAGTAGAGGTAAACCCTCAGCATACATGCCATGTTCTAGGTTTCCGCATGCGCTCGATTGCGTGGAGAACACTCCCTTGCTGGCGCGGCTGCAAAAGTTGCAGTTTTTAGGCCCGGACGGCAATCCGCTGCCGATGGGGCGATTCGGTTTAGAGAGTTAAGTCAAGGAGTTTCAAGCAATTAAAGCCACAGGGAAGAAGTGAGCCCTATTGGCACAACTATTGCAAATCAGACCGTTCTGCAGCTTCTGGAAAGGAGAAGAGGGATTGAAAACGAACAGACGGGCGATCCAAGAGCAGGAAGCCGTATCAGCTTCGGGTTCGGGAATAAAGATAAGGGAGGCGACCTTTGAGGATTGCATCGACCTCTACCGGCCGGACAGCAACTGGCTTAGGACAGCAGAAGACGACTCGTTCGATTATGAATCGCTTATTCAGTCGCACGATGGGCTGGTTCTTGTTGCCGAGAACGGCGGGCTGAAGGGCTTCGTGGCTGCAAGGAGAGGGAGATCGACTTTCCTTTCGGTCGCCACGATATGCGCTCTGGGGGTAGAGGGCGAGAGCGAAAAAGAAAAAAACGTTACCGAGGACCGGCTGCTCTGCGAACTCCTCGAGAGACTCAGAGGCGTAGATAGCATATACATAGAATTAAGCTCGAAATCGGCTGTGAAATGCTACCTGGAACGGGGCTTCCTGGTTATTAAGCGATTCCTGAGAGAGTCGGCCACAACGAGGCAGCAGGTTACCAGAATGGTTTTGCGTTTGCGCCAGCAGAAGGACCCTGCCGCGGAGGCGGAAAACCAAGAGGCGGGCCTTTCTTAGCAGCTCGTAAGCGTTCAGCCGTCAGCAATCAGCGGCCAGTAAAAAACAATAGTTAATGCCCAAACAGCGGCCTGGGGAATCTTGCCCTGTTTCTCGGACCTACTGAAGGCTGACGGCTGATAGCTGAACGCTTACAAGAATTTTAGCGGTTAACTTTAAGAAAAGGGGACAACTATGAAAAAGCCACTTGGCTTCTCAATTTTGCTTTCGTTGTTTTTCCTTGCCGGATGCGCCCAGCCGCCGACCCGAGATATGGAGGCAGCTAAAGCTGCTCTGGCTGAGGCGCGCCAAGCCGAGGCTGATAAGTATGCTCCGGATGAGCTTAAATCGGCAGAGGACGCCCTCTCCGCCGCGATGGCGGAAGTTGCGGTCAAAACACTAAGTCCGTTCTCACTCGCAACTACGATAAAGCGACGCGGGCACTGAAAGCAGCCAAGCAAGCTGCAGATGAGGCTAAGGACCGCGCAGGCCTGAATAGGCAGAAAGCGAAGAACGAAGCTGAGACCCTGATCGCTGAGGCGCAGAGCGCAGTTGCGGCGGCAAAAGAGGCGCTTGCTAATGCTCCGCGCGGCAAAGACACCAAGGCGGATATAGAGGCTATGACCGCAGACCTATCCGGGCTTGAAAGTTCGCTTGTCGAGGCGAATCAGTATATGTCTCGGCAGGATTATCTCAGCGCAAAAGCTAAGGCCCAGGTTGTAAAGGAAAAGGCAGCGGCGGTTCAGAACGAGGTTCGGCAGGCGATGGAGAGAACCAGGGCCCGAGGCAAGGTGAAAAAAGCATAGCTGGCGGGAGCGCTTTGAACAAGCATAGTCGTCATCTTGTCCCCTGCTTTTTGCTCTGGCTGAGCTTCTGGGGGTGCGCGAAGCCGCCGAGCCACGAACTCAAGCAGGCCGCGGAAACGAGAGAAGCGGCTTGGGGTGCCGGCGCGGTGCGATACGCTCCGGAAGAGCTAAGCTCTTTCGAAGAGGCCTTATTTGCGGCTCAGGTTAAGCTCCGGCAGGAGGAGCATAGGTTCTTTCTTTTTCGAGATTATCAGGAGGCCCGCGCTGCCCTCCAGGCGGCGATCGAAAAGGGGAGGCTGGCTGCGGAGGCTGCAAGGGCGCGCCAGAAGGCGCAAGAGCAGGAAGCTGAAAGCCGAATCGAACTGGCGGCAATGAAACTTGCAGAATGCCAAGAGAGGATCTCAAGCCTGCCGGCAAGCGGCGACCTGCGTCGAGACCTGAAGTTCGCGGAGTCTCTCCTGGCAGAATCGCAGATCCTGAAAAGCCAGGGGGAATTCACGACCGCTGCTGCCAGGGCGGGCGCTGCGCTCACAATGGCCGAGCTTATAAACCAGCGCCTCGACAAGATGCTTGATAGATACCGCCGACAGGATCTCGAGAGGCGTTGGCGAAGCTGGGTCGATCAGACCATAGACCGGTCTGCGCGCGATAAAAGCTGTGCCATTGTGGTTGATAAATTGCACCATGCCTGCATGCTTTTCGAGGCCGGGAAACTAAAAGGGAGCTTTCCAGCAGACCTCGGCCTTAATGGCCTCGAGGAAAAGTCTGCGGCCGGCGATGCGGCTACGCCGGAGGGTAGATATAAGGTTGTCAAAAAGTACGGCGTTGGCCAAACGAAATACCACAAGGCCCTGCTGCTCGATTATCCTAATGCCGAGGACCTGGAGCGCTTTCGCCGCGCCAAGCGGCTCGGCTTAATTCCGGCAAACTCCGGGCCGGGCGGCATGATAGAAATACACGGCCACGGCGGTAGGCAGAGGGACTGGACTTATGGCTGCATCGCCTTAGAAAACGACGACATGGACAAGATCTTCTCATATGCCGAGGTCGATACGCTCGTGACCATAGTGGGCAAATACTTGGGCGAGACCAAGTTAGAGCGGGCGGTGGGTTCTAGCCAAAGGGCCCGGCGCAGGGCACACTCGAGCGGATTGCTTCCTCCAGAGCGGGCGCGCTCGAGCGCCGGGCCCCAATCACAAGCCCTTGGGGCCTGCGCCTCGAACAGCAGCGAGGCCAACTATGAAGAACGAACCCGCCCAGACGACTGATTGGCCCGCGGTCCTGGGGCTGGCCCGCCCGCATCGAAGCGGGTGCGGCGCGGCTTTGGCGCTGCCCTTGTTATTAATTTTTTTAGCATTTATATTTTTAAAATCACTAAAATCGCAACCCCTCCTGCTCGATGGGATGCCCCGGAAGGAGGCCGGTTCGATAGAGGCCTTAAAGCGGGAGCTGGCCCGCCTCGCGCGCAAAAACAAGAAGCTGCACAGGGCGCTCGCCCAAGCCGGGCCGCGGGGAGTTTACATAGTGATCGATACCGCGCACAACCGATTGTACTTAAGGAAGGGTGTCGAGATGCTGGTTGAGGCGCCCTGTTCAACCGGAAGCGGTAGGATGCTGGAAGACCCGGCGCGTGGGCGCATCTGGCTGTTCAATACGCCGCGCGGCGAATTCAAGGTCCTGGCCAAGCTCGAAAATCCAGTTTGGCGCAGGCCGGACTGGGCATTTATCGAAGAGGGCGAGGCCGTACCTCGAGACGAGAAGGCGCGCCTGGAGGCCGGCGTCCTCGGCGACTACGCCCTGGCGTTTGCCAGCGGGTACTTCATCCACGGCACCCTCTACAGCCGCCTGCTCGGGAAGAGCGTAACTCACGGCTGCGTGCGTTTAGGGGCCGATGCCTTGGAGAGGGTTTTTAAAGCCTCTAAGATCGGAACGCCTGTCTTCATTTTCTGAGCCGAGGTCGGGCCTATTTATTAAATGTTCCGACAAAGTCTAAAAGAGGTGCACCTCACCTTGCTTGCCTTGCGGCAGACATACTTAAGCCAAGGGGGT